>Ga0114967_10004914_pt1 | contig 10672 bp, 6 predicted proteins | sample M_130628_MF_Meta_FD_92639 | JGI IMG/M metagenome (GOLD analysis project Ga0114967, IMG submission 92639) | Freshwater microbial communities from Lake Montjoie, Canada to study carbon cycling - M_130628_MF_MetaG | ecosystem: Environmental > Aquatic > Freshwater > Lake | place: Lake Montjoie... | reverse complement strand
CGCCCGGCTGATGGACCAGATTGACCGGCTCTACGGAGAGATCGTCGCGATCAAGAATCGGATCGTGCGGGCCAATCTACGGCTCGTGGTGTCGATCGCGAAGCGACGGGTCTCTCCCGGCGACAGCTTTTTCGACCTCGTCAGTGACGGGAACATGTCGCTGATCCGAGCCGTCGAGAAATTTGACTACGCTCGGGGAAACAAGTTCAGCACCTACGGTTCGTGGGCCATCATGAAGAACTACGCCCGAACCATCCCCGACGAACATCGTCGCCGTGATCGTTTCCGGGCGGCCGACATGGAACTGCTACAGACGGCCACCGACCGGCGGGCCGATGAATTCCAGCAACGGCTGGCGGAAACCGATCGGCTGCAGCAGGTGGGCCAATTCCTGGGTCGGCTCGATTCACGCGAGCAGACGATCATCATCCGGCGCTACGGGCTCGATCACCAGCACGAGCCGCAGACGCTCAAGGAGGTCGGCTCGGCACTCGGCGTGACGAAGGAACGGGTCCGGCAGATCGAAGCCAAGGCGATGGAAAAACTCCGGGATGCGGCCGCCGGCGAGGCGGTATTGCCGGAACTGGAGTAGGGCCGCGAGGCCTGGGCAAGAGCGCATCTGACTGGCGTGTAGCGCCGGCTTCGGGGGCGGCAAAAGTCTCGTCGCGGGGGCCGCGGCGGCCCAACGCTCCTCGAGCTTCCGCCGACCCCCTCGCCTACCTCTGCAAGCTTACCAACTCGTCGCTACAGCCATCTGAATTGTGCTCTAGCGAACCGGCGCGTCGAGCGATGCGGGCCTGACTCCCGACTCTGCAGGGGCCGTCGGCGTGGGCTTGCGGCTGCCGGTCCGGGGCTGGTTGGCATCGATCTCCAGACTCTTGGGCAGGGACGTAGCCGTCGAGGGGACGCTGCCAGACCCTTGCATGCTTCGCGTACCCGGCGACTGACCGGAAACCCCAGCAGCGGCGGGCTGCGTGGGTGACTGGCTCGTGCCCGCGAGGAAATTGTCGATCGCCGCCGACTCGCGGAGATGGGAGAAATACCGCGACATCTCGATCCGTTGTTTCTTCTCGTGGATGTCGTCATAGAGTTCATCGCGGACTTCCGCGATCTTCACCTGCGCCGCATCGGTGTATCCCTCGCAGAGGATCACCATGAAGCGATCGGCGATCTGCACGATGCCAGAAAGCTCACCCGGCTTGAGCGAGAACGCCTGTCGTTCGAGGGCAGGCTGGCCGCCATGCCGCTGAATCGGCGGCACTTCGCCGCGAAGCGTGCGGCTGGTGGGGTCGACGGAATACTGCTCCGCGAGATCACCGATCCGCTCGGGCGTGGGATTCTGCCGGGCGAGCTGCCAGACCTCCTGTGCCCGCCGCTGGCTATCCATCACGACGATGCGGCACTTCGCCCGCGGTCCGAAGGTCGCTTCGAAGGCCTTGTCGAGGTCTTCCTGCGTGACGGGCACCTTCCCCACGAGCTGCTTGAGCGCTACCGTCGGCTGCACGATGTCTTCGATGTAATGCCGCATGGGGATCTTCTGCTCGCGGGTCACGCGATCGAACCATGCGGACACGTCGGGCGAACCGTCCGGCTTGCGGAAGCCCATGCTTTCCGCGGCCCGGCTGATCTCAGCATCGATCTCAGCCTGCGTCACGGTCCGCTTCTCGCGGGCCAGGGCCTGCTCGATGAGCTGACGGGTGATCAGGATCTCCAGCACATCGGGACCGTGTCGCTCGACGCATGTCGCCTTCACGGTCTCGATGGTGATCGGTTGGCCGTTGACACGTGCCGCCACGCCGGGACTGGCGGCCGATTTCGCCGCGTCATTCATCACGTTTTCCACGGTGGATTCGTCCTGCAAGGCACGGAACACCTCGCCCGAAGCCGACCGGCTTTTCCGCTCCCGGAGATCCTCGAGGAGTCGGGGCCGCACGTCTTCCAGCTTCGCGTCGGCGGCCGGCAGACGATCCTCGCACTTGACGACGATGAATTGGTCGGCCACCTGCACCACTGGCGAGATGTCGCCCGGTCGCAGCGCAAACACAGCCCCTTCGAACCCCGCGTCGCCGGAATGGCGACGGATAGGCTGCACCCAGCCATTGGCGCTGGCGCTGCCCACGTCCACGGAGTGCTGTCGTGCCAGTCCCCCGAAATCATCGGGAGCAGTGAGTGCCTTGATCCGAAGTTCCTCGGCTTCCTTCCGGGAGCGAGCGACGATGATCCGAGCCTTGACCGCTTCGCCAAACTGATTCTCGAACGTCTGCTGCAACTCCTCCGCCGTCGGCTCGATGCCGGCATGGGCCAACCGCCGCAACGCGAGCATTGGCCAGACGATGTCCTCGGAATATTGCGTGGGGGTGATCCCACGTTCCTGCTCGATGAGGCTGATCCACTTGTCGCGGGGCACGCTGAACCGCTTCGCCATCGCATCGATTTCGGTATCGACGTCCTGCGACGTGATGGTGATGCCCCGTCGGCCACAGGCCTGCGAGATGATCTCGCGGTTGACCAACGCCTCGAGGACGGCGTTGCCATGGCGGCTCAGGCACTCGGCGGCCAGTTGCGGTTGCGTGATCTCGGCCGTGTTGACCATCGCCATGACTTGAGCGACGGGGGCGGTCGACGCGGCCCCCTTGCTGGTGGGCGTAGTGGCTGTGACCGAGGGAGCCCCGGCGGACCGCGGCGGCTTCGCATCGGCCTGCATCGATCCGGAAACCGCCCGCCACAGCAGGCAGGCAACGATGATGAGAATCGCGGCGCGTATTTCTCGGCTCGGGCCAGGCCGCTGCTCCATGAGCCACCCAATTCGTCTGCCGAGTTCCTGACCGAGTTCCTGAAATGTTTCTCGCATCACGCTGCCCTCCTTGGCATCTCCTGACAATCCTCGAAAAATAGGGGACTTCACAGACTGGATCAAGGCGAGCGTTTGCACAGGTCACGCCGTGCCCGTACCCTGCCAGAGGGAATGGGCCCGGCCTCTTTTTCAGCAGCAACGGCAAATGACATCCCCCCAGAAACCCTCGCGCAACACCCCCCCAGACTCCGCCGTCCACGCGACCGCAGTCAACCCGCCAGTATCCCCACACCACCCACAGTGCCTTGTCATTTTGGGTCTCCTGCCACCGGTCACCGCGGAAGACGTAAAGCAGGCCTATCTGGCCAAGGCGATGACGATGCACCCCGACCGCGGAGGCCAGCCGGAGCAGTTTGTCCGGCTCCAGAAGGCCTACGAGGAGGCGAAGGAGTTCGTGCAGTTCAAGGCCGGCAAGCTCGAGTGGCTGGCGGCAAAGATCGAGGCCTACGCACAGCAGCAGGATGTCGTGAGCGAGGCGATCGATCGTGGCGGTGAGGTGGAGATGGAGGAGGCCGACTGGCTTCGCAAGTCGTTTGGCGAAGACTTCGGCCACGTGGCCGACAAGCTGGTTACCGTCCGGCTTCGCGGTCCATCGGCCGATGATGTGTTTGCCATCCTGCTGGGCTTCCGGGCCGACTCGCTCACGGATCTGGCCGTGCTCGACCTCGCCGGTGGCAGCCTCACCGACGAGGGGCTTCTACAGCTCAAGGGCCTGAAAAACCTGCGTTCCCTTGATCTGCGGGGGACGGCCGTCGGAAAACTTGCGGCCGAGGTGCCGTCATGGTTTACGCACCTCGAATTCCTCGGACTCCCCGCCGGTGCGGTCGGTCTCTTCTCCCGGATGACGATGCCGCGCCGTGTGAAACTGGCGATCGGTGGGGCTCCTGACTAGTCTGGCATGAACGATAGCTCGCCGTCATGGCGGTATCGACAGTCCGCATCCACCAGCCTGCATTCATATGCCACCGCGAAGAATCGTCCGTTCGTTCACCGGCATCGGAGTCGCCGCCTCTCTGGCAGGGTGTGCCACCTGTGTTTACAGTCCCGTCCACGCCGAGGAGACACCCGTGCAGGCCACACACGCCACCAATGAGTCCGCGGAAACGATCACCGATGTCGCGGCGGCCTACGCGGAACGTTCGGTCAACGTTGCCGAAGGGCCCACGACCGTCGAGTTCCGCTATCGCCTCCTCCGCCCCGAGCCCGCGGCGGGCAACGGACGGACAACTGGCCGATATCCGCTCGTGCTCTACCTGCACGGGGCAGGGGAACGCGGCACTGACAATGCCAAACAGCTGAAGTATTTGCCGACCTGGCTGGCAGAGCCGGCGATGCGACAAAAATACCCCTGCTTCGTCCTCGCGCCTCAGTGCCGGATGGATGAGCGTTGGGTGGATGTCTCGTGGGCTGATGCGACGAGCACACCGCAGCCTGCCACTCCCACCGTTGACCTGACCGCGGCGACTGCGGCCTTGGAGGACGTGCTTGCACAGGAGGCAGTCGACCCCGACCGGATCTATCTCACTGGCCTCTCGATGGGCGGCTACGGCACGTGGGATCTGGCCGCGCGGATTCCCGATCGCTTTGCCGCCATCCTGCCGGTCTGTGGTGGAGGTGACGAACGCGTCGCCGCGAGCATCGCATCGCGGCCCATCTGGTGTTTTCATGGCGACGCTGACACGGCCGTGCCGGTCGAGAGATCGCGTGCCATGATCGCAGCAGTGAAGGCCGCCGGTGGCCGCCCCATCTACTCCGAACTCGCTGGCGTGGGCCACGATTCGTGGACACCCGCCTACCGCGACGCCTTTGTCCTCGACTGGCTCTTCAGCCAGCGGCGCTAAGAAGATCGCGACGGTAACGTCACTCCGGAAACAAGCGGGTCGAGAGGTAGCGTTCGCCCAGGTCGGGCAGCACCACCACGATCATTTTTCCGGCGTTCTCGGGCCGTCTCGCCACCTGCAGGGCGCCCCATGCCGCGGCGCCGCAGCTAATGCCGCACATCAGCCCCTCCCGCTTGGCCATCTGGCGGGCCGTCTCCATGGCATCCTCATCGTCGACCTTGACCACCTCGTCGATGACGTTGAGGTTGAGGATGTCCGGAATGAAGCCTGCACCGATACCCTGGATCGTGTGCCGACCGGGCTTGATTGGTTCGCCGGCAAGCTTCTGCGAAATCACCGGACTGTTGGCCGGCTCGACGGCCACGACCTTGAGGCCTGGCTTCTTCGCCTTGAGGGCTTCACCGCAGCCGGTGATCGTGCCGCCGGTGCCCACACCGCAGACCAGAATATCGACCTGCCCGTCGGTGTCGGCCCAGATCTCCTCGGCCGTCGTACGTCGGTGGACATCGGGATTGGCCGGATTCTTGAACTGCTGGGGCATGAAAAACTGGCTGCTCGAACGGCTGATCTCGTCGGCGTGGCGGACGGCACCCGGCATCCCTTCCGCGGCGGGCGTGAGCACGAGTTCCGCGCCGAGGGCTTTGAGCATGCGGCGGCGTTCGAGGCTCATGCTCTCCGGCATGGTGACCCGCAACTTGTAGCCACGCGCAGCGCACACGTAGGCGAGCCCGATCCCCGTGTTGCCACTGGTCGGCTCGATGATGATCGTGTCGGAGCCAATCAGGCCGTCGCGTTCGGCCGCATCAACCATCGCCGCGGCAATGCGGTCCTTCACGCTCCAGAGCGGATTCATGTTCTCGATCTTGCCGACGACGGTCGCCACGCAACCTTCGGTCACCCGCCGCAGTCGCACCAACGGCGTCCGTCCGATGCATTGCGTGATGTCGTCGCGAATCCCTGCCAGCAGCGTGGGCATGATCATAAATAGACCTATTTGGGTGAGCCTGAGGGAATCATCACCACGATTACAATCGGGATGATGGAAGGATAAACTTTAAGGCAGCCGCTTTACAAGAATGTTTTTGTAGTGGACCTCGCTGCCCGGATCATGGGCCTGCAGGGCAAAGGTGCCACTGGAGAGCTTGCGGGTGCCTTTGACCCCGTCGGGTTCAACAAACTCGAAGAGCACCTTCCCATTGATCAGAACCGTGACCGCCCTGCCCTTCACCATGACCTCCTCGGTGAACCACTCGTTGTCGGCGGCCGGAGGGATGAAGTTCTTCACGACGTGGTAGATGCTGCCGGTTCGTACGGGGTCGGACTGCGAGTTGTTAACCTGCATCTCATAGCCCTGTGCGGGCCAGCCATCCGGCTGGAACGCCGTGTGAAAGAAGATCCCCGAATTCGCCTGGGGCTTCGTCATCACGTCCGCTTTGAAATGGAAATCCTTGAACTCGGCCGGAGTCGCGGCGTCGGACCCGACGTAGAAAAGGTGGCTCCGCGGACCGTGGCAGATAATCTTGCCGTCGGCCACCTGCCAACTCTCAGGGTGTTCATTGGCTTTCCAGCCTGCGAGAGTCTTGCCGTCGAACAGGCTCTCAAATCCCGACTCGTCGGCGGCGGCCGGAGTCACCACAGATCCCAGCAAGGCGACTACGATCAGGACCGGTCCAGCCACCCACCCAGCCCCGACCAGCGAGGTGCTGTCGTGAACCAAACCGCTGTCCCGTGCGTACGCCATGAATGAACTCCGTAGTGCAAGGATTGTGAAGGACGCCACGATTACCCAACTTGTCAGCGAATCGGTGGATCATAAGCCCGTCACGGGCCGGACGCCAAGCGATAACCCGGCGGTGCCCCTGCCACCGCTCCCGCCTGCGGTGCGGAACGTGCTCGACCAGGCTGGGCTCAACCACCGGCCGATCCTGCTCTCCATCGACACCGACGTGGCACTGGACGGCCGCCCCTCCCGGGAATGGCTCGTCGTCACGCCTGACCATCTTTCTGTGGTCCCCGAACCTGGCTCGGGCCAGGCAACCACCGCGGAGTCAGCCACCAATGCCCTGAGGAGCGTGCCCTGGGAGGGCATCGATCAGGTCCGCACCAGCGCCGGCGTCGGCGGCGGCACCCTGCAGGTTCGCGAGGGGGGCGACTGGGTCGATCTGGTGCGTTACTCCAACGCCATGGCAACCCGCTTTCACAAAGTGTCGCGGGCGCTGGAGCAGGCCCGTGATGCGTCGCCCGCGGACGGGAAGCCGGTGACTGTGCTACCGGGCTGGAGCGAGGGTGATCCCCGCTCAGGCCCGCTCGACCCACCACGGTGTTCCTCCTGCAGCCTCAGGCTTGCAACCCGCGACGACTCCTGTCCCCGTTGCATGCAAAAGGGGCAAATCCTGCGCCGGGTGGGGGACCTGCTCCGCCCGTATACCCGCGGCGCGGTGCTCCTCTGCCTATTGACGCTGCTGGGGGTCGTGGCCGAACTCGCCCCGCCAAAACTGCAGCAATACATGGTCGACAACATCCTTTCCGGTCGGCCCGACGCCATGGCAGCAACGCCGCCCGACTTCAAGACGGCGCTCCTGGTCGTCGTCCTGGCGCTCGCCTTATCCCGCGTGCTGCTCTCGGTTGTCGGCATTCTCAAAGGCCGACTCGCCACCGATATCGGAACGGGCATCACCGCCACACTGCGTGACGAGATGGTGACGAAGTTGCAGAGCCTGTCGATCGCCTACTACGACCGGCATCAGGTCGGCTCGATGATCAGCCGCGTGGCCCACGACAGCGAGGCGCTGCACGGCCTCATGCACCAGATAACGGGCGGCTTCCTGCTGCAGATCGTGCAGCTGATCGGCGTGGGGGCAATGCTCGTCTGGATCAACCCGAAGCTGGCACTGTTTACGCTCATTCCCGTCCCGCTCGTCATCCTCGGGTCATGGATCTTCTGGCGGCACGTCTACCCGCGTCACTACCGGCTCTGGGACGCCTCCAGCAAGCAGATGGCAGCCCTCTCGGGCATGCTCTCCGGCATCCGGGTGGTGAAAGCCTTCTCGCAGGAATCCCGGGAACGCGACCGCTTCCATGCCGCCAGCGACCATCTCCGCCACTGGCGGCAATGGGTCGAACACACCAACACCACCTACGCCGCCTCGATGCAGATCGTCTTCGGACTTGGCGGCCTGATCGTCTGGTATGTCGGCGGCCGCGATGTGATCGGCGGCCAGATGACGCTCGGCCAACTGATCGCCTTTCTCGCCTATCTCGCGATGTTCTACGCGCCGCTCGGCGCGCTCTCGAACTTCACCACCTGGCTGACGAGCTTTCTCTCGGGCAGCCAGCGGGTGCTGGAACTGCTCGACACACCGGCCCTGATCGCCGAACCGAAGGAGCCCGTAGCCTGGGAGAGCGTCCGCGGCGAAATCCGCTTCCAGGACGTGACCTTCGGCTACGACCGCAACCAACCGGTGCTCCGCGACGTTTCGTTCGAGGTGCGACCGGGAGAGATGGTGGGGATCGTGGGCCGGAGCGGCTCTGGGAAGACGACGCTCGTCAGCCTGCTGTCACGGTTTCACGACGTGCAGGAGGGGAGCATCACGGTCGACGGCATCGACATCCGGGATCTCTCGATGCACGACCTGCGTGAGAAGTTGGGGGTGGTGTTCCAGGAATCGTTTCTCTTCAGGGGCACGATCTGGAAGAACCTCTCCTACGGCAGGCCGCAGGCGACGATCGAACAGGGCCTCGCAGCCGCGAAGGCGGCCGGCGCCCATGACTTCCTCTGCCGGCAGCCACTGGCCTACGAGACGCTCCTGGGCGAGCACGGTGCCGGCCTTTCCGGCGGTGAGAAGCAACGTCTCTCGATCGCACGGACGCTGCTCTACGATCCCCGCGTGCTCGTGCTCGACGAGGCGACGAGCAACATCGACGCCGAGGCGGAGAAGAGCATTCAGGAGGCGCTCGCCGTCCTCGTGCGAGGCCGGACGACGATTGCCATCGCCCATCGGCTCTCCACGCTCCGCAATGCTGATCGCATTCTCGCCTTCGATCGCGGCCGACTCGCCGAACAGGGCACCCATGCCGAACTGCTCGCCGCCGACGGCATCTATGCCCGCCTCGTGCGAATTCAGACCCAGGTCACGAAGCAGCCCACGGTCGACAGCCTGCTGGTGGAGGAAAAAACCGGCTCCGGCGAGTCGACTCCGACCACCGCTGCCGCTTCCGTCAGCCTCGCACCGGCGGAGGAGGGGAAGGGTTCCTCGCAGGACGCCCCGCGGCCGACTGCCGCCTGCATCGTATGGCTCGACCCACAGAGCCATCGCTTTGCGATCGGTCCGCACGACCGGATCGAACTCTGGCAGAACGACACCCGGATGGGTGCCGGGATCTTCGTGATTCGCACCTTCCCGGCCACACATCCGGAGGGATATCTTTCGGTCCGAGGCTGGGGTGAGTCAGGCGAGGAGATCGAACTGGGCATGATTCGGGCGCTCGACGGTTGGAGCGACGCCGACGCGACGATCGTGCGGAAGGCGTTGGCACGGCGGTCGCTCGTACGCACGATCTCTCGCGTGCATGGGATGCAACTCGCCCACGGCTATCTCGATCTCGATGTCGACACCGATGCTGGTCGCCAGAAATTCACCATGCGTTGGACGCAGAGCCAGGCGGTCGATTTCGGCACCGATGGCAAGATGCTGATCGACACGGAAGACAACCGCTGGGTCGTCCGCCGTGTGGCGGACCTGCTAAAGCCCGACCGCGAACGGTTTCTCCAGTACGTCTACTGGTGATCGGCTTTGATGCTTCGCCGAGACACCGGTGGCCGCATTGGACCTAAAAATCAACCGGCCCGGACCGACTGTGAAGCCGATCCGGGCCGGTGATGCGTTCAGCAGGCGGGCGGCGTGTCACCGCCCGACCGTACTATGTGCCGAGCTTTTCGATCGCCTCGACCATCGGTGTGACGGTCGGGCCAAGGATCTCCTTGACGCCGGGGATCGCCATGATCGTGGCAATCACCTTCTGCAGGCCACCCATATTCTCTAGAACCATTTTCGCGATCATGGAGCGGCCCGCGTCGGGCAGTGCCACAGACGACTTCTGCAACGCCTCGAGTGACGGCTTGAACGCTTCCAACTCCGGGATTGCGGCACGGGCCGAATCCTCGTTGGTCACACCGTTGAGCACAGTGGTGAGGCCGCCAAACAGTCCTGTAACTTCCTTCAAGGCTTCGGCGACGCCGGGAGCGAACTCGATGGTCTCCTCGACGACGTCGGCGACGACCTTGTTGCCTTGCGTCACGGTAGTCTCAGTCTTCTCGATCTTCACGGCATCATTTTGAGCGACCACGCCGGTTGTCGTCTTGACGCCCGATTGCGGCTCTTTCTCCGCCTTTGAATTCATCCACCACCAGCCCGCCAATCCCAGCAGGGGCAACAGCAGCAGCGGCAGCCACGACGGGAACCCAGAGGCTGGCTCCTCGTGGCGGTGAACGCCGCGAGTCTCCTCGCCGCGACGCGGCGAAGCCGACGTCGTGTCGAAGTCGGCTAGCGACAGGCCACGCGGCATAGCTGCCTTGATGTTGTCCTGCTGCTCCGAGAAGAGCTTCATGAGGCCGGACGCGTCGGGCTTGGTGCCCTTGAACTGGTTGGCAATCGTGCCCATCACGATCGGGGCCAGATAGGTGAGCAACGTCTTCATGATCCCGGGCTGCATGCCCGCGAACGAAGCGATCGTGCCCACCAGGCTGCCGAGATTGTTGCCGAGCAGCGAACTGAGCAGGCTGCCACCCATGGTGCCGAGGGACGAAGCCTGGCCACCGCCGAGGAGTCCGGCCAGGTTGCCGAGCGTCTTGAGATCGAGACCGCCCAATGACGAAGCCATTTGGCTGGCTCCGCTGTTGGTTGAAGCCAACTTTGAGAAGGCGCTCAACAGCGCCGGCACGGCGGCGCTGGTGGCAGCGCGGGTCTGCGTTTCATTG
>Ga0114967_10004913_pt1 | contig 10676 bp, 8 predicted proteins | sample M_130628_MF_Meta_FD_92639 | JGI IMG/M metagenome (GOLD analysis project Ga0114967, IMG submission 92639) | Freshwater microbial communities from Lake Montjoie, Canada to study carbon cycling - M_130628_MF_MetaG | ecosystem: Environmental > Aquatic > Freshwater > Lake | place: Lake Montjoie... | reverse complement strand
TATTGGAATCTATGATTTTCCTGTGCGAGTTTCAGCGACGAAGATTACTTTTTTAACGGAGCCGAGTTTTGAAACGATTTTGATTCAAAATATTGTTCAGGAGATTACAAATATTAACAATGCGATTGAAGAGTCAAAAGTTGTTGAATTGTCTAGTAGAAAAAATTCTTTTATTCCAAGTATGTTGGATGATAATTTTGATGAAAGTTCATATGATATTGTGTTTAATGATGATGGTTCGGGCTTAGGAATTTATTATAATCAAGTTTTAATAAATGTTACAAAAAATAAGGATTACGATATTGTTATTGATGTAGATTATTATGGTAATGCGATTTCACTTGTTGGAGGTGTTCTAAATTTCATTATTAATTGTAGCGTTGATATAGCTGAATTAAGAAAAATGAAAATTAGAATTGTAGGAGATTTACAAATTTCACTTACTGATGTTTTTGTTCAGTTTCAAAACAATGGTTTGTATGTTAATCAGATTTACGGTGATTTTAAAGGGCTTGGTTTGAGTCGTGAATTTACTATTGGTTTTAATTTTTACACTGTGTTCAATGAAAATACTAGTGTAGGTGGTGGTGTTTGGATTAGTGAATTTGGAAGTGATTTTTCTGAAAATTTTAGAAGTAAATTTTTCGATATTGATAATAAACTAATAAATCAAGATGAGAGAAATTTATTGGGCTGGTTGCCGTCATTTAACAGCATTGATTTATTTAAAAACAGTAGTGTAAACTTGCCTGTTTTTAGAAGTTCTGCTGTATTGGTTACATCTTTTGCTGATAGACCGCTTGGTTTTTATGCTTTAAATTCTAGTAATCCTAATTTATTATCGTTTGATTTTAGTAGTATTAATTTTAACAATAATAGAAAATATTTTTATTTAAAGGAAACAAATATTTTTGAATCTCAAAAATATTTTGTTGATGGTCTTTGGTATTTAAATGTTGGTTTAAGTGAGGATATGCGTGGAAAAGTGATTGTATTGAGATACGATAGTCGCTTTTACAGTTCGTATTTATTTAAAGATAAAAAAAGAATTTTAAGATTTTTCATTTATCCTGCTAGTGTTTTTGTTGATAATACAACTGCTTTGTCTATAATGCCCGATCTAACAAAAGGAGATTTTAATTTTTCTTTGAGATTTGTTAATTTAGATAATAGCATTTTAGAATATGAGTATGTTTTGAAAATAAATGATTCTGGGACTGGTTTCTTGAATAGTGAAATTATTATTCTATACAGTGTAGATTGTGGGATTAGTAATAGCAATGTTAATAATAAATTTGTTAAATATTATGATTCCTATGATTCTTACAGAATTAAGGATTTGCAAAATCCTGCTAAGCCTGTCAAACCTGCTGAATTAACAGTTCCTGATGTATTTTTGTCTGATTTTATATTACAGAGTTATAGCGATACAGATATAGGTTCTGAATTAGATGATATACCTAGTATAAGAATTAATGTATCTATTAACAAGAATAGTAAAATATTAGTTCCGGTTGGTATATTTGATGCTATTGGGCAAAGTTTTGTTTTTGCTTTGCAGACATTCAAAACTTCTGCTTTTGCAATTGTTGTTGTGGTTGATGTTACAAGTAGTGTAAAAGAATTTAGTATTGATTTTAATATTCAAGGTGACTATTCAAATGGTGGAATCTTGAGAAGTTTTTATAGTTTTTCTGATGCTGAGTATAATGACTTGCCTGATGATGTGAAAGACAACTTTTCTTTTGGTGAAAACTATTCACCTGCGATATGGGTTGTTATTAAAGGTGCTGGTGCAGGTATATTTGAGAATACATATTTGAATACTTTTATTAGGCGTGGGTATAATTATGGCGTTAAGAGTGACAAGACTATATTTTCAGTTCTTGATATGTCTAAAATTCAATTAATCATTCATTAAATTTTTCTTGAAATCATAGGGCTGATTAATTTTTGGTTAGTTTATGACTACTACTTTACAGATTTCAGTTCCATCTTTGATTGGAGCTGACAATTATTCTTTACTTTTTAACCCTGAGACTGAAGGTCTTGACAAAACTTACTCCATTGAAATTACAACTGGCGAAGTTGAGTTGATTCAGTCTATCTATTATGATGGAGATGGAAACAAAAAATTAAATTTGAATGGCAATATAACTGATTGTATGAGCGGACTTGATGTTCAAGTTGGTCTTCAAGAAAGTTCTTTAACTGCGGTTTTAAGGTCTACAAATGGTTTGCCTTATGCTATCAGGACTTCTTCTGAAACAAGTTCTACAGTTGGAAAAATGTTGATTGGTAGTGTCAATGGAGTTACTGGTGGTAATGTAATTGACAATGCTGATGCTCTTAATTACTATATTAACGCTCAAACAAATACAGCTGTGGATATTTTGATTAGTTTTGATATCCCGACTTGTTTTCCAAGTGCTAATGTTGTTTTAAATGGTGGATTGATGAATCCTATTTTTCAATATACTTGCACCAGAGAAGATGGTACTAGCTTTTCTTTAAACATTTCTGCTAGGACTCCAATTACAGATACTGATGGTGTTACTTACACAAAGCAAATCATCTTGAATAACCTTGATGGCACGCCTGTTGAAGTTTACGATATTACTGGAAATGTAACTTTTGATTTATATCAAGCATCTGCGTTAGTCAATGATGGAATGGGTAATATATACATAGATCCTGAAAATGCACCTGATTTGATTTCTCCAACCAATCGTTATTACGATGGTTTCTTGTTCAAAATAATAACTGTTGAAGATTTATTGAATTTTGGTGGATACATTATAATTGGTGGCTCTCCAGATGATTTCTTAATTCTAGATGACATGACAAGAGCTGTTCCACGTAAAACTAGAAAAGCCGTGAAAAGAATTAAATCTAATCTTGGCGTTCACTTTGAAATTGCTAAACAAAAAGCAGACAAACTTGAGGCTTTACGCACTCTGATGCTTTAGTTTATTGGCAGGCTACACAAATGTCATCAGCGCATTCTATTGTTTTTGCTCTGATTGGTGGCTGTGAGCGTAAATAATAAGCTGTGGGAAGTCCTACATCATAAATCATTTTATGTATTTGGTGGATTTCTTGAGATGTGGTTTCAGAATCAATAAATAGATTTAGACTTTGTCCTTGGTCTATGTATTTTTGTCTGTCTCCGGCTTGTTGGACTAGAATTTTTTGGTCTATTTCGTATGCTGTTTTAAAAACAGATTTTTCTTGTTCTGTTAAAAAGTTTAAATTCTTAACGGAGCCTCCGTCTTTAATAATTTCAATCCAAGTTTCATCTGTGTTCTTGTCGTATTTGTCTAACAATCTTTCCAAATAGTAATTTTTGATTGTAAAAGTTCCTGTTCCGATAACTTTGTTAAAAATATTTGAAAAGCAAGGTTCAATAGAAGGTGTTGTGTCTAACAGTTGTGAAATAGATTCTGTAGGGGCTATAGCCATTGTTAGAGAGAAATGTTTGTATAATCCGGCTTGGTTTGATAATGGAGAGGTTCCCCATTCAGTTGCTAGAATTCCATCAGCTCCGTCAACTTTGCGTCGTATGTGTGAGAAAACCGAGATATTGAGCTCTTTGGCTTGTTCGCTGTCAAATGCTATGTTTTGTTTTTGTAAATAGTATTGCCAGCCCATCACTCCAAGTCCAACCGACCTCTCCATCATCGCAAACTTGAAAGCTCGTTGGTAATTGGCTTTTTTGTAATGTTGCATAGATATTGGGTTGTTCATGTATTTTTCAACTTTATAGAGAAAATCTCCGTTGATTCCAGATAGCAAACGCATCATATCAATGATGAAATTAACATCGTCAAACCATTCATCAAAATATTCAAGATTCACTGACAACAAAACACAAACTGCTGTGGTTTCAGTGTCCGTGTGTAGTAAAATTTCAGAGCAAAGATTTGATTGAGTAACTTTTCGTCCTGTTCTTTTGTAGATTTCAGGTAAATTACGGTCAGCGTTTCCTTGAAAAAATAGATATGGTTCTCCGGTTTCAGTTCTCATTTTTAAAATAGCACTCCACATTTCTCTGGCGTCTTGTTCAAAGATTTTGTTTTGTGTATGAGGGCATCTTAAATCGTAGGATTTTCCTTCTTTCATAGCCTCCATAAACTCATCAGATATTATGATGGCGTGATGTAATTTTGGTGTTTTTTGTTCTATGTCTCCGCCCGTAGAAATTTTTCTAATGTTTAAAAAAGATATAATTTCAGGGTGATGAATTGAAAGATATATGGCACAGGCTCCTCTGCGGTTGCTTCCGCCTTGTTGTGCTGAATTTACTGTGCTTTCAATGGCTTTTCCTTGTGCTGTAATTCCAGCTGTTTTTCCTCCTCCCGTAATATTGGCTCCTATGCTTCTGATTAATGATAAGTCAATAGCAACTCCGCCTCCAGCAAATGACAAATCTTCCAACTCTTTTTTTGTGTAGGAAATATCTTCTTTTGTATCACCCATCTTGCTCAGGAAACAAGCTACTGGCATTGATTTAGGGCTTCCTGCGTTTGATAGGGCTGGAGTTGAAAAACAAAACCAACCTTTTTTTGCATATTCATAAATTCGCTCTCTGATGTTTTGATATGCACTTGAAATGTAAGTATCTATACATCTCTTAAAAACTTCATCAAGAGTAGTCTCATGACCTTTGATGTAATTTTGCTTCAACAAACTTTCTCCGTTTTTTCCGATTCTTCTCATTTTTTTTTTCCTCTTAATCATTCAAAATATGGTGTAGTTCTGCGATTTTTGTAGCAAATTTGTTAAGTAAAACATTAATTCCTTGAGCAAATAATTTTGGTAATTCTTGATTGCTCACATCTTGTTGTAAAACAAGTGAATCATAAATTACGCCGTATTGACGGATAAAAAATGCATGACAATGTTTTTCTTCCTCCAAAACAAAATCAAAACTGTGGTCAAAATTTTTTACCTTTATTTCTGTTCTGATAAGTGATGAAGAGTGTTTGCTCGTATCAATTGAGAAGTTTATTAGTTCAAATTTGTCTGGTAAGTTTTTAATCAGTGCGGTTTTTATGTTTGAATAATATATCGCTATATCTTCTGATGTGAATGTCATCTTGGTTATTTTTTTACTAGTTATACAACTATAAGTTGTAATAAAATTCGTGTCAATAAAAAAATTTTTGTCGTTTAGCATGCGATACTACTATAGTAGTGTATAGAGGTGAAATTTTCTTAACTAAGTTTTAATGTTTTTTGATTAGATTTTTGAAAAATAGTTTGTAATAAAAGTATGATTGCTCCGTTGGTAATTGGTGGTATTGCTGCTTTAGGGTCTGTTCTTGGTGGAATTTTTGGTTATAATTCTGCTAGCGATAGAGCTAACATGTTGAGAAGACAGGAAGCTGATAGAAAAAATCAAATCAAAAATAGAAACGAAAGAAGCATCAAAAGTAATTCTTCTTCTGGGTCTGGCAGTGTTGAATTAGGTTCGGTTGATAGTAGTTATTTGTATAGTGAGCTTGATGATTATGTGCAGTCTCCAAATCCGATGGAGTATTTCATTAACACAATCACAAGTGCAACTAGTAATGCGGTTACTGGTTATATGAGTGCTATGAAATTCAAATGATTACAATAGTAGTAAAAAAATCGGTTAAAAATGAAAAAATTAACTAGCGAGTCAAGGCTTGATTTTGAAAAGTATTTGTCTGATATTGATGGTCATAGAGATTTCAAATTTGACGAGCAATTTATTAATTTAGCTTGTAATTTACATCAAAACATAATGTTAGATTATGGTTTTGATTTTAAGAATTTTTTCTATGATTTTTTTATAAACTCAAGAAAAAACAATAGATATTATGTGCCGGCTTGGTATGAAGGTGTAATTGATTCTTTTCAGGATTTCTTGAGTAAGAGTGAAATTTGTTATCATCTGGATAGTTTTATTTCGGCACAGAGTCGAATTGACAAAACAAAAATTGAAATAGAAGAAATAGAAAGGGTTTACAAAGAAAAATTCAATCAAAATCGTGGAATTAGAAATTTCCAAGACAAAAAAGATTACGAAGATAGTTTGAAAATTTGTAAAGATATTATCCGCGATTCTGAAGAAAAATTTAGTTTGAGCGGTGGATTTTTGGAGTCAAATTATAGTGTTGATGAGATTGTTTATGCGGTAAAAAATCTTGATGATTTGGTTTGTAGAGAGGGGTTAAAAGTTGAAAAAGCTCTAAAAGGTGAATTTGTTGAAGATAAAAATGAAGTTATAGAAAATCCAATTTTGAATGCAATTCAGTCAAGAAAAAGAGCTATTGCGGTTTGTTCTGGTAACTTTTTTGGTAAATCTTTCTTGTTAGCAACAATTTCAATTTGGTCTATGCTCTGTCATGAAAACATAATTGTATGTTCTGTTGTGAATGCGGATGCTAGAAAAAGCTTAATTAAAAACCAGCTGTTAACACAAATTAACGAATATATGGATGGCTTGGTTTTAAAAAATGGTATAAAAACAAATATTTTCAATTTTCTTTTTCACCAAAATGTTGAAGAAGTTTTCAAGATTGATATGCGTGAGAAGAATTACAAAGTTTCAGCTCAAAAATATGGTGATACTTGGCGTTGGTATACAAAATTTGCCCGTAACGCCCTAGATACCAAGGGAGAAAGACCTAACAAATTCATCATGATGTTTGACGAAGCTTCAGAAATTGAGTTAGGCACTATAATGGGTTCATTGACAAACTTGAAAAGAGATTTGTCTTCTTTGACTTTTTTGATTTTATGTGGAAATCCAAATATTGTTCCTAATAAGCCTGTCAATGAATTTGTTAAGTATATCAATTCACCGCACAAATATAAAAAATATGTAGATGTTTTTCACTTGAAATCTAGTGATTTGGATTTGAAAATTTTAGGTTCTAATCAGTTTGTGAGCTATATTATTGATACTGAAGGGGTTGATAGTCCTGAATTCAAAGAAAGAGTGATGGGTGAATTTATTGATACGGATTGCTTGATTCCAAGATATGAATTAGATAAGATTTTTGGCAAAAACCCGGAGCCTGTTATTGGGGAAGAATTGATTGCTGGGTGTGATACTGCGTTGATTGTTTTGCAAAATTGTATTCGTGGCGAGCAGATTGTTTGGGTTGGGCTTGATGTTGCCGGAAATGGAAAAGATAGTTTTGGAATTTGTATCAGGACAAGGACAAAGATTTTATCCTGTTTCACTATGAGTTGTAGAGGTAAAAGTTTTAAACCATTTTACGATTTGCTGGGTTTGATTTGGAGTTGTAGGTCTTGCGATGAGCATATTAGATTTATCGTTGAAACTAATGGAAATTTTACAATTCAAGATTCTATAGTAGGATTCACAAACATACCGCCGTTTGCAATTCGTGGCTTTATTGGTCACGGATTTGATGAAGGTTTAACTTCAAAAAAAGAAAGAGAAGATTGTAATTCAAACTATTCAATTTTGGCGAAAAGAAGAATGTGTGCTTGGATTAAGAATAAAAAATTATATAGAAATGAGGCTTTGAAAGAAGAAATCGCGGGGATGAAACTACTCAAACCAGAAACTTTGCAGGCAAAGTCTAAAATAGATAAACAGGGTTTTAAAAATTCTTATCGTAAATCTCCAGACTTGTTTGATAGTTTCGTGCATTCGTTTTTGCTTCAGAGAGATTATGATATTTTGGGTAAAAATAATATAATTCTTAATGTTGCGAAAGATAAAAATGTATTGTTTAGGTCAACCTTTTTTTAACGATTTTTTAATTTAATCGTATAATAAGCGTTGATTGAAAAAATATGTCTAGCACAAATACAAATTTTGCAATTCCGTTCGGCTCGTGGGAGTTTGAAAGAGTAAAGAGAAAAATCAGAAATACCTTTATGTTCTATTCGTCAGAGGGAAGTGAAACTCTGATGGGCACATATGATTTCAATGTGTTTAATTCGGAGGCGTCAAATAGCGTTAAATCATTAATAAGCAAATATAAGTTTGCTTTTTGTGATTTGATGTTTCAAAATGTGTCTGTTGTGGATAGTAGAGTAAGATCTAGAATTATTCGTCCTAGCTGGAGTGCAGATTTGAAGTTGTTTTTGAATCGTAATCCGCTTCCCGATTGCTATGAAATTATTAGTGATTTGGTTTTGTTTGGATTATGTGGATATTATGATTTGGATGAGGGTTTAAAAAGAATTCCTATTTTGAATTGTGATGTGTTTTTTTTCAATAGTCCAAGTGAATTTATTAGATTTTTTCTTTATCCAAATTCTCCAAATAGATTGCTAGTGGAATTTCACAGTCGCTTAAGTCAAAATATTGAGTTTCCAAAAGGAATGAATTTTGTTAAAATAGTTAATGGAGTAACAGTAAAATTCTATAAAGAGAAGCCTTATAGGTTATATTGCTATGAGATGGACGAAATCACTTTCACGCCTAACTCAATAGGTAGAAAAATTTTGTCTTTGGTTGAAAAAGAAATGATTCTCAAAAATTTAATCTTATTGAAAATTCAGAAAAACACAAATCCGGCTGTGGCTATCAATATGGATACGGAGCCGATGAAGGCGGTTGAAGATGAAAATGGAAAAACTGCTTTAGTTCCAAATTCTATGGATTTGAGTTCTGGAGGTATAAATTTTGTTAGAAATATAGTAGGTGGTACACCTCCTGTGTTTTCTCTGGGTCAGCAGGAAGATATCTCCAATATAAGTGAGATGATGGCTTTTCAAAATAATATGGCTGGTGGAATAGCAATTGGCACACACAATCAGGCGACTGTTGGTGCTACGAAATCTAACATTCCAGAGGGGACTTTGGATATGGTAAATCAGATTCAAGATGTTGATTTAGAAATAGATAGAAGAGAATTTTTGAGAGTGTTTTTTCGGGAAATGTTGTTTATTCATATATCAAATTCTGGCGATTTTAAGGGGGTTGTAAACAATCCAAATGATTTGTATTTCAATGGGCTAGATGGTGATTTGAATGGTGCTGATAGTGTAAAAAAACAGCTTTTAACGGAGGTTCAGGCTTACATTCAGTTGTTTGGTGAGAATTTGTTTCAAGTGGTAAGTCCGCAAAAATTAGTTAAACTATTGAAAGATACAAGTAGTTTTGATATATTTAATTAATTATAGTTTTTTGATTATGAGATTAAGAAAAACAGATTTAATGGATTTTCAGTGGGAGGCTATAAAACAATTGTTAGATTTTAGAATCCGTCGCAGACAAAATATGAGGAAAATGATTAATGGTATCTTATATCGTGAGGCGAAAAAATGTAGTTTCACTATGATTCCAGAGGAATATGGTAGCTACAATGAAATTACAGGCTTTTATCATAGAATGAAAAAAAAGGGGGTCTGGGAGAAAATATTACTTGCTTTAGACAATCTAGAAATTTGGTTCTGATTGCTCTGTCATTAATCTTTTTTTAAGAAATTTATAATAAATAGTATATATTAATTTTGTGTTAAAAGAAACAAATATGAGTGATGAAAAATTGAGTGAATTGGCTGAATATATTTTGAATTTTGAAGGTATTGACGAATTGAAGGACAATTTAGATGGTGAAAAATTTAATAAAATAATGATGGAAAGAGCAATGGAGAAATTCAATATTGCTCCGGAAGAAGTTGAAGAAGTTGAAGAAGTTGAAGAAGTTGAAGAAGTTGAGTCAAAGCCAGAGCCTGTAAAAGTTCAATCAAAACCAAAAGTCAGTCGTGAGGAAACTGCGGACAGATACGCAAAGCAACAGTCTGCACCAAAATATCAAACAAAAACTTACGATGAGATTGCGGAAAGTCAGAGAAAAAATGTGACCCAGAAAAATGGTCGTTTGTCACTTGATGAGATGAAAAATCTTTTTAATTTGAAATAAAAATGTTTGATAAACTCCAAAAAGTAGAAATTGTATATCCAAATGAAAATCCTGTTGAAGTAGTCAATTCTTTTATTGAATCTGGTGAATTCAAAATATTTACTAGGGAAAATTCAATTGATATTAATTTTATAGGAAATGATATCAAAAATAATAACGAAAGAATACAATTTCAGCTACTGACGAATGATATTAGAGAAACAGATCCATATGGAGGAAATAAAGATTTTAAATGTTTTGTTGATTTGAGTTGGTTGCATAATAAAGTTTTGAATGAGCAGGGAAATATTGGTGATAAAGATTTTTATCTTCAGGTTACCGATGATGATAGCTTGAATGGTTGTCTGTATATGCTTGATGGTGAAAAACAGGTGAATCTGACTTACTTGGAATTGTTGGCTTGCACTGGATTAAAGCAGACTATTGCCGATAAAATTAGCGAATTTGAGATGAGATGTCCTGAAATCAGAAATCGTTATCTTCACTGTATCAGATTAAAAAATGGTGGTATGATAATGCTACACACTAGAAATGTTGAATATTATGCCAGCATGATTTTGAGAAGTAGATTGACGCAAGACCAATTCAAATATTATTTTGATTGTCTTGATGGGTTTGAATATGATAGTAGTGGGAAGTTGTCTAGGCATCCTGCCTGTAGATATTTTTTGAATAGATGGAGAGCAAAATCAGTTGGAAGAGTAAAATTAGGAAAAAGCGAAGTTCCTAGTGATTTTAATGGAAAAAGTATAGGAAATTCAAGATTTGAGGAAAATAAAAAATATATGAATAAAG
>Ga0114967_10004912_pt1 | contig 10677 bp, 13 predicted proteins | sample M_130628_MF_Meta_FD_92639 | JGI IMG/M metagenome (GOLD analysis project Ga0114967, IMG submission 92639) | Freshwater microbial communities from Lake Montjoie, Canada to study carbon cycling - M_130628_MF_MetaG | ecosystem: Environmental > Aquatic > Freshwater > Lake | place: Lake Montjoie... | reverse complement strand
CTTGAAACAATGATCGACAATCACTACGAAATTCGCTAATTATGAAAAAAAATTTAAAAAACCCAAAAAATATTGATAAATTTCAATTTAATAATGCAATTCTAGTAGAGGGCAAAGATGATCTAGAATTTATAGTTTCTTTTTTAAAATCATAATTAACTAAAATAAAAACAATTATGTAAAGTATTAAATGAAAAATTATAATTATTTTTTAGTTGCATTACTTGCTGCTTTATAACTTTTGGCAATATTATTAAATGCTTTTGCTTTCTGTTTTTCTTCTTTTTCAGTTGCTTTAGCTTGTTGTGCTTTTTTAGAAGCATTATAAGCTGCTAACTTATAACCCATACTTTTTTGTTGTAGTTTTGTGGATGATTGCATTAATAATATTATATTATATATATCAAATAGTACTATATTCAATTTTTTGTTTTAGTAATATCCATTTTCTTATAAAAATCAAATTGATATGATAACCTAAATTATTAGATTAAAATATTGAATAAATAAATTATTATAATATATAATAAATATATTATAATGAACATCAATCCAAGTAAAAAATATCAATTAAATAAAACAGATTCATATAGAATTGAGGGGAAATTTAATGACATGTATAAATCATTAAGTGTTACTAGTATGATGAAAGAAATTGAAATCGATACAGTTGTAATAGTAGATAAACTATTAGTGAATGAATATCATCCGGATATTGTTCGTGTATTTGTTCCATCTTTAGATGCATATATAACGGCTATTAGTTTTTTTGATTTAAAAAATTGTGTAGATACTTAATACATTTTTTATATATTATTTATGTAACTAAAAATAAATCATTATATGATATAGATTGATATGTTTGTTTAATTCCTTTAATATTTGACCCGACAGCTATTTGGTGATATCCAGTACATAATGGAATAATCCACATTTGTTCTAAAGCATATGTTTCTATTTCTCTCGATTTAGTTTTTTGAATAGATATACTATCATTAATATTAATTTTTGAAATCATTTTTAATAATTTGGTATATTCATTATTATTTTTATTAATTATTAAAGGAAATGGGCTATATTTTTGATTTATAAATAGTGAATTAAATATATTATATATATTATTAAAATCTGGTGTATATGTAAATAATGTTAAATCAGGTAATGTATCATTTTGAGTAGATTTATAATATTCTTCTACATATGTTATATTTAAAATAATTCCTATTTCTAATAAATTTTCTTTCCATATTTTAATAAAATTCATTTCTGAAATATTTTTAGTTTTTACCATTAATTGTATTCCATTAAATGATGTTATATAATTATAACATAATGGATCTGTAATTTTTGCTGAATTTAAAAGTTGTTTTGCATATTCTAAATTTGGTCTTGTAATTAGTTGATCTATATTATTTTGAAATGATAATAAATATTTATCAATTTGTGTTGCATACATATTAGGATTATTTATACCTAACGATGATGATATAGATTTTATATATGCATTTGGATCTAATATATAATAAAGTGCATTTCTAATTTCTTTACTTGTAATAAAATTAGAATTAATACAAATATAATTAGTAAAGCCATTATTAATATTTATAATATTATCAGTTATTGTTTGTGGAATTTTATTTAAAACAATTGTATAATTATTTATTTTATCTTGTGTAAATGGATATTCCTCAAAATGTATTATTATATAATTTTGTAATTGTTTATTAGATCTAATAGCATCACGTGATTTTGCCCAGTTTGGATTTTTACATAATGCCAATGTTTTATATCGTAATGGTTTTAAATTAATATTAGCATTTAATATATATTCTGAATCATCTGGATCATTTGATGTTAAGTAACTTTTAGATTGTAATTTATTAATCATATATGGACCAGATGAAACAGGTGAATAATCAATGTCAGAGCCATCAGGTAATCCAGAACCAAATGGTACCGGTGTACTAAATTCAAATAATGTTAACATATCCTTAAACTCATATACTGGTACTTTAAGATTAAATGTTATTGTCATTTTAACATCATCATATTTAACAGCATTATCAAAAAGTTTTTGTCTTTCAGTATAACCATAAGTTCTATCATATGGTCCTTTATATAATATATTATTACTATCTTTACTAATATTTAAAAGTTGAACACATAATGATTCTGTTTCTTGTTCATTATTTATCTTTAATATGTCACTAAAAGATCTAGATATACCATAAGCAATATCTGAAGGTTTTATTTCATCACCAGATTGAAAAAAACATTGTGTTTTAATATTAAAAGTCCATAACATAAAATTAGATGATGCCACACCATAATTTTCTGCTAAATCTGGATATAATTCTCCATTTGAATTATATTTAAATAATGTTCTAAATAAAAAGGATGAAAAGAAATTTTTATCAAGTATTGAACGTGATCTAATAGGATCTAAACTATAAAATGGATTACCAATTGTTTGTTTACCACCAGTGTATAATATTAATTGTATATTAGGATTAAATATATCACGAATGATTTGTGTCGGTGGTTCATTTGATTTTACAACAGTGTGTTTACGTGATAATCTTATAAAATTAGATTTATTATTCATATAATATATAATATATAATATACTATTATTTTTATTTTTATTTTTAATTTATATTTATATATTAATTTTTAATATATAAATATATTTTCATTTTCATTTTCATTTTCATTTTCATTTTCATTTTTTATTTAATATCAGTTATCAGTTTCTAATTCTAATTCGGCATCTAATATAAAATTTTTTGTTGTATAATTTGTTTGCAAAACATTAAAAGTATCTGATTCTGAACTGTTAGTTGTTGATGTTTCTGCAGTTGTTTCTGCCGTTGTTTCTGCCGTTGTTTCTGTAGATGTTTCTGTAGATGTTTCTGTAGATGTTTCTGTAGATGTTTCTGCTGTTGTTTCTGTCGTTGTTTCTGTAGATGTTTCTGCCAATGTTTCAGCTGTTGTTTCTGCCAATGTTTCAGCTGTTGTTTCAGCTGTTGTTTCTGCAAATGTTTCAGCTGTTGTTTCTGTAGATGTTTCTGTAGATGTTTCTGCTGTTGTTTCTGCCAATGTTTCAGCTGTTGTTTCTGTAGATGTTTCTGTAGTTGTTTCTGTAGTTGTTTCTGTAGATGTTTCTGCCAATGTTTCTATTACAGTATTATTATTTGGTTGCAAAATATCAACAACATCTGATTCTAAACTGTTAGTTGTAGTTGTGTCTATTACTGTATTATCATTATTAGATTGCAAAATATCAACATTATCTAATTCTGAATTATTATTATTATTATTTAGTTGCAAATTTTTAGTTATTGATTTTTTTTTTATATTTCTTGTTTTTAAAAATGATATATATTTTTTACTCATATTATATATAATATATAATATACTATTATTTTATATAGTTTTATATTATTTTTTTATTATTTTATTTTTATATAATTATTATTCAGTCTTTTTAGATTTTTCATCACTATCTGTTTCTAATTCTAATTCTAATTCAGCATCTAAATCAAAATCTAAATCTAATATTTCAATATTTTTTTTTAAGTTATTATTTGTTTGCCAAACATTAAATGTAGGTTCTGATTTACTAAATATGCTTGTAATAATTTGGCTAACAATATACCTAAATAAACGAAGAAAAAATGTTTGAATAAATATTATAGTCTGATTTATAATAACTTCTGTATAATAATTATCTGCAAATTCATACCATTCGATAAATTCAATGCATTTATATTGTAAATAAGTTAGTATATCACAATCACCGTCGCCAATACTATAAATGTTATTATGATCATATTTTAATTCCATTAATTCATGTTTCAGTTTACAAAAATAATGATTAATAAAATGGAGTAAATATTTAATTATATAAAATACAGCAACAAATGGATCTGAATTAATATCATCAAATTTATTATTTTCAGGCAATAATAAATCATATGAATAAGCTGATGTGCAAAATAAACTAATTAAACAAAAGTCAACAAAAATAGTATAGCTTAATTGTGTAAAAGCTAATGTATAAAATATTAATGTAAAAAGTTTCATTATATTATTATAAAAATATAAATACTTTTTAAATACTTTTTTTATTGTTAAATTTTAAATTCTATATGAGTGTGTAAATTAAATTATTTTTATATTCTATAATATTTATATCTTTATTATAAGTTTTACCTCTAATTAAATATTTTATTTTAATAGTATCATACTCAGATGGTATATTTAATTTACAAAATACATGTAATGGTAATGATGAATTATAATATTTAATTTGGTCTGTTAAATCATATAATTTTAATGGATTATTACTATTAAAAGCTTCAAATTGTAATATTATTGGTAAAATATGATTTTCGTTTGTTCCTGTAATATCATATATACTATCATATTTATAAATTACATGATAACCATAATAATTACTTATAAATATGATTATAATAAATGGTACTATCCGTAATATAGTATTAAATAAATAATTATATGTATAATCACTTAACCAAATATAATTATCATTATTTTTAAATCCAATTATACAAACACCAAAATTTTTAATAATAAAATTGCGTACATCGATATATTTTTTAATAATAAATGTGCGTACATCGATATATTTTTTAATAATAAAGTTATGTAAATAATAATTTATAATATTCCTCATTAATATAAATATTTATATAACTTTAAATATTAAATATATTATTAAATATAATTAAAGACATTTTGTTAATTAATCATTAATGGAACAAAAAGAATATAAAGAACAAGAACTAGAACCAGAACAATCGATCAATATAAGTTCAAATTTAAAATATATTTGGAATGTATGGTATCATCATGAAAAAGATAATTGGAAAATATCAGGATATAAAAAAATATATCAAATTAAAACAATTCGTGATTTTTGGACATTTTATAATAATTTAGATAAAGTAGGTGGTATTACATCAAAACATTTTTTTCTAATAAAAAATAATATAACGCCAATATGGGAAGATATTGAAAATATCAATGGTGGTTGTTGGTCATTTAAAATTCAAGAAGATTCTGCAGATGAATTATGGGAAGATTTATCCACATATTTGGTATGCGATCAGTTATGTCCAACAATTCCAAATGAAATTGTTGGATTATCTATTTGTTTAAAAAAAAATAATAATACTGTAGTAAAAATTTGGAATACAAACTCAAAAAATAATAGTTTAAAATTAATTAATGGTGCTATATTACATAAATGGGGAATGGATATTATTTATATTGCTCACATGCCAGAAAACCAAAATTAAAATTATTTTATTCGGATTTACTTGGACTAAGAACTAATTTTATTTCTCCTAAAGCAGCAATTTGATATGTTACAATAATTGGATAATCATTTTTAAGAAATAATGTCACTTGATTACATAAATTAGTACATTTTGTAAAAATTAATAAAAATTTTAATTCAAATAATCCTTGAACTATTTCATTTGTATTTGTAGTTGTTGATGTTATTGACAATCCACCATTTGTTTCACCAACTTCAAACTCAACATTACCAATCTCACCCTTACCAGAAAAATATATTTTATTTGATATTGCTTTAATTTCAATTTTATCTGTTGATGCAGCCATATCTTTACAATATTTATGAAAATCTTGAGATGGTAATGTAATAGAATATGGAAATGTAATTGGTGTTATATCATAAGTTTCTTCGTCAATATCCATTAAATTTAATTTAAATGTTTTCTTTTCTTTTCGTTCATTACTTTCTAATACTACAATTAATTTATTAATATCATCATCATCAACTAGCCATGTCATTGTATCAAAATGCGACATACATTTTAGGCATTTTAATAAATTACCAATATCAATACCTAAAGTTAATTTTTTTTTATGATAATTATATTTATATACATCAAATTTATCTGCATCCAATCTCATATAAACTAAAATTTTACCAGTTTTATTTACTTCTTTTAATACAACACCACCTATTGTTTTTTTTTGATTATTATCTATATCATTAGTATCATTAGCATCATTAGTATCATTAGCATCATTAGTATCATTAGCATCATTAGTATCATATGTATTAATTTTTTTTATATTATAATCAGAAATTGTATTATCATCTGAATCTGACTGAATATCATTTTCTGTATCATTTAATTTTTTGCTATCTATATTTTCAGAATCTTCTTCAGGTTCAATATAGTATGGATAAAAATCAAAATTGGCATCTGTTAGTAATGAATTTATTGCATCAGTTACGATTTTCATAGCTGCGGCTTGTGTTGTTTTAAGTTCAAGAATATATACCATTTATTACTTATTAACATTTGTTATTCTTTAACATGTTTAAGAATAAGATATTTTATAAATAAAAATAAAAGTTTAAAAATAAAATCTAATTAATAATATATAAAATGGTAAATACATATATGTTAGTAAATCCTCATATTGAAGGTAATTTTAATTCTAAGATAAAAGCTAAGAATTCGAATGAAGCATCAAACATTTTTTACAAAAATTTATCTGAGCATTTTAACAACTCTGTTCCGTTATTTCATTTTACTATTCAAAAAGGTGCATCTGGTAATGGTAAATATTCTCACTTCCAAGTAAAAGAAACTAGATCAGATAATGAAGTAAGTTTTAAAGTAAAACAAATGAATAATGTAGGTAGTGAAGAAGAAATAAAATCATTCAAATCACGATTAGAAAATTTTAAAGCAAAATTTAACCAAGATGGTGGTAAAAAAGATAAATCACGTCGTAAAAAACATAGTAAAAAAGATAAAGATAGTTCAGAATCTGATGATTCGTCTGATTGGGATGATTCATCTGATGATTTTTATCGTCGTGCTAAATCATATTTACCTGTAAATCAACCTATATATTATTGGTGGTATGATCCATATTTATATAATCTTAATTCACTTTATATTCCAACTTTTTATTCATATGTTACGCCATACATTGAATTAAATTTAAGATTATAATCATTTTATAAATTAAATAATTTTATAATAAATATTTACTATTTATTATAAACATATTATTATTATTTACTATTTATTATTTATTATTTACTATTATTATTTACTATTATTATTTACTATTTATCATTTTAATTAAGTTTCTTAAAAACATAATATCTATATAAATCATTCCATACCTTACTTTCTTTATCAACACCTTTAAGATCTCCATAAAATTGTGATACATTTTTATAGAATTTTTTATTTTTTGGATTTTCTTCATGATCAATAACATCAGTAAACCATTCTTTATTAATATTATATAAATTAGCAAATAAATCTGTATCTACTAGTATACAACCAGCATTTTCCATTGTTTTAATTATTAGTTTTGGTGTAACAAGATATTCTGTGTTGTATATACCATCTTGACTAACCCAACCCATATGAACATCTATTGCTAATCCTGGTTGATCAGAAAGTTCACCTTCAAATTTTTTAATAATTTCAAAGAATTTACTTCGTTGCCCACTTTCATCAGTATATAATGACGTAAATGTTCCTGTATCTTTTAATAGATTCATAACTTGTTTTGGATCAAATAATGTACAAATTAAATATCCATCTTGTTTTAAATATGTTTTTATTGTTGTTTGTAAATTTTTAATAGAATCTGATGAATCAAATAAATAATGAATCGCAAATTGTGAACTAATAATATCAAATTTACGATCTTTATTAAAATATTTATCAATTAATTTTTTATTTTCAGGTGTCATACTTTGTAATTTTTTATCTTGTGCATCTGATGTTAATGGAACAGAACTATCTGTTTGTATAAATACCATTTTTGTAAAATCAGGAAATTTTTTAACATTTGTTTGATATCTAACAGTTGCAGAATCAATTGCACCAAATAATCCTTCATACATTGGATCTGTACCAACATATTCACTGACACGACTATGATACATTTTCATGATATCACCGCCACGACCACAACCAATATCTAAAACAGATTTTTTCTTAAATTTACCATTACGGTTTTCTTTTCCCATTGAACAATAAGAATAAATAATAATTGATTTGATCCAATTATGATATTCACGAAATATTTTACCTAAATTAGTTGTTTTTTGATAATAAATATCTTGTGCACGTTCAGATGATATTACTTTAGAGTCAATACGTGAAGATAATATTTTCTGTTGTTGTAAATAAGTTTCAGGTCGTGATAATTTTTTAATTTCATCAATTGTAACAGCTTCTCTCATTGATTTCCAAACTTTAATTGCATTTTCTTTAAAATTACCATAACGTTTTTTATCACGTAAAACAGATTCAGTTTTATCCCATCGTGTTCTAAGAATTTGCCATCTGTATTGGTGTGGCATATTAGCATCATTAACATAAATTACTTCAATTACTGTACCATCATTAACTAAATTACCTTCGATATCTCTGACCTCATCTCTTTCTAATAAAAAGAAAGCTTCATGATTATTTTCTTCTTTCATAAAAGGAACAGGTACTTCTTTATTTCCAATTATATCACCAACATAAAAATTAGCAACTCTAAAAATTTTATTTGTCCCACTCCCACCAACTGAATTATCATAAATTTCTAAATATTTACCTGTTTCCATATTTCTCTGAAATGTTAAATATATATCAATTGAATTTGTTGTCGGTGGTTTATATTTATAGATTGGAAATTTATGTTCTCGTTTATCCTTTGTATATTTTTGGTCTAATCCTGTATAAATTATACCATCTAATAAATAAGGACATGCTAATTTCTGATTTGATGTACAACCAGACCAAATAATATTACTAAATGAGTAAACTTCAGAACTATTACCACCAGATGGAAATAAAAACATTTTTGAATGAAAAATAATATCATTGTTTGATGATTCTTTAATTAATTTATTCAAGTTAATATAAAATTTTTCCATTTCTTGTTCATAATGTTTTTCTTGTTTAATAATATCGAATGCCCCTTCATATTGTTTAACATTATAGATTTTAATTTTCATTAATTTTGTAAAATCATCAATATATTTTAATCTATTCATTAAAATATTTTCATTACGAATATCTGTACCTTTATAATAAAGACAATCAAACATCATAAATATATATACATTATGTGAATGAATATGAATTAATTCTCCTTCCATTACAGTTAAATCTATATCCTTAATTGAATATTTAGTTTTACGAACTACTAAATTATTTGAAATCATATAAATTGTATTTTCAAATACAAACAATTGAAATTTTTCACCTTCTGCTTTATCCGTTACTGAATATTTATTTGGAATTTTATCAACAACATGTTGAACTTCTGCAGAAATAGGTTGCATTGAATATAAATTAGTAGATTTATCAAATTCAGAATTAAATAATAATTTCTTATAAGCTTTTATTACTTTTTCGTTTTCTTCTTTAGAAATAATTTCACTTGAATTTTCTAAAACTTGTTTTATAATTAAGATTTCTTTATTAATATCATTTAATAGTGTTTCTTTGGGCGTTGATTTAGATGAACCCGGAATAACTTCTAATTCAACCTCAAATTTTTTAGGTGAATCGTGAATGTTATCTGGGTTTGTTGCAGACTTGATAATCGTTAAATCTAATCTAATTGATCCATTTTTTGGATCGTCTTTTACAATCAAACTAATACGTTGTTTATAACGAAAAAATATTTTATTAGAATCAGAAAATTCTAAATTTGCTAGACTATCAATTGTTTTCTTATCTAATGGTTCTTCTTGACTTAATCTAAATCGTAAGTCATATTGTTCTAAATCATAAACATTTGTTGGATCTTTTATTTTATTCATAAAAGTAAATCCTTCAGAATTTGAAAATTGTGATGATAAAATTGAAAAGATAACATGGTTCTTTCTTTGATGAACTAGATTAAGAATTTTATTAATTTTATCAATACCTTGAACAGTTACTCTGTACACATTATTATTTGAATAACCATAAGAAATATCTAGTGTTGTTTCTTGTGTTAAAGATAATTTTTCATTTTCTGAACGATATTTTGCAAAATTTAATAAATTCATAAATTTAGTAATTGATAATTTATTATCTGGTCTAAAATTATTAAACATTACTTCAAATTCATTGTTTTCTGATATTTTATTAAATAAGGTTTTAACTGGTGTTAAAGTACTTATAGATAACATTATGTATTAGTATATATTATTTTCTTAAATGAAATTATTATAATTTCATTTTTTATTAATATTATAATTTTTTTCTAATGTTATATAAATATTGTATGGAATCATCAGCCAAAACTAAGTCTAAAAAAATCAGTAATTTAAATAAATATAACCAATTTTTATTAGATAATGATATTCAATTATTTGATCATGAAATGCGAATATCGTATAAAAGGTTATGTAATTTATCTTCTGAATATAAAAAACAGCAAAAATTAACAAATGTACAAAGTGGTGGGTCTATAAATATAACTCAAAAATTAAAAAAAATGCCACGTCAACATATAATTCATTTAATTAATTCATTAAATACTAATAATGATACTAAAACTAAATGGATTTTAGATTTATATTAACTTTATATTGGTGTGGATAAAGTATTTTAATTGTGAAATATATAACAGTTATAAAATTATTAAGTAAAT
>Ga0114967_10004910_pt1 | contig 10680 bp, 10 predicted proteins | sample M_130628_MF_Meta_FD_92639 | JGI IMG/M metagenome (GOLD analysis project Ga0114967, IMG submission 92639) | Freshwater microbial communities from Lake Montjoie, Canada to study carbon cycling - M_130628_MF_MetaG | ecosystem: Environmental > Aquatic > Freshwater > Lake | place: Lake Montjoie... | reverse complement strand
TGATATTTGGGGAGTCCTGGTATTTTCTTCTGTTGGATATAAACAGCCATGGAATGGTACTTATAATGGTCGCGATTTACCCGTTGCTACGTATTATTATGTGGTTGATCCTAATGATGGTGGCATTACCTCTCGTCTCTCAGGCTATGTGGCTATTGTGAGGTAGCGAGATATCATCACGTGGTAATACTTGTAGTATCAACAAGTTCATCTGAAATAAGTGCAGTCTCTTCGCCTTCAATAAAATCAACTTCGACCCTCAAATTTTGGATAATGTGCTGCTGCCTGATGGGCGTATTTTTACCCATGTAGTATTCCAATAAGCTTTTGATCGTTTGCTCCTTGGATAAAATAACTGGGTCGAGGCGAATATCTTTACCAATAAACAACTCAAACTCGGTTGGTGAAATTTCACCCAATCCCTTAAACCGGGTTATTTCTGGCTTATTCCCTAGTTTTTGGATGGCGCGTTGGCGCTCTTCGTCGCTGTAGCAATAAATCGTTTCCTTTCTATTCCGAACCCGAAATAGGGGAGTTTGTAGAATAGATACGTGACCAGCTTTCACTAAGTCTGGGAAAAATTGCAAGAAAAAAGTCATCAATAACAAGCGAATGTGCATCCCATCGACATCCGCATCCGTCGCGATCACAATATTATTGTAGCGAAGATTATCTAAACCATCTTCAATATTCAGGGCGTGTTGTAGGAGGTTGAATTCTTCATTTTCGTACACTACTTTTTTAGTGAGACCGAAACAGTTCAACGGCTTTCCTTTCAAGCTGAATACCGCTTGAGTCATCACATCCCTAGATTTTGTGATGGATCCACTGGCTGAATCCCCCTCGGTAATAAACAACGTGGTTTCCTGCTTACGCTCGTGCGAATCTTCAAAATGAATTTTACAGTCTCTAAGTTTTTTGTTATGAAGAGATGCTTTTTTTGCTCGTTCATTGGCCAATTTTTTGATGCCAGCAATATCTTTCCGCTCTCGCTCCGATTGAAGAATTCGCTTTAGTAAAGCGTCTGCATCCGCAGGATGTTTGTGTAGATAGTTGTCTAGTTCTTTTTTTATAAAATCATTGATGAACGTACGCACACTCGGTCCATCGGGGGCTATATTTTGCGAACCTAGTTTGGTTTTAGTTTGTGATTCAAAAACAGGTTCTTGCACCCGGATAGAGATTGCCGAAACAATGGAAGCTCGGATGTCTGAAGCGTCAAATTCTTTTTTGTAAAACTCGCGTATCGTTTTGACGATGGCTTCGCGAAAAGCTGCTTGATGCGTTCCTCCTTGTGTCGTATGTTGCCCATTTACAAAGGAGTAATATTCTTCACCATATTGCTGACCATGGGTCATGGCGATCTCTATATCTTCACCTTTGAGGTGTATAATCGGGTAGCGAATAGCCTCCGAATCTGTATTTCTAGTTAATAAATCAAATAACCCACGTTCAGAGTAATATTTGGTGCCATTAAATGTGATGCTCAAGCCGGCATTCAGAAAAACATAATTCCAAATCATGTTTTCTATAAACTCGGGGATATAATGATAATGGCGGAAAATAGACTCGTCGGGGATGAATGTAACGGCTGTACCATTACGTTGCGTGGTTTCCATTTCTTTTGCATCATTCACCAGTTCACCTTTGGCAAATTCTGCTCTTTTCGTTCGGCCATCCCGGTAGGACTGCACAGCGAAACTACCCGACAATGCATTAACAGCTTTAGTACCAACACCATTTAAACCCACTGATTTTTGAAATGCTTTCGAGTCGTATTTACCACCCGTATTTATTTTGGAAACACAATCAATCACTTTTCCTAGCGGGATACCACGTCCATAATCGCGGATCGAAACTTTTTTATCAGAAACAGTGATCTCAATACTTTTACCTCCCCCCATCACAAATTCATCAATAGAGTTGTCTATAATTTCTTTCAACAATACATATATCCCGTCATCATACGCCGAACCATCGCCCAATTTACCAATGTACATTCCTGGACGAAGGCGAATATGTTCTTTCCAATCGAGTGAACGTATACTATCTTCGCTGTAATTTGATTCTGCCATTTGTTTTAGTATTGCGTATAGCTTTTGTTAATGCCTAAATAATGTTGACCATTTTCTGATATCATAGTCGAAATATAGATTGCGCTATACTTAGTGTGCAAATCTATCTTCCAAAATCATCCTGAATACGTATGATATCGTCTTCGTCAGATGGGTTTTCTAAATCAGTATGTTGCCATATTTCGGCTACAACACCCCAGTCGTCTAAGCCAAGCAAACGATGACGTTCGCCTTGTTGTAGCCTGATTAAACTACCTGGATTTAATAATTGAGGTTCTCCTTCATCATTGGTTGGGCTCGTTATGACTCCGACAGTGCCTTTAACCACTTTCCAGATTTCGGCACGGCGGTGATGATATTGCCATGAAAGTCGTTTTTGGGGAGCTACCACGAGTATTTTGGGGCTTAACTTTCCTGAAATTTTTAGCTCATTGATGTCAATCCCATCAAAAAAATGGTCTGCAAAATATTCAGCTTGGGCCTCATCAATGACAAAAAAACCTCCCCACGGGCGACTCGTATCTTGTTTATCAATAGAAAATCCTTTTTGCTTTAAATCTTGTTCGATTTCAGAAAAAAAAAGTGTTTTTAGGTGATCAATAGACATGTGTTTGTACGTTTAAAACCTGCTCTAGGTTTGAGCATTGAGCCTGTCGAAATGGAGCTGGTCAAGTGAGATTTTATTTTCCGGAAGACTCTTTGACGATGACAAATATATCTTCGTTCTCTTTTTTCATTAAATATCGTTCACGAGCAAATTTCTCAAGCATGTGTGGATTCGTATTTAGCTCATTGAGATCCCGTCGTGTTTTTTTAATTTCTTTCGTGTAAAATGCTTTTTCGAATTCTAATTTATTTAATTGATTCCAGTATTGGTACTGAGACATCAAATCATTTCGGTCAAAAAATAGCATCCAGAACACAAAGAAAGTACTCGAAAGCATGTATTTATTTCGGAGGGTAGCGACCAATTGATCCATGAACACAAAATAGGTAAAAAATGGGTAAGTATTTAGTTTCCTGGGGTTATTCGAAGTCTATGACTTCGAATGGTTATGAGTTTAGTCTTCAGACTAGTTTCTATTTAGTCCGAAGTCAAAGACTTCGGACTAAATAACTTTCAGGTCATTGATCCTGTCGAAATAGGGACTACTTTTTTAAAAATTTGAAATCCTTACCAATAAATCGTGCTGTGTCGCCTAATTCTTCCTCAATCCTGAGTAGTTGATTGTATTTTGCAATCCTGTCCGAACGAGATGCAGAGCCTGTTTTGATTTGACCACAATTTAAGGCAACGGCTAGGTCGGCAATGGTATAATCTTCGGTTTCTCCAGATCGGTGACTCATCACAGATGTATATCCATTGTTTTGTGCTAACGATACCGCATTAATAGTTTCGGTTAGTGATCCAATTTGGTTTACCTTGACCAATATGGAATTAGCAATTTGATTATCGATACCTTTTTGTAAACGGGTAACATTGGTTACAAAAAGGTCGTCACCTACTAATTGCGTTTTATGGCCGATGGCTTTTGTGAGTTCTGCCCAGCCATTCCAATCATCTTCTGCCAAACCATCTTCAATCGAGATTATTGGATATTTATTGGCCCACTGAACCCAATAATTTACGAGCTCGGTGGAGCTCATTTTTTTACCATCCGATTTGTGGAACGTATATAAACCTGTTTTGGGATCATATAATTCAGAAACAGCTGCATCCATGGCAATCCACATATCTTCACCTGGCTTGTATCCAGCAGCTTCAATAGCCTGCAAAACGGTCTCAATAGCTTCTTCATTCGAGCCAATGTTGGGAGCAAAACCTCCTTCATCACCTACGTTAGTAGAGTATCCCTTCTTCTTTAATACATTTTTAAGATGATGGAAAACCTCAACTCCCATACGCAAAGCTTCAGAGAATGATGTCGCTCCGGTGGGCATCACCATAAATTCTTGAAAATCAATTTTATTATCGGCATGTGCACCACCATTCAAGATGTTCATCATCGGGATAGGAAGTGTGTTGGCGTTGACTCCACCAATGTAGCGGTACAAAGGTTGGCTGCTTTCTTGAGCCGCCGCCTTGGCAACAGCCAGAGAAACACCTAAAATGGCATTAGCGCCTAATTTCGCTTTGTTTTCTGTACCGTCTATCTCGATCATCAACTTATCGATCATATTTTGTTCAAATACATCAATACCTTGAAGCTCTTTGGCTAATAGTTGATTTACATTATTTACAGCTTTTAGTACACCTTTGCCTAGGTATCGATTTTTGTCATCATCGCGAAGTTCTACTGCTTCGTGGGTTCCGGTAGAAGCACCTGAAGGAACTGCGGCGCGGCCAATAGCCCCATTTTGAGTCATTACATCTACTTCTACTGTTGGATTGCCTCTCGAATCAAGTATCTGACGGGCGTGTACATCTAAAATTAAGCTCATGTTTTTTAATAATATGTAATGATATTTAGCATTGATCTTTACATTGGGCATGTAAAAATGCTTTTCGAAATGCAAAAGTACTTGTTTTAGGTAAAATTATTGGAATTTATTTTGGAATAAGCCCATTCGGTGAATTCAAAATGGTTTTTGCTTTTTAATGCTGATGCGGGTATATTTTTGCTAATTTTAGAAATTAGAATTATTCTTAAATCTGCTGTGTAAAATGAATACATTCGATTTTAGCTTCCTGCATTTACGTTTTTTGGATGTTATTGATATCGTATTGGTTGCCATTATTCTGTATTATGTCTACAGTCTTATACGCGAGACAATAGCACTTAATATTGTATTAGGTTTAGTCATTATTTACCTCGTATATTTTGCCGTAAAACAAGTTCACATGCGCTTGTTAACAGAAATATTGGGGGGGTTTGTTAGCGTGGGGTTTATCGCATTAATTGTGGTATTCCAACAAGAGATACGACGTTTTCTTTTACTTATTGGACGTAATGCTTTTTCACAAAAAAATAAAGCGTGGTGGTCTCTTATTTTTGGAAAAGCAGATATCGTACGAAACAATCATTTGCGAGCGAAGCCGATTGTCGATGCCTGTAAGAGCATGAAAAAAAGTCGGACAGGGGCATTAATTGTTTTTGCAGAATATTTTGATGAACAGTTTTATCAAAATAGTGGCGAGTTAATCGATTCTAAAATATCTAAACGACTACTAGAATGTATCTTTCAAAAGCATAGTCCACTGCATGACGGGGCTGTAATCATTTCCGACAATAAAATAAAGTGTGCAAGCTGCATCCTTCCACTTTCTGATAACAATCAACTTCCGCCTCAATTCGGTTTACGTCACAGGGCAGGAATAGGTATTTCGGAGATGAGTGATGCGAGTGCTTTAATCATCTCCGAAGAAACAGGTGAGATAGCCTATGTGAGGCAAGGTAAAGTACAAACGAATATCAGTTTTGCTGAGCTCGAAAAAATACTTTTTAGAGATTTTTGATTTACTGTCGGTATTGCCTATTGCGATTTTTAGAACCATGCAGATTTAAGTATGTCGCTCGTCCCAATACGCTATACGCACATCTCCATATCAATTAGCAATACTCTTCAAAGGCTTGAATCAAATTATCGGCGATCATTTGTGCGGGTTTACCTTCAATTTGATGGCGCTCAATCATATGTACCAATCGACCGTCTCTGAATAATGCCATTGCAGGTGATGATGGAGGATAAGGCAACATGTATGCTCGTGCTTGATCTACAGCATTTTTTTCAACACCAGCAAATACGGTTACCAACTTAGTTGGACGTTTTTCATTCTGACTAGCCATTTTAGCAGCTGGACGTGCATTGGCAGCTGCGCAACCACAAACGGAATTGATCACTACAAACACGGTACCCTCAGATTTGATAGCTTGTTCAACCTCTTCTGCTGTTTTTAAATCTTCAAATCCTACACTTGTCAAATCTTGACGCATAGGGGCTACTAAATATTCTGGATACATAAATTAATTATTTTTTAAAAAGATAATACAAAGGTAACAAATGCGTCTGAATCATGACGCAGAAAGATATGAAGGTAAGGGAGATAAGGGATTCAGATTTCTCTTATCTCCCTGAATTTTTCTTGTCTCGATCCAGGCAAAATAGTGTCCGTTGAATTTTTCTAAAGTGTAGTCTTCAGTTTCACCCAAGCATCCTTCAGCGTGACTGTGCGATTAAATATCAAGTGCTTGGGTGTTGATTCTTTGTCTAAAACAAAATACCCTTTACGCATAAATTGGTAATTTTCTCCCATTTTGGCATTTGCCAAATCTGGTTCGATGTATGCATTTTCAAGTACTTGTAAACTGTTTGGATTGATGTATTCTTTAAAATCGCCTTCCTCGCTAGAAGGGTCTTCTACCTGGAATAAGCGATCATATAAACGAATTTCGGCCGTCAGAGCATGCCGAACACTTACCCAATGCATCGTTCCTTTGACATGTATGCCACTGGTATCGTTTCCACTTTTTGATTCTGGAATGTAACTGCAGTGGATTTCACATACATGGCCATGCTCATCTTTTACAACATCCTCACATTTTACAATGTAAGCACTCTTCAGTCGAGCCATGAGCCCAACGCCTAAGCGGAAAAACTTCTTGGGGGGATTTTCCATAAAATCATCTCGCTCTATCCAGAGTTCTCTGCTGAAAGGAATGTCGCGAGATCCCTCACCACCTTCAACTTCCGGATTATTTTCACTGTGGAGAAACTCTTCCTGTCCTTCGGGATAATTGGTGATGATGAGTTTGATTGGATCTAGTACAGCCATTCGACGCCAAGCAGATTTATTTAAGTCTTCGCGGATGCAGAACTCTAATAAACTCATTTCAATGTTGTTTTCGCGTTTAGCAACACCGATATGTTCACAAAAATGACGGATGGATTGCGGCGTATATCCGCGTCGACGTAAACCACTAATGGTGGGCATGCGCGGATCATCCCAAGACGTCACATGTTTTTCATTCACCAATTGAAGCAATTTGCGCTTGCTCATGATGGTATAGGTGATATTTAAACGGGCAAATTCAAATTGGTGGGAAGGGAATAATTCCAATTGATTGATAAACCAATCGTATAGTGGACGGTGCGGGATAAATTCGAGCGTGCATATCGAGTGGGTAATTTCTTCAATCGCGTCGGATTGCCCGTGTGCAAAATCATACATGGGGTATATGCACCAATTACTGCCCGTACGATGATGGTCTATATGCTTGATACGATAGAGTAGTGGATCGCGTAAATGCATGTTGGGCGAAGCCAAATCGATTTTTGCCCGAAGTACTTTGGCCCCATCTGGGTATTTTCCAGCACGCATTTCTTCAAAGAGTTTCAAATTTTCCTCTATGCTTCTTGAACGATTAGGGGTAGGGTCACCAGGCTCAGTTGGAGTGCCTTTTGCTGTTGCAATTTCTTCTGCGGTACTATCATCTACATAAGCTAAGTCTTTTTTGATGAGTGCAACTGCAAAAGAGTAGAGTTGTTCAAAGTAATCGGAAGAATATAATTCTTGATCCCACTGGAATCCAAGCCAATTGACGTCTGCTTTGATACTATCTACATACTCAGTTTCTTCAGTTGATGGATTGGTATCATCAAAACGAAGATTGGTTTTACCTCCGTATTTCTGTGCCAAACCGAAGTTTAAACAAATTGATTTCGCATGACCGATGTGTAAATACCCATTAGGCTCTGGAGGGAAACGCGTGAGTACACGACCACCATGTTTACCAGTTTCGATATCTTTTTCAACAATCTCTTCTAAGAAGTTTAACGATTTTTCCTCACTCATATGCCATGTTAATATAGTGTGCAAAAGTAGCAAAATAGTACCTAGTAATTACTATGGAGTATTTGGCGTTCGGGTTGGTTAAAATTCAAAAACAATGACGCCCTATTTGCCAGTATTTTCTAAATACGCGATACCAAATACTTACTTTTACGCAAAACATATATTCTATAATGACAAAATCATTGAATCGCCCAATACGTGTTTTAGTAGCTAAAGTGGGGCTTGATGGCCATGACCGGGGGGCTAAAATTATTGCGACTTCTTTACGAGATGCAGGCATGGAAATAATCTATACAGGCTTACGCCAAACGCCAGAGATGGTCGTCAATACAGCCCTTCAAGAAGATGTGGATGCAATTGGAGTCTCCAGTTTATCGGGTGCACATATGACCATCTTTCCAAAGATTATGAAAATTTTAAAAGAAAAAGGATTAAATGATGTACTGGTTACAGGTGGTGGCATCATTCCTGATAGTGATATGAACGCGTTGCACGACCTAGGAGTAGGCAAATTATTTCCTCCAGGTACGAATACGGAAGATATTGTTAAGTATATTACACATTGGACAGAAGAGCATCGGAATTTTTAGTCCATGGTGGTTTTAGGCATCATCGCTATTCACACACACACACATCACAGTAATCATCCAAAAAAATACCATGAAATACGACAACCTGCTCTCGGAAATCAAAGATCAACTATTGTTTCTAACCATCAATCGCGAAAGCAAATTAAATGCCTTAAATAAGGCAACCTTGAGTGAGCTCCATTTTGCTGTAACGGATGCCTGCCACAATAAAAATATTGGAGGGATTATTCTAACGGGAGTCGGAACGAAGGCTTTTGTTGCAGGGGCTGATATTTCGGAATTTATGCACTTTAGTACGGATCAGGGACATGATCTAGCTAGAGAAGGGCAAACCAAAGTGTTTGACGTTATCCAAAACAGCACCAAACCAATCATAGCAGCAATCAACGGCTTTGCTTTGGGAGGAGGGCTAGAGTTAGCAATGGCTTGCCATATGCGTATTGCCGCAGATCACGCCAAGTTGGGTTTGCCCGAAGTTAGTTTAGGCCTTATTCCTGGTTATGGGGGTACACAGCGTTTAACACAATTAGTAGGTAGGGGAAGAGCACTAGAAATGATATTGACTGCCGATATGATCTCGGCATCGGATGCATACCATTGGGGCTTAGTGAACCATGTCGTTCAGCAGGATCAACTAGTGGCAAAAGCAGAGGAGATCATGAAGAAAATACTAAGTCGCTCGCCTATTGCAACAGGTTCAGCCATACGTGCTGTAAATGCTGCGTTAACAGACGACGTGAATGGGTTTGATGTGGAGATACAGGAATTTTCAAACTGTTTTGGAACAGACGATTTTAAAGAGGGTGTTGCCGCATTCTTAGAAAAGCGGAAGGCTGTTTTTGTGAGAAATTAGTAGTTTCGGCGTCGTAAATGACATCTAGCATAGCCTAACTGTTTTTTAAGATTGATTTACAATAAGTAAAATTAAAATAACTTTTGATTAAAATCTTATTGCGATATTTATAGCAAATAATTTTTAGTTTATCGATCAATGATATCTATTTACAATTATAAACAGCGTAATGTCATCATCATAGCAATACTGTTGATTTTAAGTACTGTCATTTTGTATTCGGTACGAGGAATAGCAGGTGCATTGCTAAGCACAGTTGTGCTATACACAATATTGAGACCAGTATTTTTATTTTTAGTTTATCAATGGAATTGGAAACGTTGGATTGCGGCACTGTTTATAATGCTTTCATCGTTTGTAATGATTGTACTGCCTTTTTTTGCCTTGAGTATGATGGTGATTCACAAGGTGTCTTATTTCCAAAATAATAGTGTAAAAATCAAAGTATTTATTGACCAGATAACCAACTTTGTAGGCTCTAAAATCAATCAACATGATCTACTCAATAAACATCATCTATTAGACAAAACCTTGCAACAAGTAGACGTGTTTATTGCTGAACTTTTTCCGTCTTTGTTGAGTGGGGCGATCGACATCATATTTGGTTTGACCATCATGTATTTCCTCTTGTACTTTATGTTTGTTGAACAAAAAGAATTTGAGGGAGGTTTATTAAGACATACGCCATTTGGGGGGCAAACTACTTTACGATTTGCTAATGAATTGAAGAATACAACCTATTCGAACATATTAGGTCAGGGCTTGATTGCTTTAGTACAAGGGAGCTTAGTAGGTATCGGTTTTTTGGTATTTGGCATAGATGATGCTCTTTTCTGGGGAACTATTTCTGTATTTATTTCCCTTTTGCCTATGATAGGAGCCGGTGTTATATTTGTTCCAGCTGCTGTGATTGAGCTAATACATGGAAATAATATTGCTGGCTGGGGGTTGTTGATTTGGGGAGTGGTAGTAATTACCAATATTGATAACGTAATCCGACTTATGATAGCTAAACGTATCTCCAACACACATCCCGTAATTACACTAATTGGTGTAATTGCAGGCATACCTATGTTTGGTATATTGGGACTAGTTTTTGTCCCCTTGTTGTTCTCCTATTTTATTCTGACTATAAAAATATTTGAAACAAATATGCTTGCCTCAAAAAGATTGGAAAAAATACAAGCTTCGACTAGTAAAACCAATTGAAATATGTGGTATAATAGCTTTTTGACGTTGATAATTGGTAGTGTATCTAAATGTATGATGCCCCTTTTTAGGGATAAAAAAGCATGAATTTATATTTTCATAAACTGCTTTTAAATGCTTTAAAAGCAGTTTGTTTTTCAGTCTTTGTAGTCAAATTTT
>Ga0114967_10004909_pt1 | contig 10680 bp, 10 predicted proteins | sample M_130628_MF_Meta_FD_92639 | JGI IMG/M metagenome (GOLD analysis project Ga0114967, IMG submission 92639) | Freshwater microbial communities from Lake Montjoie, Canada to study carbon cycling - M_130628_MF_MetaG | ecosystem: Environmental > Aquatic > Freshwater > Lake | place: Lake Montjoie... | reverse complement strand
TTGATAGGTAGGAGAGTGCAGAAAGGTCGGCACCGGCGGCAAAGATAAATGGCTTACCGGTTATCGCAATTGCAGCAGGAGTGCGAGCAATTGCATCGGTGATCGCGGCATCTAATGCAGCCAGTGATTGTGGGCCAAAGGTATTGGGACGAGTGTGGTCTAGGCCGTTATCTAAAGTGATTAACGCAAGCGTTCCTTTATGCCCAAATGGGGCGAGGTCAACATCGCGTACAAGGGCGTTGGTTACTACTTCTTCGGGCGCGCCTTCGGGCAGATTCATTGCTGTTGTCATTACTTCGAACCTCCCGTGAAGTGTGGGTTCTCCCAAATAACTGTGCCGCCCATACCAAGGCCAATACACATTGTGGTTAAGCCATAGCGAACATCGGTGTGCTCTTCAAAGGAGCGCGCCAGATTTAACATTAAACGAATTCCCGAAGAAGCTAGCGGATGGCCTACCGCGATTGCACCACCATAAGGATTTACGCGGGAATCATCATCGGCAATTCCAAAGTGATCTAAGAATGCAATTACTTGTACAGCGAAAGCCTCATTTACTTCAAAAGCTCCGATATCAGATATCTGTAAGCCTGCTTTAGCGAGTGCCTTGATCGTTGAAGGAACAGGTCCATAACCCATAACTTCAGGTTCGACACCCGCAAAAGCATAGGAAACCAACTTCGCTTTAATTGTTAGCCCTAACTCTTTCGCTTTATCTTCGCTGGCAAGGAGTGCGGCAGTTGCGCCATCATTTAAACCAGAAGAATTTCCTGGTGTTACTCGCCCAGCGGCACGAAAGGGAGTCTTGAGTGTTGCTAGACCCTCCATTGTCGTTGTTGGACGTGGTGGTTCATCAACTGTTGCAATGCCCCAACCCATCTCTGGAATACGCGCAGCAGTTGGAATTAAATCGCGTTGAATCTTTCCGGCAGCGTAAGCTGCAGCAGTTTTCATCTGTGAGTTATAGGCATAACGATCTGCGCGCTCTTTAGTCAGTTGTGGGAAACGATCGTGAAGGCGTTCTGCTGTTGCACCCATCGCAAGCGCATCTTGTTCCACAATTCGTTCTGCTAAGAATCTTGGATTTGGATCTATGCCATCTCCGATTGGGTGATTTCCCATATGTTCGACGCCACCAGCAATTGCAATATCGATTGAGCCAATTGCAATTGCTCCAGCTATAGAAGTAGTTGCAGTCAGCGCACCAGCGCACCAGCGATCAACTGAATATCCAGGAACGGTAATTGGTAAGCCCGCAAGCAGTGATGCACTTCTTCCTATGTTCATTCCTTGATCACCGGTCTGTGTTGCAGCAGCGATCGCAACATCTTCAATATCACCAGGGTTTACTTTGGGATTGCGTTCCAAGAGACCCCGCATCGCGCGGACCATAAGGTCATCGGCGCGAGTGCCGGAGTACATGCTTCCGGCCTTTCCAAATGGGGTACGGACGGCATCAACTAAGACAACGGTGCGAGACATTTGCGCTACTTTCTAAAGAATTAAAACCAGGTAACTTCCAGGGATAGGTTACTCGTCAGTAGCGAAAAGCGGAACAGGCAGATATAGACGTTGGTTAGACCCTAGCAGGCACGCGTGGTGCAGATGCGCTCTTCTTTGATAAGTACGGGATCAAGACCGCTGCCAAATATGCGCCCCAGGCCAAGAATTGAACGATCGAAGTGGTGGTGTCGAAGCCAATGGTTCCACCTAGGACCGCTGCAAGGAGAGACTCCTTTGCAATCCATGGAGTTACATCCCAAAGGAATGTATCAACTCCGGGCAGGAATCCCAGCTCTTGAAATTCGTGGATGCCATAGGAAAGAACTCCGGCGGCAACAATTATTAGCGCAACTCCTGTGACGGTGAAAAACTTAGAGAGATTTAATTTCACAGAACGGTTGTAAATTAAATAACCGAGTGCGACAGCGAGTGCTAAGCCGAGAATTAATCCAACAGTGGCAGATGATGCAGCGCCTACAGTTTTAAAATTGGTGTAGATAAAGAGCGCAGTTTCTAATCCTTCGCGCAAAACAGCGAAAAAAGCCACTAAAGCAAGGCTAATTGGGCCAGTCATTACTGCGCTATCAACTTTTCCATGAAGATCATCACGCAAAGTACGCGCTGTGCGCTTCATCCAAAAAACCATCCAAGTTACGAGCGCCACTGCAAGAAATGATGTGACTCCAGCAAATAACTCTTCGCCGCGACTTGATAATTCAGCGGAAGTGAAAGAGAGGATTCCGCCGAGTCCCAAACTTACAGCGATAGCGGCGGCGACTCCGGTCCAGAGTGGCTTTAGGAGGTGGCGTCGGTCGGTGCGGACGATATATGCAACCAAGATGCCGACAATAAGAGCACCCTCTAGCCCTTCACGAAGGGCAATAATGAATGTACTGAGCATGGGATAAATCTAGAACTGCACACCGAATTACGCAACTTAAGTGTTGCGTAATTCCTCACATATCGGCTGGCGCCTCTTCTGGCTCTGCACTTTCAGGGGCGGCCAACGGGATCGTCTCCAATAGCGCTGATTCCAGGATTGGGCCGGCTATCTCAATCTGCCAAGAACGTGCACCCAGAGTAGCCAGAGCGTGGGCTACATCGCCTTTAGGGGCGTTCCAGCAGATCCGGCGTATATATTCGGGGGTAATCATATTTTCAAGTGGGATAGAGAGCTCATCCGCCTTCGCCAACAAGAGCGCCTTAGCGTGGGTCAGCGGGGCGTACTTTTCAGGAAAGCGCTCGCGCCATATTTTTATCGGCGGCAGTGAGTCAGAATCGGTTCTGGTCTGTGGCCATTGATCCTCAGCAAGTGCCAGGGCATCTGAGATCGCGCTAAGCCAAGTGGCGGCGTTCTCCATCCAACGCGCTCGCAGACCAAGGGGGCGAAGGGCTCGCTCTAAATCCTTCTTTGTCTTAAGCGTCTTTACATGGGCGACGCTGGCGATTTCAACAATGGCGGCATCTGAAAGTAGGCGCCCCTGAGAGATATCAATTTCTTGCGCAATTTCATTTCGCACAGTCCAAAGTGCGCGCACAATCGCTAATTGGTTCCGTTTCTTGATCTTATGCATCCCCGATGTTCGTCGCCAAGGATCAACGCGGGGAGGCGGTGGAGGTGCATCGAGAATTGCCTGAAATTCTTCGCTCGCCCATTTCCATTTATTGGCGCTCGCCAGGAGCCCGTAAACCTTTTCACGTAGTTCTACTAACAACTCAACATCAAGTGCTGCGTAATTTAGCCATTCTTGCGGCAATGGTCGCTGTGACCAATCTGCTGCAGAATGTTCTTTAGCAAGTGAGACCTCCATTAACAATTCCAGAAGTGGCCCTAGACCAACTCGTGGTAAGCCCGCGATGCGACCACCAAGTTCGGTATCAAATAATTTCTGAGGGCTAATTCCTAACTCGCGCAAACAAGGAAGATCTTGTGTGCTGGCATGCAAAATAACTTCATTACCCTGCAAAAGTTCATTTAACTCAATAAATAGCCGATGATTGGGACCAAAGGGAATTGGATCAATTAGATGCAATCCGCCACCTTGGCGTTTAATCTGAATCAAATATGCCCGAGCACTAAATTTAAATCCAGATGCTCTTTCAGCATCAATGGCAAATGGTCCGGTACCAAGTTCTAATTCACGCAGCGCCTTTTCAAAGGCTGGCTCATCGGCGATTAATTGTGGAACTCCCGCGGCGGGTGCCAGTAGCGGAACTGCGGCAACAACTAGTTCGGTATCTTCGGCGCCTTCTTTTACATTTTCCATATTGAAGAATCTTATGGCGGCGTTTAAGCCTTGCGACGCGCTGCAGAAATTGGGGCAACCCCTTCAACGACGGGCGGTAATCCGGCTACTTCACCTAATAGATTGCACCAAGCCATTACATGAGCGGCCATCTCGGTGGAGTCGTTAATGAGTGGACTCCACGATGCGCGAATTTCAATCTCAGATTCGTTATTACGGGGCGAAAGCTTTCCAAATGATGCGCTAGAAACTCGAGTTACAGTTCCGCTTGGGGCGTTAAATTCGCAGCCTGCTGCAGATAGCGAATCAAGGAGCCAACTCCAACCAACTTCTGGCAGCAGTGGATCATCTTGCATCGCTTCATCGACATCTGCCCGCAAGAATGTGACGCAACGAAATTCACCTTCCCAAGTCTCTTGTCCACCTGGTTCGTGCAATAGAACAAAGCGACCAGATGCGATCTCATCTTCGGCATCGCCCAGTAAGCCATTTGATACATCTGCAGTAAATGCAAATGAGTAGGTAGCCAACTTTTGAGGCGCAGGTACTTCTTCCAAAATTATTTCAGATCGTGGAGTTACGGAGCGAAGAAGATCAACTAAGCGATTGAATTGGGCTACATCCACTGCTTAATTCTAAAGATGGCATCGCAATATAAGTGGGAGGCGGGGCGCAATCCTGTGTAACCTTGCTCGCTATGGCCACCTTATTAGCGCTATTTTCCAGCCTGCTTTGGGGAACGGCCGATTATCACGGTGGAAATTTAAGCAAAAAATATCCGGCGATTGCGATTCTTGGAGTAACACAAGCAATCGGGCTGGTCTTTGGAATTATCTTGGTTTTAGTTACCGGAGAATATTCCGCTAACGCTTTTGGCGAAAATGGATATTTTTTTCCTGGTGCATTTGCTGGCTTATTTGGATATCTAGGGCTGATTTGTTTATATGCAGGTCTTGCCACAGGAAGAATGGGTGTCGTAGCCCCAATTAGCTCTTTATCTGCACTGATCCCCGTGGGTTACGCCTTCTTTATTAAGGGAGATCGTCTATCGGTAATACTTTCAATTGGCGCAGCGCTGGCGATTGTAGGCGCATTCTTAGCAAGTGGCCCAGAGCTTTCGCGAGGACTTCCGATCAAGCCGCTAATTCTCGCACTTGGCGCAGCCGCAGGATTTGGTGTTGCTTTAGTTGGGATGGCTATCGGTTCGCAAGGTAGCGTACTGATGACCATGGTGATGATGCGCCTAACCACTTTATTTATTTCGCTAGGAGTACTTTTGAAGTATCGCACGATTGGTGGATTGAATTTTAAGTTAGCGCCTATTCTGATCTTTATTGGCTGCGCCGATGCCTTGGCTAATATTCTTCTGGGAGTTGCAACCACTAAAGGAAGTTTAACTCTGGCAATGGTGCTCAGCTCCTTATATCCAATCTTTACCGCAGTACTAGCTTTTAAATTTTTAAATGAACGGCTCCACCGTGTTCAGTATTTCGGAGTATTCGCGGCAGTTGCCGGCGTTGCAATTATTTCAGCCTTCTAGCTTCTATAAATTCGGTACCTTCAATTTGCTTGCGATTGATTTGATCAAACTTTTCTAAAAGCGCTGAGATATTTATTGGATTCTCACCGTTCGTGACTTCGGTAATGCTCAAATAAATTCCATCTAGCGCCTTACTTTCGATCAGCTCTTCAATAATTACAGGTCCTGATTCAACCAGAACGTTCTCACCAAATTTTGCAACACCTTTAGCCAGGGCGGCAGTAGGGGATAAGTTCCACCAGTGCGCTATTCGATTATCAGCCAAGGCGTTGATCATTGAGCGAGATGCGATAACGACTGGCACTGGTGTGTGGTGGTAAGGCTCAGTGCGGGCAGTTTCGCCGCCGATTAAGAGAAAGTCTGCGCTGCGCCGCCGTGCCAAGAAGGCGGTCCGGTCGACACCGCTGGTTATCCCGCGAGAATTTCCACCTTTAGTGGTGGATCCGTCGGCGCCAACTACCAAAGATGCAAATACCGCCATCTCAAAAGGCTACCGCGCCTTGATCAGATGTCAGTGGAGGAAGATACATTTTTTCCATGATCATTTCCTGCGATACCTGTACTGTGCGAGATATTGGTTGCCAAGATTGCATCTTGACTTACTTGATTTCCAATAACGCTACCAATCAAGAGTCGAAAGAATCGATCTGCGAGATTCCCGACTCGACCGCTGCTGCCATTGATCTACTCTCTTCTCGTGGACTAGTACGCCCATTGCGCTTTAATTCAGCGTGATCTGACGAGAAATATTTAAATTCACAGGCTAGCCACGCCTATCCCAAGTTGAGAATGCACAATACCCCCCATTAGCCTTCAACTCTTATGTTAATTATTGGAAGGGCGCTACGACTGAAATCAGTCAGCGCAGTGGCAATTGGTCTACTTGCGATTGCTGGTCCGCTCTTTATAGCGCCATCGGCCGAGGCTGCCCAATCTTTGGCAGAAGTACAAGCGCGCGTTCGCCAACTCGAAGAAGAGGCAACGACCGCTGCAGAAGGTGCGCAAGAAGCGAAGGTAAAGTTGGCATCGCTAAATCGCACCCTTGCCGGAATTCAAGCGAAGAAAGAAGTTCAAAGCCAGAGCGTTAGCGCACTCTCTAAATCATTGAGCGCTATTGCAATCGCCCAATATAAAACTGGTGGAATAAGTCAGAGCCTGGAACTACTTTTCTCATCTGATCCTGCACTTTATCTATCTGCCGCAGGTTCTTTGGAAGCGATAACTAGAAAAAAATCGGTAGAACTCCGTAAATTTCAAGCAGCGAAGCAACGCCTGACTGCAACTTCGCTAACGGTTAATGACAAGTTAGCGCTGGTACAAGCGACTCAAAAGAAATTAGCAGCTCAGAGTGCGCGCGCAACTGCCAAATTAGCAGAGGCAGAGTCATTGCTCTCCAAGCTCAAGAAGGAAGATCGCGAACGTTTAGCGCGACTTGCGCAACAAGAAGAAGATGCCGATCAGGCTTCATCTCTCGCTGCGGCTAAAGCGCTATCTGGAGTATCTGGACGCGCGGGTAAAGCGCTGCAGTTCGCACTAAAGCAGATTGGCGATAAGTACGTCTTCGGTGCAGATGGCATGACTTATTGGGATTGTTCTGGTCTGACGATGCGGGCATTTCAAACCGCTGGCGTATCGCTGCCACACTCATCGCGTGCACAATATGGTTATGGCAAATCGATAAAGCGTAGCGATCTTAAGCCAGGAGACCTGGTCTTTTTCGGACGTCCCATTTCTCACGTTGGAATTTACCTAGGCGGCGGAAAGATGGTGCACGCCCCACGTTCTGGATCACGTGTAAAAGTTGCAAGCGCATCTAGCCTTGGGCGTAAGCCATATATCGGCGCTCGTCGCCTGTAATCAACCTTGATAAATGGCTGAAAATATTCTCTGTATTACAAATGACTTTGGTCCACGCGCAGGCGGTATCGAAACATTTGTGATGGGGCTTATTGAAAGGTTGCCGCACGGTTGTGTAACTGTCTACACCTCGCAGCAAGGCGATACCCGTAGCTACGACCAAGGCTGGTTAGATCAATTTGGGGTTAAAGTAATTAGAGATAGATCGAAGATTTTACTTCCGACTCCAAGAGTTATGCAGGCGGTGAAGCGACTAGTTACTACCGAAAATATCAGGATTGTATTTTTTGGAGCGGCGGCACCGTTGGCGGTTATGGCACGCGGGTTACGTAAAGCTGGCGCGCAGAAAATAATTTCGCTAACCCATGGACACGAAGTCTGGTGGGCGAAACTCTGGCCATTTAATTGGGCAATTCGCCGTATTGGTAATAACGTTGATCATCTCACTTACTTAGGAGATTTCACTCGCAGTCAAATTTCTCGTGCACTATCTACCAGAGCCAGATCTGCCATGGTAAAGATTGCGCCCGGAATTGATACGAAACACTTTTCGCCACAGAGTTCAGCCATTGAATTACGGCACTCACTGGGGCTTGCCAATAAGAAAGTGATCGTAAGCGTTGGCAGATTGGTTCACCGAAAAGGACAGGATTCGCTGATATCTGCGTTGCCTGAAATTTTGCAACATCATCCAGATGCCCATATTTTAATGATTGGCAAAGGCCCATACCGGGTGCACTTAGAAAATCTGGTTGCAAAATTAGCGGTCGAGAGCTCTATTACTTTTATTGGCCGTATTCAATATGCAGAACTACCGCGTTACATATGCACCGGAGATATCTTTGCGATGCCATCTCGCTCGCGCCTTGCTGGCTTAGAAGTCGAGGGGTTGGGAATCGTTTATCTTGAGGCTAGCGCCTGTGGACTTCCTGTTATCGCTGGCAAGTCAGGAGGTGCGCCAGATGCAGTTATCGAAGGCGAAACTGGAATTACCGTAGACGGAAGCGAGCCCTCTGAAATCGCAAAGGCGATAACTTTATTATTTGATAATCCTATGAAGGCTAGAAAGATGGGCGCGCGTGGGCGCGAGTGGATTCTTTCCAATTGGCGTTGGGAAATCTGGGCGGCAAAGTTCACGGAGCTGCTTAAAATAAATTAAGGCTCCGCGCCTTGCTCACTGCACCGAACCTATTATTAACGCTTAGCTTTCGATAAATCGCTGCTAAATGTGTTTTAAGTGTTGCCTCTGAAATAAAGAGAGACTTTGCTAACTCGCTATTTGTTCCGGGTATAGATAGCGAATGCAGAACCATCAACTCTCGTGGCGTTAATGCACTTGCTGCTTGCGAGTTTTTTAAAGCGCTAACAATTCCTGGAGCGCTAAAGTTTTTAGGTTGAGCTAACGCGCTTTTCAACGCAGATACAACATCGTTTATCGGTGCGCTTTTCTTAACATATGCACTGGCGCCGGCGCGCATCGCAGCAATTAGATGGCTCTCCTCATCACTCATTGTCAAGATTACGATCGCCATTTCTTGGGAGTGCTTACGTATCCATTGCACAATATCAAGGCCAGAACCATCAGGAAGATGAAGATCGAGCACAACCGCATCAGGTGACTTATGCGCTATTTGAGCAAATGCTTCAGCACGTGTTGCTGCTTCACCACAACAAGACATACCTGCAATCTCGACTGCGCGCTTAATTCCTGATCTAACTGATGGATGATCATCTATCAGCAAAATTTCGGGGGTAACTTGTGTGCTCAAAGAGTTATTGCGACCCGGGTTCCTGAACTCGTTGATAAACAGGTAAATACGCCACCTAGTTGTTCAGTACGTTCTTTAACTCCAATTAAACCTAAACGTGAACTCTCCAAGGTCGCACCTCCTTCGCCGTTATCGCGCACCTCCAGGTAGGTGTGATTTTCAACTTGGCTTAGCTCTATTTCAATCTCGCTAGCCCTAGAATGCTGAGCACTATTTCGTATTAACTCAGTTGCAATCGCAGTGACTTCTAACCCAACTGCAGGGGCAATATCGAATTCGGCAATATCCAATCGCACCAAGCGAGAACCGCAGATCAGTGTGGCCATACCTGCCAATTTCTCTTGTACTGATTCAACGCTGGTTTCTCTGAGTTGGTAAATCTCACGACGTACTTTCGTGATTACTTCATCGACTTGAAAACGTAGGGAGCGAATTCCTTTTCGCACAGTTGCATGCGAATCGGTTGCAGCCAAGAGCAAATCTAATTCATAGCCCAGCGCTACCAAGTCTTGCGCAACTCCATCGTGCAAGTCGCGGGCTAATTCTAGACGTTGTGGCGTAATCACTTAGAAAATAGTTCGCTAATTTCTTTGGCAAATTCCTGCGCAACAACATGTCGCTTGATGGAAAGTTTCGCCGTCAGTTGTCCGCCGGCGATAGTAAAGTCAGTTGGAAGAATGGTGAATTTACGAATTGATTCCGCTTTACTCACCGCTTTATTTGCTTCATCTACCGCAGTTTGAATTACAGCGATCAGATCTGGATCCTGAGTCAAGGTTGCAACCGTTGCGCCATCTTTCTTATTGGCAACGATCCAAGATTTCAAAGAATCTGGATCAATTGTTACAAGAGCTGCGATAAATGGTTGATTATCTCCAACGACTACACATTGGCTGACTAACGGATGTGCGCGAAGGCGATCTTCAAGCACCGCTGGAGCAACATTTTTACCACCTGCAGTCACAATTAATTCTTTCTTACGTCCGACAATTGAAAGGAAGCCATCTTCATCAATTTTGCCCAGGTCACCTGATTGAAACCAGTGATCTTCGTTGAAAACTTCGGCATTAGCGGCATCGTTCTGCCAATATCCGCGCATTACGATAGGGCCCTTAATTAAAACTTCTCCATCTTCTGCGATCTTGATACTGGTTCCGGGAATTGGTTTTCCAACGGTTCCAACCTTTAGCGCCCCAGTTATATTTAAAGTAGCTCCGGCAGTGGTTTCGGTTAGTCCATAACCTTCGTAAATTGTCACGCCAGCACCACGGTAGAAGTGTCCAAGGCGTTTTCCAAGCGGAGCACCACCTGAAATGGCGGCTTCCACATTGCCACCTAAGGCGGCGCGAATCTTTGAGAAAACTAACTTATCGAAAACCGCGTGCTTTAAAGTGAGCAGAGGGTTAAAACCACGCTTATCTAAGGACTCACTGTAGTCGATCGCAACCTCGGCAGCTTTTCGAAAGATCTTTCCCTTACCGGCAGCATCTGCTTTAGCTTCCGCTCCGTTGTAAACCTTTTCAAAGATGCGAGGGACAGCCAGAACAAATGTTGGTTTAAATGATGCCAGATCTGGTTGCAAGCGTCCGACCGGATCACTGCAGTGCGCTAGGTGGAGACCAGCACGGATCGCACCGATTTGAACCATGCGTCCAAAGACGTGTGCAACAGGTAAGAAGAGCAGAGTTGATCCATTTGGCTTAAGAAATAGATCACTGGCACCTTCTACAACATTTCCGCACTCAGATAAGAAATTACCGTGGGT
>Ga0114967_10004907_pt1 | contig 10685 bp, 9 predicted proteins | sample M_130628_MF_Meta_FD_92639 | JGI IMG/M metagenome (GOLD analysis project Ga0114967, IMG submission 92639) | Freshwater microbial communities from Lake Montjoie, Canada to study carbon cycling - M_130628_MF_MetaG | ecosystem: Environmental > Aquatic > Freshwater > Lake | place: Lake Montjoie... | reverse complement strand
CTCACCGATCCAAAGGAAGCAAGATGAATATACTGGTAATTTTGTGTAAACGATGCTTTAATAGATGAGCTATTATTAATCTGGTAACGCACATTGAAACGTGGCTCTACCTTCGCATACATCTTTACTTTATCACCTGTTTTATAACTTACAGAATCGATAATATTACTTGTGTTTAAAGGATCCTGAATGTAACGCGTAAACGGACCTACATGCTCGAACATCGAAAAACGTAGTCCTCCACTTACCTTCCACTGATCATCAATTTCCCAATCATCATTAACATAAACTGCAAGGTCATGTGCGTAGTAGCGCTTCACTTCTCCAAGGTCAAATTGCACATCACCAGACCGAGCAGAAACATTTGTTGGAGTGAAACGATGATAGATATAATTCATACCAAATTTCACATTATGCAGTGCGTTTGGATACCAATTGAAATCGGACTTCAAAGAATAATCACGAATGCCCGAGAAGATTTTAAAATCGAATTGCTGTTGCGATGCACCAAACTCGAAATTATAATTTGTAAAAATGAGTGAATTATTTACGAATAATTTTTCGTTGAACAAATGATTCCAACGGAAAGCAGCTGTTGCATTTCCCCACGGGATTTTCACTTTAAATCCTGTTTCTTGACTTCTGAAGTTAAAAATATCTTTTCCGAGATAACATGATAAATACAAACGATCTTTATTAGAAAGTGTGAAATTTATTTTACCATTTAAATCATAGAAATAATAACTATTACCTGCAATACGAGAAGTGGCAGGTACAAATGGTTCTCGCAAAAATAAATCAATAAAAGTTCTTCTACCCGAAACAATAAACGAAGCTTTATCTTTTACAATTGGACCTTCGAGCGTAAAGCGCGAAGCGATGTAACCTATCCCACCTTCCCCGTGCACTTCTTTACTATTTCCATCTTTCATAGAGATATCCAACACAGAAGATAATCGTCCGCCATATTGCGCAGGCATGCCTCCTTTTGTCAATGAAACATTTTTGATGGCATCTGAATTAAACACAGAAAAAAATCCGAACAGATGCGAAGCATTATAAACTACTGCTTCGTCTAACAAAATTAAGTTCTGATCTGGTCCTCCACCACGAACATAAAATCCGGAGTTACCTTCTCCAGCAGATTTCACACCAGGCAATAATTGAATTGCTTTAAGTACATCAACTTCTCCCATTAAAGCAGGCAATGCTTTTATCTGATCGATGCCAACTTCAATCTTACTCATTTCTGTCGATTGAATATTCTTTTCTTGTTTTTGAGCACTAACAACTACTTCTTGGGTTTCAATAACGCGAGGCTTCAATTCAATATTGATGGACTGATTTTTTTTAAGGGTATATTTAGCTTCGTTAGTCACAAATCCTACATAAGAAACAACGATAGTATAAGTTCCAGGCACCACCGACATTGAATAAAATCCGTAGGCATTACAACTTACGGCCTTCTCAATTTCTTTGAAATAAACTGCAGCACCAATCATACGCTCACCTGTTGATGCATCTGAAATATAACCGCTGACAGTAACTTTTGCTGGAGTTGGCGTTTGAGCTAGGACAATTTGATTAAATAGTATGAATTGTAATACAAAAAGGGCAATCAATTTTTTCATAGTGCGAAATTAAGCGGAAATGATTGAATAAATTCGGCAATTGTTAATATTAACATTGGTTGGAGTTGAAACATCTAAAATGAAATATTGTTTTTTAACTTAAATTTGCAAGGAAATTATTTAGCAATGACAGAAACAGCTTATTTATTTAGTGCAGCAGGAATGATTAGTCTATTTACGCTAATCGTAATGGAGATTGTTTTAGGTATCGACAATATCATTTTCATTTCTATTTTAGCGGATAAACTTCCGAAGAACTTACAAAAGAAGGCACGCAGAATTGGTTTATTCATGGCATTGATCATTCGGATTATGCTTTTGTTTTCGTTAAGTTGGATTATAGGATTAAAAGAAACGTTACCACTTCCATTCGGATTAGAGTTCAGCGGAAAAGATCTTATTTTACTTGCGGGCGGATTATTCTTATTGGCAAAAAGTACAACTGAGATTCATGGAAAGGTTCAAGGTGAAGAGGATCATAAAAAACCGGATCTAAAGAAAATTACGCTTAACAATGCGATTATTCAAATTATCGGATTAGACATCGTGTTTTCATTTGATTCCATTTTAACGGCTGTTGGATTAGTAAACCATATTTTAATCATGGTATTAGCAGTTATTATTTCCATGTTAATTATGTTGGCCGCTGCAGGTCCAGTTTCTGATTTCGTCAACCGCCACCCGACCGTTAAAATGCTTGCATTATCATTCCTTATGCTAATTGGCTTTATGTTAATCATAGAAGCCTTCCATCACGAAGTGGAGAAAGGATATATCTATTTTGCGATGGCGTTCTCCTTAACCGTTGAGCTGTTGAATATCCGCATGAGAAAGAAAAGCAATTCCTAGTTATTAAGACGGAATAATTTGCATCTCGAAATGCTGTTCGAGTTTGTGAATTAAAAATATCGCAATCATAATTATTAAAACAACTACGATAAAGATTTGTATTATTTTCAAAATCGATTTTCTCATTTTATGAAACCAAATAACGGCTCAACCACGTTTCTTTAATTGGAAGAAACAAATTGCTTTTCAATTCACCAAAACTAGCAACCATGGCATTAGAAACAAATGTTTCTGCATTTACCTGTTGTGTCTCTATTAAAGATTTTAAGTGATTGGTATTTGAAACAAGAACATTATCCTCCAATTTTAAAACAATTGAAAACCGATTTAAAAAATCAACTTCTAAGTCATCAGTAATTCGTTTTATTTCCTTTGTCATAGCATCAATTGAACAACCGCTAGCACCTGCATGTGATTCATCAACTGCAATTATCAAAATAGCATTTTCTACGATTTCAAATGATGCGTTTAAGTCGACTTTATGTGCAGTCCATTTTTGCATAAATAAAGACAACTCCGCATTTAAAATATTGATTTGCTCTTGCGCTAATTTTTGGTTAGCAGTAAAAATCCAAAAGCGAGAAGTATCAGGAAGTAAATTAAAATCTACTATCATATCAAACTGGCATTTTATTGTTATCACTTGATTCAGGCATCGACTCTAAGCCTGCATCGCGATTTAATTGTAATTCTTCTTTTAGCAAATCCACTTTCCACACTTTTTTATCTTCCTCCACCACTCGTTTAAGAGAAATTCTTTGTTGCAACTCATTCCCTTCTTCTTTAAAATAAACAATGGCATTATCGACTGATATATCCTCAGAGACAATGGTTACTTTATTAGGTTTCATGGCATCGTTTTCACCTGTCAGTTCTTCCAGTCGCTTTAATTGGCTAAGTAATTTCTGAGTTCGAGGAGTAGAACATTTCATTGCTTCCTCGTAGTTCTTGCTTTCAATCGCCTGTAAAAAACGAGTGGCTGTACTTTTAGGATTATTATTTTCAGAGCCAGCACATGCAAACAAAAGACTAATTACGGCGAATAAAAAAAAACTGTGAATTATTATTTTTTTCATTTTAAAAAAATCAATTGAATGGGTAAATGGTAATATAAATTATCGATTGCATAGTATTTATAAACGCCAATTTGAGAATATGGAATGTGAATACTACTATAATTATTTAGTAACCTAGCAATAAGTTCACTACAATAATACGATTGATTATTCAATTTAAATTCATCATCGAAATGAATTTTATCCTTTACTAGCAAATCAATCTGATTTAGTAACTGAGAGCGCATATTATCTTTTAGTGGATATCGAACTATCTCGTAAGAACGACAAACTTTTGTATTCACAAAATCATTAAACTTGGTTTTGAGTAATCCTGATCGACCATTTTCATTCGCCATGTGATACACGAAGGTAAATCCATTTTCTTTGCGGATAATTCCTGCATGAGAAAACTTTTTATCGTGTTGCGACATCATTTTAAACTGGGAACTGATTAAACTTCTGCTATCGCGTAAAACAATGTCGCCATCCTGAAGTGAATTCATGTTTACAAGACTGGAAGCCCCTGCCTGACTTATTGATACAAGCCGGAGGATGATAGCTGCATTCGCTACGATAGTAAGCAATAGAATCCACTTAAATCCTTTCATACTACATTCGCTCTGGAACCTGAATACCTAATAGCAATAATGACTTCTTAATAATATCACCCGTTACTTTCGATAAATAAATTCGGAAAGCAGTTGTTTCTAATTGCGACTTATCGACAATTGGATTTTCATGATAAAAATGATTATAATTTTTAGCTAATTCATAAACGTAATTAGCAATAGTAGAAGGCGCATATTTTTCGGCAGCAGTTTGTAAAGCAAATGGATAATCTAATATCGATTTCACAACTAGCTTTTCTTTGCCATTCATCGTTGTATAATTAGCCACATCAAATGCTTTTCCTTTCAGCTCTTCAATCGTATTTCCCTTTTTAACTACGGATTGAATACGGGCGTAGGTGTACTGTATAAACGGACCTGTATTTCCATTAAAATCGATGGACTCTGTAGGATTAAACAGCATACGTTTTTCAGGATCTACTTTCAGGATATAATATTTCAAAGCTCCCATTCCAATGGCTTTATACAAATTAGCCGCTTCATCAGAATCAAAATCTTCAATCTTACCTAGCTCACGTGTAATCTTCTCCGCTTCATCCATCATCTCCTGCATTAAATCGTCGGCATCCACTACGGTCCCTTCACGCGATTTCATTTTTCCAGAGGGAAGATCGACCATATTATAAGATAAGTGATGAAGGTTATTCCACCAGTCATACCCCATTTTTTGCATAACAAGCTTCAATACTTTAAAATGATAATCCTGCTCATTACCTACTACGTAGATAAGCTTATCAAAATGAAATTCGTTATAACGTAGCTGTGCAGTTCCTAAATCTTGCGTTAGGTAAACACTAGTACCATCGCCACGCAAAACTAATTTATGATCTAGCCCGTCGTTGGTTAAATCAACCCAAACAGAACCATCTTCTTTCTGATAGAAAACACCCTTTGACAAGCCATCCTGAACAATGTTTTTCCCAAGCAAATAAGTCTCTGATTCATAATAGAACTTATCAAAGTCGACACCCATTGTTTGATACGTCTTTTCAAATCCGGCATACACCCAACCGTTCATCATTTTCCAAAGTGATACAATTGTATCGTCACCGGCCTCCCATAGTCGAAGCATATCTTGCGCTGAAATTATAGCAGGAGCATTTTTCTTTGCATGCTCTTCGGATTGGCCTTGCTCTACTAAGGCAGCAATTTGCGACTTATATAACTTATCAAACTCGACATAATATTTACCTACGAGGTGATCGCCTTTCATCCCTGCTGATTCGGGAGTTTCTCCATTGCCGAGCTGTTGCCAGGCATACATCGATTTGCAGATATGAATTCCGCGATCGTTAACGAGATTTACCTTTGAAACATTATAGCCACAGGCTTTTAAAATTTCAGCCACGCTATACCCGAGGAAGTTATTACGAAGATGTCCAAGGTGTAAAGGCTTATTCGTATTCGGTGAGCTATACTCAACAACTAACTTCTTTGATGAATCAGAAACGGAAACCAGATAATTATTAGAAGCAAAAGCATTTAATTCCGAAAGCCAGTTTTCATTTTTAAACGAAAGATTCAAAAACCCTTTCACCACATTAAAGGCATTCACCTTATCAAATGTTTGAACCAGCTCAGCGCCTAATTCATTGGCAAGCGCATCAGGGCTCATACGTGTAGCCTTCGCCAGGTTGAACACAACAACTGTCAAATCTCCTTCAAAATCTTTACGCGTACTATTAATTGAAACTTCTGATGGTATAATACTAATACCATAAAGGTTATTTAGTGCTACAGCAACGGCTTCTTTTAACGAATCTTCAAATAACATAATCTAATAATTAACTACTACTATCTTTTATTGGATAAGCTGAATCAGGCAATCTGCGCGACTACCCTTTGTAAAATTTCAAAAGTATTTTCGGCCATCAGATTTTCTTTGTCGAGTGTAGGATTTACTTCCGCAATTTCGAAACAGCAAACCTTCTCGTTTTGTATCAAACGAACACATAGCGAACCAGCTTCCTTTTCAGTGATTCCGTTACGAACGGGAGTCCCGGTTCCTTTTGAAATAGAACTATCCATACTATCTACATCGAATGAAACATAGATCAACTGACAGTTATTAAGATAAGCTAAGGCATCACGAGCAATCTTCTCCACGCCATGTCTTTTCACATCACTTGTTGTAAATGTTTTGATTTTATTCTTCTTCATCAGGAATGTTTCTTCCGGCTCAACGTCGCGAACAGAGATATAAACCAGATCAGAATATTGCACTTTGGGTGACATACCACCAACCTTCTTCAATTTATTCCAAAGGTCAATTGTCACTTTATCAGGCTTATTTAACTTATTCGAAATATTGTCTTCCCCTAAAGAGGCGGCTAAAGGCATTCCATGCACATTACCAGTTGGAGTTGTATAAGGGGAATGCAAATCGGCATGAGCATCAATCCAAATTACTCCAAGACGAGCTTTCGGATTCGCCATTTTAATACCTGCTATAGTACCACCAGATGTGCTATGATCACCCGCAAGCACGATAGGAAACTCCTTTGCTTTCATGGTATCTGATACCACTTTACCTAAGCTCTCATAAATATTAAGGATGTCACTTAAACGCTTTGCATAGGGGCTACCTTGAGGCTGAAACAGCATTTTATTATCTACTGGAATCGATACAGTGGGTATCTTATTAAAGAGACTTGAACCATAATCGAACGCAGCTATTTTTATAGCATCAGGACCTAAACTAGCACCTCGGGTTCCAGCTCCCAACTCTGATTTCACTTCAACAAACTTAATCTTCTTATGCATATAAACTTTATATTTTACTGTTTTACTGTACTTTATAAAAATTATTTGATTTAATAATTTATTTTATAGTTATCAGAAATAATTTTCTGATGAATCAAACTTATTGCTTTCATAAAGAAAGTAAGTTACTTACATTTGCAAAATTATTACAAAGTAACTCACTCGGATTATGAAAAATCGCTACACTGACCTTATTGAACAAACCTTTGATTTCCCACAGGAAGGGTTTGAAGTAAAGGATTCATCCTTACATTTTAATGGTGTTCCTTTGATGGATATCATTGAACAATATGGAACGCCCCTTAAAATTACCTACCTGCCTAAAATCAGCGAACAAATTCAAAAGTCGACGCGACTTTTTAACGTTGCGATGGCCAAAGCCGGATACAAAGGTAACTATATGTATTGTTATTGTACAAAAAGTTCACACTTTGAATTTGTTTTGAATGAAGCATTAAAGAACGATATCCATTTGGAGACCTCTTCGGCCTTCGATATCTCTATCATTAAGAACCTAAGCGAGAACAATAAAGTCGACAAAGAGCGATACGTACTCTGCAATGGGTTCAAAAAAGAGAACTACACCGACGGCATCATTGAGTTAATGAACGATGGATTTACGAATATAATTCCTATTCTCGACAATAAAGAAGAGTTAGATTATTATTTAAATAACTACGAAGGAAAAGTTAAAATTGGGATTCGTATTGCAGCAGAAGAAGAACCAAACGCGGAGTTTTATACCTCTCGCTTAGGTATTCGCTTTAATGAGATTATTGATTTTTATAAATCACATATCCTAAACAATCCTCGTGTAGAATTAAAACTACTTCATTTCTTTATCAATACCGGAATCAAAGACACGGCCTATTACTGGTCAGAATTACAAAAGAATATTAACCTCTACTGTGAATTACGCAAAATTTGTCCAGAACTGGAATTATTAGATATTGGAGGTGGCTTCCCTATCCGAACTAAGCTCGATTTTAGCTACGATTATCAATATATGGCAGATGAGATTATCCGTCAGATTAAGGCAGCCTGCGACTCAAAGGAAGTAGAAGAACCAACCATTGTAACTGAATTTGGATCTTTTACGGTGGGCGAAAGCGGAGCAATATTGTTTAGCATTGTAGGGCAAAAGCAACAAAACGATAATGAGTTATGGAGTATGATTGATTCTTCTTTCATTACTACACTTCCAGACACCTGGGGTATTAAACAGAAATTTATTTTACTGGCTATAAACAACTGGGAGCACGACTTTCAGCGAGTAAATCTTGGAGGAATTACCTGCGATAGCGATGATTATTATATTATGGAGTCTATCAGGAATCGTGTCTTTTTACCGAAGAGTGCAGAGGGAGAAACTCAATATTTAGGATTCTTCCATACAGGTGCTTATCAGGAGAGCTTAGGAGGGTATGGAGGTATTCAACATTGTTTGATACCCGCACCAAAACATGTTTTAATAGATCGTGATGCAGATGGCGAATACACCACTCGATTGTTTGCAAAAGAACAAAGCGCCAAAAATATGATGAAGATTTTAGGTTATTAATATTGAACTGTTCAATAAATAGGTAAACGATGTTATTTTGTTGGTGAAAGTTTCATTATCTTTGATTAAAATTTTTAAGCCATGAAAAAAATATTAGGAATCCTTTCAATTGCTACCATCATTTATGGATGCGGTGGCCCAGATTACAAGTCAGAAGTAGAGCGTATGATGAAAGAACGCGACAGTTTGATGACGCAATACGATGCGAAAGACTCAATGATTAATGGATATATGCAAGATATTGCAGACATTCAAGCTAGCATTGAAAATTTAACGCAACAAGAAGCGATGATTAACAAAAGTGATTTTAATAATCCTGAAGCATCAACAACTGCAAAGCAAAATATTCTTAACAACGTTGAATCAATTAAGCAACTAATTGAAGAAAACAAGAACAAATTAGCCGATCTACAAGCTAAAATTCGTAGATCGAATGTCAAGATTACTGAAATGGAGAAGTTGATTTCTTCATTAAATGATCAGTTATTGCAACGCGATTCGAGCATTAACAACTTAAATGAGAAAGTGGTTGCTTTAAGTGGAACTATCACTAACATGCAAGGTGAAATCGACAATGTAAAATCCGATAATCAACAAAAGGCTTCGGAGATTGCTGATAAAACAACCAAGTTGCATACAGCATTTTACACTGTCGGCTCATACAAAGAATTACGTGATAAAAAAGTATTATCTAAGCAAGGTGGATTCTTAGGAATAGGAAAAGCTAAATCAATGGTTCCTGATTTTAATCAAAGTGCTTTTACACAAATCGATTACACTTCTACCAAAATAATTTCTATCAATAAAAAAGATGCGAAACTAGTTAGCACACACCCTAGCGGCACTTATAAAATACAGAAAGAAAACGAAAAAGTAACTTCTATCGAAATTACAGATCCTGAAAATTTCTGGAAAGCATCGAAGTATTTAGTTGTAGTAGCTGAATAAGCCAACAAAATAATTCAGGAAAAGGCATCTTTAATCGGATGCCTTTTTTATTTTAGAGGATATTATGAAGAAAGTAATCTATCAATTTTTGTTCAGGCTTTTCAAATGGAAAATCATTAATGCTCCAGAGCTTAATTCATTTCAATATGTATTGATAGCAGCGCCCCACTCTAGCAATTATGATTTTTTTATTGGATTGGCTGTAAAAAATATTCTTAGAATTCATCCACATTTCCTTGCAAAGAAAGAACTCTTCTTTTTTCCATTAAGTATATTATTGAAATCGATAGGAGGAATTGCGGTTGATAGAGCTAATAAGCATGAATTAGTGACTGATATTAGCAATCGCTTTTTAAACGACAAACATTTTTCGCTAGCACTTGCACCAGAAGGAACTCGTAAAGCTGTCCCTAAATTTAAAACAGGTTTTTACCAGATTGCCTTTCAAGCAAAAGTTCGAATTGTGATGGTAGGATTAGATTATGAAAAGAAAGAAGTCATCTTTGCTCCACCCTTTTATCCTACCGGAAACTTTGAGCACGACGCTTTGTTAATTGAAGCATTTTACAAAGACAAGAAAGGCAAAAACAGAAATGTAGGATCTATAACTTAGATAGCGATTCGATTGCCAGATTACAATTTCTCAATACACGAGCTTCAATATTTTCACTATTATCTTTAATGAACTTTTTACCGCTCACCTGCTCATACAACTCTATGTAGCGTTCGCTGATTTCATTGATGAATTCATCAGAGAATGCAGGAATCACTTGTCCTTCTTTCCCTTGGAAATCATTAGCAATTAACCATTGGCGCAAGAACTCTTTCGACAATTGACGTTGTGGTTCATTATTTTCTAAACGTTGCGCATATCCGTCGGCATAAAAATAACGTGAAGAATCAGGAGTATGAATTTCATCAATTAAATAAATCGTATCGTCTGATTTACCAAATTCATATTTAGTGTCGACTAAGATGAGTCCCTTGTCAGCAGCCATTTCACTTCCTCGCTGATACAAAGCACGCGTATATTGTTCAAGAACTATATAATCTTCTTCGCTCACAATTCCTTGCTTCAAAATTTCCTCGCGGGAAATATCTAAGTCGTGACCGTGATCACTTTTTGTTGTAGGCGTAATAATTGGCTCTGGGAAAGCTTCATTCTCTTTCATCCCCTCTGTCATTGCTACTCCACAAATAACGCGTTTTCCTGCGCTGTATTCGCGCCATGCATGTCCTGTTAAAT
>Ga0114967_10004903_pt1 | contig 10694 bp, 8 predicted proteins | sample M_130628_MF_Meta_FD_92639 | JGI IMG/M metagenome (GOLD analysis project Ga0114967, IMG submission 92639) | Freshwater microbial communities from Lake Montjoie, Canada to study carbon cycling - M_130628_MF_MetaG | ecosystem: Environmental > Aquatic > Freshwater > Lake | place: Lake Montjoie... | reverse complement strand
TTGACTTTTAATTTGCTTAGAATAATTCCGAATAATATAGAAATAATTAATACTTGAATGGTAAGATTATCCTTCAAGAATTTAATCCATGAAAATGACTTTGCTCCTGAAGTGAATTTGCTAATATCGCCTTGTTGAATTGCATTACTGTTTATGCCTGCACCTGGCTGAATGAGATGTGCCACAAGAATACCGATGATTAACGCAAGAGTAGTTACGATTTCGAAGTAGAGAATTGCTTTTCCTCCAACACGCCCAACCTTTTTTAAGTCGTTCATACCGCTAATGCCTAAGGAAATAGTTAAGAAAATAATCGGAGTAATAAATACTTTAACCACATTGATAAAGTAGGTTCCAGCTGGTTGCATAGCAACCCCAGTGGTTGGGTAGAAATGGCCAATTAGCGCACCAGAAAGGATCGCCAGTAAAACCCAAAACGTGAGGTTAGTGAATATTTTTTTCATTTCCTATGGCTGTATTTATACATATAAACTTAAAGATAAGATGAACTGTGTATGAAATCACAGGATCTTGGTATACTTTTGATTCTTGGAAAAATATAGACATGCAAAAATTTAATAATTAATTTTCTATTCAAATGAAAATATCTGGGTTTACGATAATAAGAAATGCAATTATTAATGACTATCCTGCGGTTGAGGCCATAACTTCAATTTTGCCTGTTGTAGATGAGATGATTGTTTCGGTTGCTAAAAGTGATGATGAAACGGAGGAGTTAATTCGCAGCATCGGTTCTCCTAAAATAAAAATTGTGCAATCTGAATGGGATCTAAGTCAGCTGCCTGGCGGCAGGGTTATGGCAATTGAAACCGATAAGGCTATGCGTCATATTTCAGCTGATACTGATTGGGCATTTTATATTCAATGTGATGAGGTGGTTCATGAGAAGTATCATCAATCAATTATAAATGCATGCAATGATCAATTCAATGATAAGCGAATCATGGGACTGGTATTCAATTATGTTCATTTCTATGGCACCTATGATTATTATGGGGATAGTAGGAGATGGTATAATAAGGAAATTAGAATTATACGGAATGATCCTCGAATTTATTCTTTCCGTGATGCTCAGGGATTTAGAATGGAAGGCAAGCGTCTGCCATGTAAACTTATTAATGCAAGTATCTACCATTACGGATGGGTTAAAAGTCCTGCTTTAATGGATCATAAGCTAAGAAATCTTAGTACCAATTGGATGGGAAAGGCAATGAAGGAAAGAATTGAAAACACCGAGGGTATCTTTAATTATGATGAGTTTGATTCATTAGAGCGATTTAAAGGATCTCATCCTCAAGTTATGTTGAAACGAATAAGTGAAAAAAATTGGAATCTTGATATTGATGTTTCTAAAAAACGATTTACGATAAAAAAGTGGATTTTGTATATCATTGAGAAATTGACCGGAAAGCGATTGTTTACATTTAGGAATTATGAATTGCGCTAATCACTAAAATAAAATTAGTTAACGTGAAAATAGTTATTTCAGGTGCAACTGGGATGGTAAGAAAGGTTAGCTAGTTTAATCTGCTTCTTCCAATGTGAATATTTGCTCCAGTGGCTTACTAAAAATTTGTGCGATTTTTAATGACAGAATTGTGGATGGCACATACTTATTTGTTTCAATCGCATGAATAGTTTGTCTACTAACTGAAACCTTTTGAGCCAATTCTTCTTGCGTCAAGTTATGAATAGCACGTTCTACTTTCAGGTTATTTTTCATTGGGAGTAGACATTTTGTATTTGAACAAAATAAAATTGAATCGTCCTATGAAAATGATCATAACAGTAAACATATTGTAAATCATTACACTCAAAAACCCCGTGCCGTAAATGAAAATGAATGCAAGCAGCAAAAGGATATAATTCACCCATACTGCCCAGAGAAGGGATGACAGTCTAAGCTTTGCGATGAACTCATCTTCTTTCTTTTCCTTAGAGAATCCAATCATTAATGCGCCAAGAATGAATACAGTACCTATAACTGTATTGGTAATATCTGTATTAATCACGCCAAACTGCTTTTCAGAGCTTAAAAATTCACCATTATATAAGGCAAATACCTTCGTCTTAAGCGATAATCGTTGTTCCAAATCACTAATCATCCGAATAAATCCTAACACAGCTGAGGGCACCAAAAAAAACCATCCAATTTTTTTGAACCCATTTGGTAGCAACATTTTTTGTGACATTGTCTATTATTTTAAACAAAAGTATGGTTTACATAACAAAATGACAAATAAACTTTACATATTATTTCATCTTACTCTGTCTTTCTAGTCAAATACACTGATTATCAGATGTATGAATCAGGTCTAGGCGGTTATGTTTCCATGATTTTATTGGTAATTTTGTCTTTTATATTTGAGTTTACATGAAGGAAAAGTTGGAACGTTTGGCTTTGCAGTTGGAGGGGGATTTATTTACGGATAAAACAATCCGAACACTTTATGCAACCGATGCGTCAGCCTATCGTGAAATGCCATTGGCGGTAGCTATTCCAAAGTCCAAAAAGGATATTTCAACTCTAATTCATTTTGCTGCTGCAGAAAAAACTTCTTTAATTCCAAGAACTGCTGGTACATCTCTCGCTGGCCAGGTTGTTGGCAATGGTATCATTGTGGATGTATCTAAGCACTTTAATCAGATCTTGGAATTGAATGAAGCAGAGGGATGGGTTCGCGTGCAGCCAGGTGTTATTCGTGATGAATTGAATTTATTTCTGAAGCCATTTGGATTATTTTTTGGGCCTGAAACCTCCACTGCTAATCGTGCCATGATTGGTGGCATGGTGGGAAATAATGCATGTGGTTCAAATTCGGTTGTATATAGAAGTACACGCGAGCATTTATTAGAAGTAACTGCTTTTTTAAGTGATGGCTCTGAAGTAGTTTTTAGTTCGCTGAACATTGATGCCTTTCATGAAAAATGTGAGTTACAGACATTAGAGGGGAGTATTTATAGAACAACACGTAGTCTGTTAAGTAATTATGATAATCAAGTTGAAATACGCAAAGAATTTCCTAAAAAATCTGTTGAGCGAAGAAACACGGGATATGCAGTTGACATGTTGATAGAAACTGCACCGTTTAACGCAGGTGGAGACGATTTTAATTTTTGTTCGCTTATTGCAGGGTCTGAGGGTACTCTTACTTTTATCACTGAAATTAAATTGAATGTAGTTAAGTTGCCTCTTAAGGAAACTGGATTGTTGTGCGTACATTTTAATAGCATCGATGAGTCATTACATGCAAATTTGATCGGCTTGAAGTATAAGCCTAGTGCAAGTGAGTTGATCGATCACTATGTATTAGAGTGTACCAAAGGAAATATAGAACAAAGTAAAAATAGATTCTTTGTCCAAGGAGACCCCGGTGCCATATTAGTAATTGAATTTATTCGAGAGACTAAAGAGGAAATTCTTGCTATTACCAATCAGGTTGAAGCAGATATGCGTGCAGCAAATCTCGGGTATCATTTTCCTGTATTGTTTGGTGCAGATACCAAAAAGATTTGGACATTAAGAAAATCTGGATTGGGTTTGCTTAGTAATTTACCTGGAGATGAAAAAGCAGTTCCTGTTATTGAGGATACTGCAGTGGATGTCGAAGATCTTCCAAACTATATTCGCGATTTTAATGAAATACTGACGAAGCATGGATTGTATGCGGTGCACTATGCGCATGCTGGATCGGGCGAGTTGCATCTTCGTCCCATTATCAATTTGAAAACAGAAGAAGGAAATAAATTATTTAGAACGATAGCTGAGGAAGTAGCTACGTTGGTTAAAAAATACAATGGTTCGTTGAGTGGAGAGCATGGTGATGGGAGATTGAGAGGTGAGTTTATTAAACAAATGGTAGGTGAAAAAAATTATGAACTTTTAAGGAAAGTAAAAAATGCCTGGGATCCAAATCATATTTTTAATCCGAATAAGATTGTGGATACACCACCAATGGATACGATGTTGCGGTATGAGCCTGGACAATTTACTCCTGAATTCAAAACTATTTTCCGTTTTAATAAGCAAGATATTCTTCAGCATGCAGAGCAATGTAATGGATCTGGCGATTGTAGAAAGACCCATTTATCTGGTGGTACAATGTGTCCTTCTTTCATGGCGACTCGTGATGAAAAGGATACCACCCGCGCACGTGCTAATATATTGCGTGAGTTTTTAACTCATTCAGAGAAGTTGAATCGATATGATCATAAAGAAATTTATGATGTGATGGGTTTGTGCCTCAGTTGTAAGGCATGCAAAAGTGAATGTCCATCTAACGTGGATATGGCAAAATTGAAAGCAGAATTTTTGCAGCATTACTACGATGCGAATGGAGTTCCATTTAGGGCAAAGTTAATTGCAAATTTTTCTACAGGTGCCAAATTAGGGTCTATTGCTCCAAGCCTGTATAATTTCTTCATGAAAAATGCCCTAACTAGCAGTTTAATTAAGCGTCTAGCAGGCTTTGCATTAAAGCGTTCTATGCCAATGCTTTCTAGCCAAACTTTTATGTCGTGGTACAAGAGTCATCAAACTGAAAAAAAGAATAATTCATTAGGTAGAAGAGTATATTTGTTTGCTGATGAATTCACAAATTACAACGATGCTCATATTGGCATTACTGCTGTAAAGCTGCTGGAACATTTAGGCTATGAGGTGAACGTTCCCAAGCATATTGAAAGTGGCCGAACCTGGCTTTCAAAGGGATTGGTTCGAAAGGCTAAAATCATTGCTAATAAAAACATAGAATTATTATCTCCAATCATTACTGCTGATTCTCCTCTTATAGGGATAGAACCATCTGCTATCCTAACTTTCCGTGATGAATATCCAGATCTTGCATTAGATGAAAATATTCAATTAGCAACGAACCTTGCTCAAAATACATTTTTTATTGATGAATTTATTGCCCAAGAAATTGAAAAGGGTGTGTTAACGAAAGAGCAGTTTACCAAAACAGAAAAAAAGATTCAACTACATGGCCATTGTCAGCAGAAGGCAGTTGGATCGTTGGCCGCTACACTGAAAATTTTATCATTTCCAGAAAATTATTCTGTTGATACTATACCATCCGGTTGTTGTGGCATGGCCGGTTCATTTGGCTATGAAAAAGAGCATTACGATGTTTCCATGCAGATAGGTGAGTTAGTGCTTTTCCCCGCAGTTAGAAAGCAGCCTGATTCTACACTTGTTGCTGCGCCTGGAACGAGCTGTAGGCATCAAATTAAAGATGGTACAGCTAAAAAAGCATATCATCCTGTTGAAATTATGTATGAAGCACTTGCCTAGTGTTTGATGCATCTCTCTCTATAATACTTTTGTAATTTTCTTGTGGACTTAATTAGACGGGAGTGACTTGAAATCAATAGTGGGTTGTTTGTTTGTTAAGGGTCTACTGAAAATGGTATTCATTAACGTACTGTCGTTAAAAAAACCGCAGTTTTTCAAGTAAAAATTTCCATTTTCTATACCACCTTGGTAATCAACTCTGAATTTTTTTCTAGCTGTTTGGTCTGCCGTGAATTTAATCTGATTTATTTCTATCCATTTCCCCTCTTTGTTGCAGGCCCATTGATTTTTAAATAGCCCTCTTCTGGTTGTGTATCCAGTCTCCGGATCAAAGTTTTCTAGAAATGAATTTGCTCTTTTATAATACGTATTTGTTTTGGGACGATTGAAACTTGCAATAAGTATCCATTTCATTTCTTCTGAGCTATAGAAATAGGCTGTGTAATTGGTTGAATTATTTCCTAGAGGTTCAATGTGCGTTAGGAATTTATATGTGAATTCAGAATTCCAAGGGTAAATCAAATAACTTTGTCCACCCGATCCTTCATTTCCGAATTCACCCGTATGAACTTTATCTCCTTTACTTAATAATTTTATTTTATCCTCATTTGGAATGCTATTCGGATCATCTGTTTGAAAAGGACTCCACACTGAAAAAAGTATTCTTCGTTCTTTGTTATCGTTTACTTGAATACCAAAGTATCCTTCACCAAATCCATTTGCCATAAAATATGATCCAATTATATCATTTCCTTTAGGGACTGATATTTCATTATAAAACCATTCTATGTTTTCATTTTCTGGCAGGAGATAGTTGAGGTGAACCGAAGGGCCTCTTCTTCCCCAATAAAAATAATTATCATTATTATCCTTAACATATAGACAATTGTTGCTGACTGCTGATCCACTTAATATAAGACTAGATAACGTTCCATATGAGCTGGCTTTTTTTGAAACACCCTGGTATTCTATATGTGTATAACCTTTCTTTTGGACTTTCCATTCACCAACATAGTATTGATTTGTCGCTGATGGGATAAGGTTGATTATTTTACTTTTTCCTGCAACAGTAATTTTTATCTTTTCTGTTTCTGTTATTGTCAAGTGAAGTGACACTTTCAATAAACCAGGTTGTTGGAAGTAAACATAGGTTTTGCCAATTATTTTTTCAGAATTCCAATTCGAAAATCCTTCCTCATTAATTATTCCTCCATTGAAGCACCAAGAATTGCCTCCAATAGGAACTAATATTAAACTGTCGTGATTATTTTGGTTTAATGCTACTGCCTTTTCAACATAAATTATCGCTATGAATAGTATAATTACTTTAAAAAACCTATAGTAAGAGGGTTCTTGGTTGGAAAATTGAAATGCCATACTGGTATTTTTTTAAAATCTATTGGCTACACATGTAAATGTTATTTAGTAACATTAAATTTGAGATCGGATTCAAGCGAATGATAAAAATACTCGAATATTTGTAATCGCTCAATTTTTAATAGGTAAGAAAAAATATTAGACGGATATGGTAGAGATAAAGAGAGTGACTGATGTATCAGAATTAGAGGGTATACAAGAATTGCAAAAGCAAAATCTTCGTAAATATATTTCATCTGAAGAGGCATTGGTGGAAGGGTTCTTAACTGCAGAATATACATTGGATTTCTTGGAGCGTATGCATACCATAGAGTCCTCTATTATTGCAAAAGTTGGAGAAACTGTTATTGGGTATGCACTTGTTTCTACGAAGAAAGTTAGAAAGGAACATGATCTCTTAAATGACTTATTTAATACTATCGATGTCTGTGCATACAATGGTATACAATTGAAGAACGTTAATTATGTAGTTGTTGGCCAATTGTGTGTAGCTAAAGATTATCGTGGACAAGGGCTGGTTCAACTCTTGTACAATCATTTTAAGGACTGTTTACATGACCAATATGATTATCTTGTAACAGATGTAGCTAAGGATAATGTAAGATCTCTGAAGGCTCATCAAAAAACAGGCTTTCAGGTGATTAGTGAGTTGGAATATGGAGGCTTCGGTTGGGATATTGTTTTATGGGATTGGCGCTAGTACAATATTGATTATTCTTAATATATTTCATTTATGTTAGATCGTTCAACATTCACCTTTTTAAAGAAACTCAATGAGAACAATAATAAGCAATGGTTTGATCAGAATAGACCCGCCTATGAGTTAGCTCGGCAAAATTTTATTGACTACACTCATGAAGTCATTAAAGGGATATCAAAATTTGATTCTACTATAGCGGAAGTTTCATTAGATCCCAAAAAATGTATATCAAGAATCAATAGAGACATTCGTTTTTCAAAAAACAAAACTCCCTATAAAACTAATTTTTTTGCACTCATTAGTGCTGGCGGGAAGAAATCTCCCATGGCGGCCTATTATTTACAGGTAGAATCTGGAAATAATTCTTTCGCAGGTGGAGGAGTATATATGCCTTTGCCACCTGATTTATATAAGTTTAGACAAGAGATTGATTATGGCTTTGATGAATGGGAATCTATAGTTGGCTCTAAGCAATTCAACAAAATATTTCCTGCAGGTGTTCAATCGCCTGAAATGTTAAAACGAATTCCAAAGGGGTATGAAGAATCAAACCCCGCTAATGAATATTTAAAAATGAAGGGCTATTACACCTTCAATGGGTATACAGATAGTGAACTTCAATCTCAGTCTGGATTGACCAAGATGCTTAAGGATTATAAAACCACAAAGCCCTTGATTGACTTTTTGAATAGGGCTCTGTAGTTATTTTATTTTTTTAATGCCGATACATATTCGAGTAGATCAGCCATTCCCTGATTCGAAAAATTTTCATATAATCCTTCGGTCATCATGGATTTTTCCATTTGCTTTTTAGACTTGATGTCTGAAGTCTTTATTTTTGAATTTACACCTCCAGGATATTTTATTGAAATTTCATCATCTGTTTTGCCTGAAATAATTCCTGCTGTTGTTGATCCATCTTTTAGTGTAATTGACCAACCCTCGTAACCAAATCCAATACCAGAAGATGGGTGAACAATTGACTCAAGAATTCCTTCTTTAGGGAGCTTTGATCCAATGGCAGAAAGTTTTGGACCAAAATCTTTTCCAATTTCATTCACCATATGGCAAGAAGAGCAATTGTTCATGAAAATTGTTTTTCCATTTGAAGAGTTTGGCTTTAGTGAAGCCAATTCCCCTATTGTAGGAATGTTTCTCGCCTTTGAAGGAGTATGATTATCTGGCAAGTAACTTAACGCTTCTTCTTTGACAGATTTTCTCCATGAATCTTCAACACTTTTCACTACGTCTTTTATTATTACAGCCGGTATTTTATTATTTTTTAATAAAAACAGCACTCTCGTTTCTCCAAAGTCACTCTTTCCAATATGTTGTGCTGCTTGCTTACGTAATTCTTCGGGAAGACTTTTAGTAATCATTATTTTTTCTATAACCTCAACAGATTGTTTGCTTCCAACTTTTGATAATGATGTGATTAAAGAAAATTGTTTTGATGTATCGTTATCCTTGAAAATAGGGCCAATTACTTTAGATCCATCTAATTTAAGTAAGATTTCAGCGGCCTCTTCTCCAATATCATCGTTACTCTTTGATATGGCTATAGCTAATAAATTATCATTTTCTGTTTTTACTTCGAATTTTCTGACAAGATCAATATATTCTTGAGTACCTATCAAATTTATCAATACAGTTTGTAATGATTTTTGGGCTTCAATGGATTGTAGGACTGTTGCTTTATTAAGGCAATAAAGAATGGTCTTACTTAATTCAAGATTTTGGTTTTTATTTTCATTAAGCATTTTTACTAGGTATTGATATTTCAATGATCCATTGTTGAAGTCAAATGCTCTAAAATAGCGAAGTCTATCTTTAAATGATGTGGATGAATCGGATGCAAGACTAGCTAAAAGAGGTATTGATTTGTCTGTTCTTGCACGCCAAATAATATCTTTAGCCCCTAGATGATCTAATGAATTATTTATTTTATTCAAGTAGGCTGGTAAAAAAGTATCCCATTGTTTATCTGCTCCAATACCAAGTGCTTCAAGGAACCATCGATCTTCTCCGGTATATTCAGTTGCGAGGTCTGCCCATAAGGTAGCGGCCTCATTTGATTTAAGAAGCCTTAGTGCTATTGCGCATTCTCTTTTAACTTGCATGTCCTTATCCGTGGATAGCTGACGAATGATCGGAATTAAATCTTCTCCTAGCTCTTTTGCAGCACGAATGCCTAGAATGCGGATATCTGAGTTTTCATTCGATATAGCCAGCTTGATGTAATTTGATTTTTCATTTTGGTTGATTCTAACAAGGGCCCAAAATGCTCTCGCTTTAAATCGCGGGTTATCCGATGTAGACCATGTTTTTTCCAATGCAGGAATTGCACCCGCACCCATTCCCATGAGTACATTGTATGCATGATATCGAATAGATAAATTTGGACTGCATAAAGCATGTATTGCACCTTCAGGAGTTGTATAATTTTCTGATTTAATTTTATAAGGCGTTTCTTTTGGAGCAACACGGTAAATCCTGCCTCGTGTTTGATCTCCTGCTTGATGTCCACCTACACCAGGATCATACCAATCGGCTATGATTAATGACCCGTCTGGGGCGACACAAACATCTGATGGCCTGAACCATTTATCGTTTTTACCTTCTACTATATTTATTATTTCTGCCGTATAGCCTGCACCCTTTTTAGTAACTGGATAAGATCTTACTACATTAGGGCCTGCATCACAATGAATCATTTGTCCTTGAAATTGCTTTGGCAAAAGATCTCCTTCATAAACAACTATTCCTGTAGGTGATCCGGCACCAGTCTGTAGAAGGTTGGGTATTTCACCTGGGTCATTAAGATGCCAATGCCGTAGTGGGATTGAATCTTCGATATTAATTCTGTTCGCATCCCATCTTTCTCCTGTGATTTCATCAGTGTACCCATAGTTTCCATATGGCATAACATAATTGATTCGAGTTCCTTGATTTCCATCATCATCATTATCACTTTGCCAAAGTGTACCATAACTATCCACGGCTACTTCAAATGGATTTCTAAAATTGTTACCTAGGCATTCAACATTAGATCCGTCTGTATTACATCTAAAGACCATTCCCTGTTTATATTTTGTTGGTCCAATTACATCACCATCCTGATCTAAAATATCTTTTCCGTTTTTGTCTTTTAGTGTACGTCCTTCATTTCCAAGATTAAAGTATAGTTTCCCATCTGCTCCAAAAGTAATCGCATGGGCGCCATGGTCATGTTGCTCGCCTCCTATACCACTAAACATGATTTCCTTTCTATCAGCTTTGTCGTCATTGTTGTCATCATAGAGC
>Ga0114967_10004899_pt1 | contig 10696 bp, 19 predicted proteins | sample M_130628_MF_Meta_FD_92639 | JGI IMG/M metagenome (GOLD analysis project Ga0114967, IMG submission 92639) | Freshwater microbial communities from Lake Montjoie, Canada to study carbon cycling - M_130628_MF_MetaG | ecosystem: Environmental > Aquatic > Freshwater > Lake | place: Lake Montjoie... | reverse complement strand
ATTGAATTTTTGGTAAAAATCCGTTTGGGTATTTCTGATCTTTCATATTTAATTTGTTTTTTGTTATATACAAATATAATACATCTTCTTTAATAAAAACAATGTTTTTGAAAAAAGTTATTAACATTGTGCAAATAATGCCCTTAGTTGTTTTATGACTTTTTTGATTTGTATATTATTGTCAAATACATTACAATAGGATCCTATCGGTTCCGATATAGTAAATAGAGTTTTTGTAAAGAAACTCGTTGAAAAAAATCTAGAATTACAAGGTTCTAAGATTTGTTCATAGTTAGAATTAGTTGTAAATAAACCACATATCCAAACATCATTTTTCTTTTCGAGGAGAACATAAGGATGTTGAAAAACTGGATGCATATAAACATCACCTACTTTATTTTTTGATGGCTTTTTTGTAGCGGATGAACCTGGTAAAGATTGAACCCAAACAATTAATTGTTCAGGAGTAAAATTACCTTTTTTAATTTTGTCTAGAAGAATGTACTTATCCATAATCGATTAGTTGAATAAAGATAAAAGGTTTTGGTAATCTGTAGGAGTAGATACTCTAAACGATGTAGTATCTATTTGAAGTGTTATTTGAGTTTCTGGATTACCATATTTTTCTATTGCTTGTTCGATTGCTTGTTCTTCAGTGAATGCATATTCGGAATTCCAACCACCGGATTTGAAGTTGAAAAGATATTCACGTTTATTATCTTTTAGACCTTTTAATTTATAGAGTTCTAATTCAGTCTCTTTGATAATAGAGTGGATATCATTTTCTTCATAGCCTTCTACGTTACTTAGAATAAATTGAAGAGTATCTATTCGGTTAAGAAGATCTGTGTAACGTTGTAACATTTGCATTCTTTCTGATTTTGTCATATTTAATTTATTTAGATTAATTTGATATACAAATATAATACATTTTCTTTAATAAAAAAAATAAAGTTTCAAAAAGTTATTAACAATTTTACTATGCAACGAATCCAGGAGTAGCGAATTCCTGGATTCTATAGTCGAAACTATAACCGGTCCTAATGGTGAGGAGTTACTAAGACTCCTCCGGTTTATTTAATATCCGTTGACTCTAGTAGAGTATATGTAAATGAATTTCCGTGAATACCTTTAGCAATTTCGATTAGAGACATAAATTCTTTAAAGTCCTTTACTCTCATAAATACCTGACATCCTTCTGACCAATTTTCTACATATTCGGATTGAGTAGTAGGATTAGATCGATGTCCGTTGATACCAAAAATTCCAGTATCAATAATATTCGTATCAAAAGTCATGTCTTTATTTTTATCTCGCCAAACGCTTACCGGAGCTTTTTGAGTCATGGCTTTGTATTTGCCTTGATGCATTCCGATTTGCCACATACCTCTGTATTGTCCTGGAATTACTCGAGCAACGCCATTTGGATTATGAAATTGTTTAACCGCTTTAGTTCCAGGATCAGTAGTAATAGACCAAGAATAAAATTGCCAAGCTCCATCTTTCTTGAAAGAAAGAGTCATCCAATCATCAAATATATTAGTAACCGAATTTCCCTTTGCCATATTACGAACACCGACTATATTGACGTCATATCCTTTGTTTGTGATATCATCAAACCAAGTATATCCTTTACTTTTTATAGCTGATTCTATTTGTTCTCTCGAGTAGATCATGATTTATAATTTATTTTAGTAGAGACCAGAATTGATCAAAATAATGTTGTCTTTCGTCTAATCCGTTTGTTCCTCCATTTACTCTTTTTGTTACGGATAATACTGTTGCTGCATCAGATCCTCTATCACATATATTCCAAAGTGCATTTGAGTTAAAGAAAAATGCAGCAGAAGCAAGAGGATATTTAGTAGCTACTAGATCAGGGTTAGATAAGCAATCTTCACCGATAAATGTTGTAAATTTAGTATAGTTATCTTTACCAGTCAATTGTATAAATCCTCTTCCTCTATATTTCCATCCGTCTCCACTGCCTTCATTTCCGTTACCCATACGACTACCATAAACTCGATTAGCTATCATTTCTGGCTTATTAGCATAAGCATTAGCTAATTGTATTGTAGGAAAATATTTAGGAAATGTGACAGAAAGTCCTTTTGCTGAATAATTTAGATTTTCTACAGTGAGTTTGAATTTACCACTTTCGGTTGCACATTGGGATAAGAAGTGTGCAAGGCGTAGATTTGTAGTAATATTGAATTTAGCAGCAGTATCTGGTATTTGTGCTATAACCGAATCAGGAATAACACCTTTTAGTTTTTCTAATTTAAGAGAAGTAGGATTTGTTATAGGAGTAGAAGTAGTTGGAAACATTTTTGCCCACGTAGCATCACCAACAATACCATCGACCGTTAATCCATTTTTAGTTTGCCAAGCTTTAACTGCTTTGTCTGTACCTGGACCGAAGTCTCCATCAGCCGTAAGACCTAGGTATTTTTGTAGGGCGATTACATCAGATCCCTTAGAACCAATTTTAAGTAACATACACTGTCTTTTCTATTATTTATCAAAGACGGAGTGGGAATTACTGCACAGTGAATACCTTGTAACACTATATACTTTTACCTTAACACCTTGTAATGGTTATATGACTTTTCGAAGGGGTGAGTTTCAATTTTTGATTATTTCCAAAAAATTTGAATTGCAATAATTGCGAAAGAAAGAATAAGACAAACACCGGTTTTAGGTGTAATTCCTTGACCTAAAAGCATCCAAGTCATAATTGCAAAAATTACTGTACCTGTAGCAGAAGGAATAATTCTTGAAGGCCATACCTCACCTTCAAAAGCGGCAGCAATTTTTCCAACCCCGATAATAAAGAGATAAGATATTAAAGCACCACCAGTTAATGATATCAGAATAGTGTATTCTTTAGTTTTAGGCCATAAGAATTGTGCATTAGTTTGAAACCAAACGAGCACTTGTCCGAGTATCATATACCCTAGACCTAATATAAATTGAGGTTGCATATTATAAATTTTGAAGATTAATATAAGATTCGCAATCGGATAGAGAACCTTGAAAAAATACAGTTGTTTCTTCTAGATCAGTTACCTGATAAGTTGAGTTAATTAAGTGTAGAACTTTCATATTAAGAATTTTTAACGATTGATTCGATTGTTTGATACATTTCATTTAATGATGAATTTCTTCGACGATCTTGGTGGATACAAGTACAAGCGTGGATTACGGTAGCGTGGTTATCTTTACCGTGTTGGTTTGCGATTGTTTTAAGATTTTGACTTGTGTTAAATCGAGAGAAATACATTGATAAGTGACGTGCTTGAACAATGTTAGATTTTCTTGAAGGAGAAAGAATATCACTTACAGAAACCTTAGTAACGTTTGAAACGATTTCTTGGATTTGTGATGTTTGAAGATTAACCATAGTATTAATTGTTTTTTGTTATATACAAATATAATACTAATTCTTTAAATAAAAAAATGTTTTTGAACTTATTTTCAAAAAGTTATTAACATTTTTTTGTTAATAACCATCTATAGAATTATATCTACCACTCCTAATTTCTTAGCTTCATTAGGACTGAAATACCATTCCGATTTAGTATGTTTAATATCTTCTAGATTTTTCTTATCGAGTTTTGTTCTTTTGAGAATTACTTGATCGAAAAGTTTTTGTAAACGATCTCCTTCATGAGCTTCTTGTTTATGCCATTCTAATTTTTCATAAGGAGAATCCCATGCAATTCCATGATACATGAAAGTAGCGTAAGGAGAAGAAAATCTCTTTTTACCAGAAACAAATATCGGTAGTGCCATTGACATAATGCTTCCGTATGCATATGTGTGTATTGGTAACTTACAACTCTCAATCATACCAATTAAACCGAATCCGTCGTAGACTGATCCACCGAATGAATTTAAAACTAGCTTAATTGGATCTTCTGGATTATCACATTCCTCGTTAATATCTAGAATTTCATATATCGAATCGATACATTTCATCGAATTAGATGTTGTAATCTCACCATATAGAAATACCGTTTTATCTAGGATCCTAGATTTCTTTGGCATTTTAGTATAATTTTTTTACTTTGCAAGTAAAGCTTTAGAAATACTCTTTCCAGCTTCTACATCAGTTGGATAATGAGCACCACTCTGAATTCTAGTGTTAGAAATTTTATTTGCTAAAGCGTAAAGACCTTCTCTTAAATGTGGATAACATTCTGATAAGCCTTCGGCCATCATATAACATTCAGTAGTCGTTTTAGAAGGGTATGAATATCCTTCACATTCTACTAATTTATTAACTTTGCTTTCTTTAACGAAAGGTCTGTTTCTTTTGACACCTTCTTTAATTTTGTTGATGATGGATTTTTGTTCTTCGTTAAGACCAAAACTTTTAATTTTAGACATACTAGGTTTTTGTCCACATTTGCACAACCATTCATAATAAACAGAAGGTAATTCTGTGTCGGCTTTATTGATGAATTTTAAGTCATCTTCATTTAAGCATTCCTGGAGAAGAAGTATTTTTTGTATATCTTCTTCTTCACCTTCAACTGAAAGATTTCCTAGTGGAGGTTGAGATACATTTAGAAAATTAGGTGTTAACGCTGAAGTCACTGCTTCAGGTAGGAAAGACCAGTCAGTTCCGACTGGTGCTTCCGTTCCCCATTCTTCATTTATCTTAATAGGTTTGTAGTAGTCTATTTTCATAATAAAAGAAGAGAAAGCAATTAAGCTTTCCCTGAATTTTTAATTTCTTGAACTTCGGTTCTCAATTCTTGAGCTAAAGCTTTAAGGTCTTGCATTGCACCTCTTAGACGAGTTCCTGCAGATTTGTTTCCTTTAAGGAAGAATGCTTCAGCATCCTTTTCAGTTGCTTCTAAAAGAGTTTTGATTTCGTTAAATTTTTCCATTTTGTTTAATTTAATTTTAGTGTTTAGTGGAACCATACATCCTCTTTTCTATTCTTTTGCTAGCTTTAGAGAGGAATCTCGTATAGTATCCGTTTTTTCCCATTTCTGGGTTTTTGTCTTTTCCGACTATATCCATGATTATTTTTTCGTCATCTATTACAGGAACTTTAGAAGAACTTAGAATTTCTTCCATTTTTAGTGAAGCTTCGATGAACCATCCCTTTGTATTAAGTAAATCTATAATCTTCTTTATAAGATCTCGTTTTGCTTCTTTCTTGTCGTTAGTTCCTAGTAGAGCTATTTTATTTCCGTATGCTGTTTCTTTATATATGATGAATGCGTCTGGTTGATTATCGCCATCAATATCTTTTAAACAAGTAGCTTTATATTTTGTTTTTAATTCATTTGCATCATTAGCCGAGAAATCCATACCAGCTTTACCATAAGTATCACTGTACATTTTCCAAATAAGATCCATACCTTCTTTATCGATTCGAGAAAGGTCCATATCAACCCATTTTCCTGAAGGAATAGACATTTCATTCATTTCATTTAATAGTGTCCAAACCTCAAAACTAGGTATAGATGATTCTAATGTTGGTTTATTCATAGCTTTAATCCATTTTGTGAATATACCGATTGGAGTTCGATGTCCATTTGATTCGTAATTATAATCGAATGATCCTACTCCATTAGACTTAAACCAATTGAGTGATTTCTTAGGATCTATTAAATCATCAGATTTTCCAAATACTATAGTATGTGTAGCAGACGAAGAACCTCTTACTACACTCGGTTCGAATGATCTACCTTGAACTGCTGGATTAAAAAGGAGTGTAGGTATTCCGGTTAATGTTGATATACAATATGCAAACCATCCACCCATAGATGATCCTATTAGTAGATCTATTTTTTGTTTCTTTACTTCCGCTAAGACCTTATTAAAAAGTCCTGAATCTTTATAGTCCATTGCTGGATCATATACATAATCGAATAACTTTTCTAATGCTACCGTTTTATCAGATACTGCCGGGGATTCTAACCCATGAAAAAATGCTACTCTCATATTTTAAATTTTTGGTCTACCTAAAAGTATTTTTGTGTGAGGATGTCCACCTATTGTTCTAACATACCAACCGTTACCAGGCATTTTTGAATCTTCTTCATTTTTTCCGGTCCAATCTACTGGCTTACCTAAAACTTTAGTAACTTCATCCGGGTCGGTAACAATCGGGCAATGATATTTACTAATTAAGATATCAGCAATCTTACCAGAAACCTCAACATAATAACCTATTTTGTGTAGATCAGCTCCTCTATTAGATATGTATTCTCTCTTCGCCTGACTCGAACCGTCATGTCCAACTCCAGAAAACTTAATTCCAAATTTTGTTTTTTGTCCAAACATAATTAGGTCAAAATCATTAGAACCGTGAATATCAACACCTTCCCAGAAATTCCAATCAGGATCAGAAAATATATCATTAGGGGTTTTAATTTTTGCATGGCCACCAATTTCCGAGTATGCAATAGAGATCAAATTAAAGAATTCTCCTGCTAATTCAGGGTGTTTTTTATGATCGAATTCGGTTGGAACTCCTCGTTTAGGACTAAATACATTACCTGAAGTTCCTTCGGATAACCAATTTTCGTATGTGTTTAAATTTCTCATCTTAGTAGTTTTTTAGCCAAATCAATATATTCAATGCAATATGATCTGATTTTCTCCATTGCAGCTATAGCTGCCGGAGATTGAGCCTTTTCAAATTTACTTGAATTATATGTTGCCATCATCTTCTCTGTGTATTTATCAATTACTGCTTTCAGTAGATCAATTTCGGATTTGTATTTAATAGTCGTACCAAATTCATCTAGGACTCTTAAAGTTTGTGCTGCTAATTTGATTCCTTCACATAGATCTTCGAAACGAGGTGACTTAGGATCCATACCTTTCCATTTTTCGATTGGTGTATCTTTAAATGGCCATTCGGTTCCTGATTGCTGCCAGAAGAATTGACATATATCTTTCATAAAAGTTTGAGCATCAGAACTAATCATTCTTTCTTCAACTCCGCTTCTCTTAGAATAAGGTTTCATTACTTCTCCTTCGAATTTAGCACGAACTCCTCGAGCTTGAATTGAAAGATCTAGGACTTCACCAAATGAAGAATATAGGTTACCAAGAACAAATCCTTTTACGTTTTGAATTGGGGTCATTCTAAATACTGCCCATTCTTGATATTCCTTATGAGTTACAACCATATCAACTTGAACATAACCGAGTTTTCCATTTGGCATAGTAACCTCAGCAACCAATTTAAGAGATGAATCACTAGAAACTGCTTTAGTTTCTTTGATATCTACTCCGGTAATCTTATCAGCTTCTAACCACATTAACAATTCAGTGTTGTATAGCTTAATAGTAGCTATTTCATCTTCTCTCTCTTTCTTAGCAGTGAGTTTGAGAGTAGGATAAGCAACCATATAATCAACATCGCCGTAAGTTTTATTTGGTTGATTTTTTAAATCTTCCTCCCACCAAGTACCTGATCCAATGGGTTTTAAGAAGTCAAGGGAAGGAAGTTCTAGTTCCTTTAAGTGACTATTAAATCCTTCCGATATTCTATTCATGATATCGACAACCGATTTGATTACATCGGGTGTAATTGTAGTGCCTTGAGTTTTTGTAGTAGCCCAACCACCTTCAAAAAGGAATTGTTCGTATGTAAGTAGATTTCTCATTATTTATTATTTTGTTCGTAGGTTGCAGCCAAAACCGAGTCAGGGATTTTACCTCCTTGTCGAACTTCTCCAAATTTAAGAACGAAACCGTCATTGGTTTGTTCGATGTAATAGCTACTTTTAGTACGAATTTTTTTGAATGAATTTTTAATGTAAGCCAAGTAGAGTTTTCCTCTTCGAGAATCCAAACCTTTTTGTTCTTCTTTATCAAGTTTAGGGTTCATGTGAAATTCAGAAATTCTCACTTCACCTTTATCGTCTAAAACTTTTTGTATAAAATCTAATGCACATTGAACAACGGTTGCCATGACACGGAATTGCTCATTTAGATTTGTTTCATCGTCATTTTCGATGAAGTCAACACCAAAACCAATTCCTAGAATACAATGGTAAGGTTTCCAATCTTTAGGTTTGTCTCCCAATAAAGAGAACCAAAAATTCTTACCAAAATATCCACCGATTCGAATATGATAATTTGTTCCAGTAGTATCAGACGTAAATTTATATTCAAAAGGGGTATCGGTTTTATGATATCGATCTTCATGAGAACCAGAATGAGCTTTGCCTTTTGCGCCTTCGGAATTTTGAGCTAACCACTTAGAAACATCCATCGTGGTATTCCACTTAAAAGGCTTAGCGGAAGAGTCTCCAATTTCGTTTAGCCAAGCTTCATATATCGGTAGATTTCTCATATCTTTGCTTTAAGTATTTTCATATTAATAGCCTTGGCTCCTTTTAGGATTTGTGCAGCTATTCGGTGATGACCATCAAATACAACTACGGTTCCGTCTATAAATTTAACTCCTTCCGGAGCTTTCTTTAAATCTTCACTTGCATATTTTTCTATTTGATCAGAATCAAGATAATCTTGATTTGGGATGATAGCATCTATGCTTACTGAAAACATTTTAGCTCCAACAAACATCTTTTGTTTTAGCTTTATATCTTCCTCATGATCTTCACCTAATTCCGATCTCCAAAAATCTCGCATATTTAGGTAGCTATCAGTTGTAGGTTTACGTCTAAATATTTTAGATGGATCAATATTTGATTCATTAAGCCAATCTTCATATTTTACTAGGTTTTTCATTCCTTACCGCCGTATTTTTTACTTATCGATTTAGTTCCATCTTCTCTAGGAGTCAAACCTAGAGCTTTACAATGATTTATCTGATTAAATCCTTCAGGTGACTTACACATTTCTATTTCTTCAGGTGTAGGTTTTCTTTTACCTTCTTCATATGCAGTTTCTAACAATCTAGTTTTAATCCATTTGTCGTAAGATTCGTCAATAAATTTAGGACCTATTCCAAAATCTGCTTCGAAATCTTTAGGATCTTCTAAATAACCTTCAGCACTCTCATCGGTAACATCTGATGTCCACTGCCAACAATAAGAGATCTCTCTTGGCACCTGAAATCCGAACCATCTATATACTTGCATCTGATTCTCCATGATTGCCTCTACATTCCAATTATGACCAAGAACTACACATCCAGCTTCCTTACTTTTCATTAGCTGATCTCCTTCTAAAGTAGACCACCTATTCTCGATCCAATTAAGACGTTCGATAAGTTTTTGATAGAATGCATTTGCCTGACCCCAACGAGTAGAAATAAAGAATAGAACAACATCAGCTTCAAATATAGCATTTGCAACTTTGTGTAGTTCGTCATCTTTATGATTAACAGAAGCCCAGCAACGAATATTACCGGTTGGATTGTCGTGGTCTAAGGTAGCTCCTTTAACTCCACATGAATTTCCTTTTTTATCAGAAACATTTCCTTCACAATGATATATGTTCATCTTAGTAATATCCATAATCTTGGCCATAGCCTGATCTCTACCATCATCATATAATTTTTGAGCCATTTCTTCGGCCAATTGAGTAGTCTTAGGTATATCATCGGAACCAGACCAACGATTACTTGTAGTAATCATCAGAACCTTTTTACCTTTAAGGTGTGCTATTGCTCGATTCATTTTGTTTTGGTCAATCATATTGCTAATGTAGGCGCTGCCATTTGTTTAAATGTGGTGTTTCCGAAAGGTCCTTCAGGTCCTTCTTCTATATCATCCATTTCTGATGCTGTAATCTTTCTAACTCCGTCCTCGAATCGAACAAGCCAAAGTTTACGATCTCTGTCATAAGAAAGAATTTGTCCAACGTCTCCATTTAAGGAAATCATCTGACCTATCTTCTTTTGAGTAGCATCCCAATCTGAATATTCTAGTAGATTTCTCATTTATCAGTAAAAACTGTTTGACCTCCAGCATCTTCGATGTGAAGTTTTGCTTTAGGGAATTTTCTTTTCATTGATTCGTAAGAAGCAGGAATTAGATCACGGATTTGTATGTTAATTTCTTGTCCAACGACTTTATTATATTCGATTGCAACTATAGACCAAGGACCTGATCCACCAGACTTAACACCTTTCATCATTACCGACCAATTGCCTTCGTTGATTTTTGCTTCATAAACAAAAACAACTGATTTTTCACTTTCATCGTAATTAACATCGAAACCCGAAGAGTCAGCAAGATCTATAAATCTATCAAATTCTTTTTTAGGTAGAGAATAATATGAATCTCCTTTAACGTCCTCATAATCAAGTTGTCTACCGAACTTTGCATGTAGTATATTATCTAGCTTTTCGTCATCAACACTAAAAATTATTTCATTTTTGCTTTCATTTAAGAATTCTTCGTATGTAAGTATGTTTTTCATTCTTTTAATTATATTTATCGCTTTCTATATGGTCAATAACCATTAGGTCGACTAATTTTTTAAATGTAGCAAAAGTTTCTTTAGAGTATTCTAAATCTCCCATCATTCTATCTTCATAATCATCTAAGTGATTAGCTAAAGGAACTAGAACTTCGTCAAAAGTAACATAATTAACTCTACTATCTTTATATTTCGATGTTACATATTTAAGGGCTTCATTTTTTCTTGCAGCTTCGTTAACAAAATTGCTAAACGTCGGAATTTCTTTTTTTATATTATTTTTATTTAATTTTTACAGTTCCTTCATATCTCTTAAGATCGGAAATAT
>Ga0114967_10004896_pt1 | contig 10701 bp, 7 predicted proteins | sample M_130628_MF_Meta_FD_92639 | JGI IMG/M metagenome (GOLD analysis project Ga0114967, IMG submission 92639) | Freshwater microbial communities from Lake Montjoie, Canada to study carbon cycling - M_130628_MF_MetaG | ecosystem: Environmental > Aquatic > Freshwater > Lake | place: Lake Montjoie... | reverse complement strand
CCCGAGATGAGGTCGCCCTTCTTGTGGCTGAACTCGCCCAGAATTTTCTCGTCATCGAGGGCGCGGATGCTCTGGAACAGAACGCGCTTGGCTTCGGCGACCGCGATGTAACCGAAGTCGGACGGATCAACGACTTCTTCGCCGATGCGCTCGTCCTCGTCGTTATACACGGGAGCGAAAATCGTGATGTCGCCAGTTTTACGGTCGAGGCCGACGCGGGCCCGAATGCGACCCTTCTCGTCCTCGAGCTTGACGGCGGTCGGCTTGTAGTCGACGTCATTCGGGATGGGGGTGATGTGCTTGATGTAGGCGCGAACAACCGCGTCCTCGATGATGAGCGCGAGTTCCTCGAAGGGAATCTCTTTCTCGACCTCTACGTCACGTAAATTCTTGATGTCGATGTGCATGTGCGCACCCCCTATTCAGTTCTGCCCTAACTTACCGCACGGTGACGGAAGTGAGCCACGTGAGCGCTTCCGTCGCGGGAATCTCGTTGCGTTCGCCGCTGCGACGGTCCCACACCTCGACAACTCCGTCGGCTGCGCCGCGACCCGCGATGACTATGTAGGGCACACCGATGAGCTCGGCGTCACCGAACTTCACACCGGGTGAAACCTTGGGACGATCGTCAATCAGCGTCTCGAATCCCGCGGTCTCGAACTCGGCAGCGAGACCTTCGGCGAGGGTCAGCGCGTCGTCGTCTTTGCCCGTCGCGACGACGTGCACCTGATACGGCGCGACCTCAATCGGCCAGATTAGTCCGCGGTCATCGTTGTTGGTCTCGGCGATGACCGCGAGAATGCGAGTCACACCAATTCCGTAGGACCCCATCGTCACGGTGACGAGTTTGCCGTTTTCGTCAAGAACCTTGAGGTCGAGCGCTTCGGCGTACTTGCGGCCGAGCTGGAAGACGTGACCGATTTCCATTCCGCGCGCAGAGTGAATCGGGCCCGAGCCGTCGGGGGCTGGGTCACCGTCGCGCACCTCGGCGATGTCGACGACACCGTCGGCCGTGAAGTCGCGACCGGCGACGAGGTTGAACACGTGCTTCTGGTCCTCGTTCGCGCCTGTAACCCAGGCGGTACCGTCGACGACGCGGGGGTCGACGAGGAAGCGAACCTTGGAGGTTCCCTTCGCCCCGAGAATCGAGCCCTTCGCCGACCACGGGCCGATGTATCCCTTGACGAGCGCTTTGTTCTTAGCGAAGTCGGCCTCGGTGGCGGGCTCGACTGTCGCCGGAGCGAATGCGGTCTCGGCGCGCTTCATGTCGACCTCGCGGTCGCCGGGAAGGCCGACCGCAACAAGTTCGCGACTGCCGTCGAGGTTCGTCAGTGCGAGAACGACGTTTTTGAGCGTGTCCGCCGCCGTCCACGGACGATCTGCTCGGGCGTGCTTGTCGTTCGCGAGCGCAACGAGTGTCTCGATTGTCGGAGTGTTGGGGGAATCGAACACGGTCGCAGCAGGTTGTCCGTCGATAGGCAGAGCGTCAGGAACGGTCGTGCGATACGCCTCGACGTTGGCGGCGTAACCGCCTTCGCTCTGGACGAACGTGTCCTCGCCGATCGGAGTCGGGTGCAGGAACTCTTCCGATTTACTGCCACCCATCGCGCCGGCGTCCGCCGACACAATGACATAGTCGAGCCCGAGGCGCTTAAAGATTCGCTCGTACGCATCACGCTGTGCCTGATACGACGCATCGAGGCCCGCGTCGGTGTAATCGAACGAATAGGCGTCCTTCATCGAAAACTCGCGACCCCGGAGGAGCCCGGCGCGAGGGCGAGCCTCGTCACGATACTTGTCCTGGATTTGATAAATCATGAGTGGCAAATCCTTGTACGAGTTGTACAGGTCCTTCACCATCAGTGTGAAGACCTCTTCGTGTGTCGGCGCAAGCAAGTAATCGGCGTCTTTGCGGTCCTTCAGGCGAAAAATTCCATCGCCATATTCGGTCCAGCGGCCAGTAACTTCGTATGGCTCGCGCGGAAGCAGCGCTGGAAAATGAACCTGTTGGGCTCCGGCGCGTTCCATCTCGTCGTGAATAACCTGTTCGACTTTGCGTCGAACGCGAAGCCCGAGCGGCAACCAGGCAAAGATACCTGGAGCCTGGCGACGGATGTACCCGGCGCGCACCAACAGGCGATGCGACGTCACTTCCGCGTCGGACGGGTCTTCGCGCAAAGTGCGAACGAACAGTTGAGAGAGTCGGGTCACCACGGGTGCCAGCCTACCGTCTGGGGCTTTGACCCTAGGCGGAAGTGGTGACGACGGGAGTGCCCGTTTCGCTTGCAGGCATCTCGGCGGCAAGGCGATTCGCCTCTTCGATGAGCGTCGCAACGATCTCGGATTCGGGAACGGTCTTGATGACTTCGCCCTTGACAAAAATCTGGCCGCGGCCGTTTCCCGAGGCGACACCGAGATCGGCTTCGCGCGCCTCGCCCGGTCCGTTGACGACACAACCCATGACGGCGACGCGCAGCGGAACAGTCATTCCCTCGAGCCCCTTGGTCACGTCTTCAGCAAGTGTGTACACATCAACCTGAGCACGACCACACGAGGGGCACGATACGATTTCAAGCTTGCGCTCGCGCAGGTTCAGCGACTCGAGAATCTTGAGCCCGACCTTGATTTCTTCAGCTGGCGGAGCCGAGAGCGACACGCGAATCGTGTCACCGATTCCTTCGGCAAGAAGGATTCCGAATGCCGTGGACGACTTGATTGTTCCCTGGAATGCTGGGCCAGCTTCGGTGACACCGAGGTGAAGTGGCCAGTCACCGCGCTCGGCGAGCTGACGGTAGGCCTTGACCATCACGACGGGGTCGTTGTGCTTGACAGAAATCTTGAAGTCGTGGAAGTCGTGTTCCTCGAAAAGGCTGGCCTCCCAGACCGCGCTCTCGACGAGCGCCTCGGGGGTTGGTCGGCCGTACTTTTCCAACAAGCGAGGGTCGAGTGAGCCAGCGTTGACTCCAATGCGAAGGCTGACGCCAGCAGCCTTGGCAGCCTTGGCGATTTCGCCCACCTTGTCATCGAACGCCTTGATGTTGCCGGGGTTCACGCGGACGGCGGCGCACCCAGCGTCGATCGCTTGGAAGACGTATTTGGGCTGGAAGTGGATGTCCGCGATGACCGGAATTTGGCTCTTTTTCGCGATGATGTGCAAAACGTCGGCATCGTCTTGAGTGGGGACGGCAACACGCACGATGTCACAACCGGTCGCGGTGAGTTCGGCGATTTGCTGCAGGGTGCCGTTGATGTCCGTCGTCTTGGTCGTCGTCATGGACTGAACCGAAACCTGGTGGTCGCTGCCAACCATCACCTTTCCCACCTTGATTTGGCGGGTCTTACGACGGGGGGCGAGCGTCTCTACGACGCGGGGAAGTCCGATGTTTACAGCCACAGCACCATCGTACAGCCCTAGAGGCCGAGGGTAATCGGCTTGACGATGTCGGCATAAATGAGCAGCGCGCTCATGGCCATGAGCACAACCGTGATGACAATCGTGAACGGAACGAGCCGAGCCGAGTCGACCGGGCCGGGTGTCGGTTTACCTCGAAGTTTCGCCACGGTGTTGCGAATTCCCTGCCATAGCGCGACGGCAATGTGGCCACCGTCGAGCGGTAAGAGCGGGATGAGATTGAAGACAAACAGAGCGATGTTGAGGCTTGCGAGTATTCCGACGAGAGCCGCGAAGCGATCGACAACCTGTAATTGATCGGCGGCTGCAATGTCCCCGGCGATGCGGCCGACACCCACCACACTGACCGGCCCATTCGGGTCGCGGGTTTCGGCACCAAACGCCGCGTTCCACACCTGAATCATGCGATTCGGTAAGTCGAGGATGAGCGCGCCCACCTGCACGATGTTGTTCCCCATCGCGTCGAGAGCAACGATTGGTGACTGCTGCTGTCGTTCGACCGCGGGGCCAATCCCCACAAATCCGACCGTGGCGGTTTCGGGATTGCCGTCCGAGTCCAGCACTGGGTTGCCCGACGAATCGAGTGCGTAACGAATCGCGGCAATCGGCGTGACCGCGAGAGCCATAGATTCACCGTTGCGTTCGACAACGATCGAGATTGCGCGCCCTGCCGACTCACGAATTATGGCTGTCCCTGATTCCCAGGTCGAAATGGGCTCACTGTTTATTGACACGATTCGGTCGCCGGGTTTCAGGCCTGCCTCGGCGGCGGGAGCCTTCGGGTCACCCGCCTCACAGGTCGTTCGCGTCGAGGTCACGGGAAGCACGCATTCCGAGATTGTCCCGATGGTCGTGGTCGCGCCGACAACGCCGATTCCCGTGAACAAGAACAGGAACAGAACCGTGGCAATTATGAGGTTCATGAACGGTCCGCCGAGCATTACGATGATGCGCTGCAGAACCGGCAGGCGATAGAACGCGCGCGAGTCGTCGGTGATGGTTTCGGCCGACGCGTCACGGGCCTCTTGCACCAGTTTGCGGAACATCCGGAAGCCGGGCTTGTCTGCGTTAGCGGTCGTCGGGTACATCCCCGACAGCGACACATACCCGCCGAGCGGAATGGCTTTGAACCCGAATTCCGTCTCGCCGAATTTGCGTGACCACAGCGTCGGACCGAACCCGATCATGAATGAGCCGACGAAGACTCCGAATTTACGAGCGGGATAGAAGTGCCCGAGTTCGTGAAGCCCGATTGAGATGGCGATTCCGACGGCCAAAACGAGCACACCCAGAATCCACAACACGATCTCCATGAGGTCAAGGCTACCCGCGACCTCGGACGGTCTCGAGCGGGTCTAGCGGTTGCTCAGGAAACTCTTAGCCGAATCGCGCGCCCACGCGTCCGCCGCGAGCAGGCTGTCGAGGTCCAATTGAGCGGGGGCGGAATGTGCTCCGATCACACGTTCAATCGTCTCGACGATGTCGAGGAATCCGATGTGTCCAGCGTTGAACGCCTCGACCGCGACCTCGTTTGCCGCGTTGTACGCAGCGGGAAATGTCGAGCCGGCAGCGCCGGCCTGGCGTGCGAGTCGCACCGCGGGGAACACAGCCTCGTCCAGAGGTTCGAACGTCCAGGTGTGAGACTCGGTCCAATCGATTGCGGCGGTCGCCCCCGGAATGCGGTTCGGCCAGTCGAGCCCGAGTGCAATCGGCAGATGCATGTCTGGCGGCGAGCACTGCGCCATCGTTGAGCCGTCGACGAACTCGACGAGAGAGTGGATGACCGACTGCGGGTGAACCGTGACCTCAATGCGGTCGAACGGGATGTCAAAGAGGAGGTGCGCCTCGATGACCTCGAGTCCCTTGTTGACGAGGGTCGCGGAATTCGTCGTGATGACAGAACCCATGTTCCACGTCGGGTGCTTGGCGGCTTGGTCTGGGGTGACGTCGGCGAGTTGTTCGCGCGTGAAACCCCGGAAAGGCCCGCCGCTCGCAGTGACGATAAGTTTCGCAACCTCGGCGTGCGCGCCCGCCATCAATGCTTGGGCGAGTGCCGAATGTTCCGAGTCAACCGGAACCAACTGCCCGGGTTTCGCCGCGTCCTTGACGAGTGACCCGCCAATAATGAGCGACTCCTTGTTGGCGAGCGCCAGTGTCGCGCCCGTCGCGAGCGCCGCGAGTGTCGGAGCCAACCCGACCGCACCCGTTATTCCGTTGAGGACGACGTCGGCCCGAGTGGTTTCGATGAGTGCGACCGCGTCGTCCGCGCCGAACGCAACGTTCTTGACGCCGAATTCGGCGGCCTGTGCCTCGGCTAATTCTCTGTTACGCCCAGCGCCTAGCCCAACGACCCGAAAACGGGCGGGGTTATCGCGAACGATGTCGAGTGCCTGGGTCCCGATCGACCCAGTGCTTCCGAGAATGATGACGTCACGCACAGGGCAAGTCTGTCACGCCGTCAATTGACTAGGGCTGTCGCCGAGACGGTCCGGTCAATCGTGAATTGCCCAAGTACGCGAGTGCCCACATAGATGACGGCGGTTTGGCCGGTCGCCACACCGTTCAACGGTTCGTTCGGAGTCACCACGATCTCGCCTCCACGACTGATTGCAATCGCAGGCACGGGGTCTGCGTGTGCGCGTATTTGGACCTCGCAGGCGAATTCGTCGAAACCGTCGTCCGTGACTACCGTAATTCCAGAGATGACCGGGTCGTTCCCCGCCCACGAGAACCGTTCGCCAGCGATCTCGGCAATATCGAGGTCTTCCTTCATTCCGACAACGACTTCATTGGTGGCGGATTTGACCTCGAGGACGAATCGCGGGCGGCCATCAGCTGAGGGGACGCCGATGCCAAGTCCTTTGCGCTGACCGACGGTGTACGCCTGCGCGCCATCGTGATGCCCGAGCACTTTTCCATCCGTGTCGACGATGTCACCCGATTCCATCGGAATACGCTCGGCCAACCAGTCGCGGGTATCTCCCTCTGGGATGAAACAAATGTCATGGCTGTCGGGTTTGTTCGCGACAGAGAGCCCGCGGCGTTCAGCCTCTTCGCGCACAAGCGTCTTACTCGGGGTGTCTCCCAACGGGAACATCGAGTGTCGCAACTGGTCGGTCGTCAAAACTCCGAGCACATACGACTGATCTTTCGCCCACGCACTCGCACGGTGGAGTTCGGGGGTGCCATCTGCGGCGGTCGTCACGTTCGCGTAGTGTCCGGTCACGACCGCGTCGAAACCGAGGTCGATTGCCTTATCGAGTAATGCCGCAAACTTGATGCGTTCGTTACAGCGCATGCAGGGGTTCGGGGTTCGACCCGCGGCGTATTCCGCGATGAAGTCGTCGACGACCGCCTCGGTGAATTGCGCAGAGAAATCCCACACGTAAAACGGAATGCCGAGCAGGCCAGCAGCTCGGCGGGCATCGAGAGAATCTTCGACAGTGCAGCATCCGCGCGACCCCGATCGGAACAAACCGGGCATTCGCGAGAGCGCCAGGTGCACGCCCGTCACGTCGTGCCCTGCGTCGACTGCACGCGCGGTTGCGACCGCGGAATCGACGCCTCCGCTCATTGCCGCCAAGATCTTCATACGACCAGTTTAGGTTCAGCGGGAAGCCGGAGCGAGCTAGTGGGTCGCGCGGGCGACAATGGTCGGCAAGACCTCGAGCAGCGCATCGATTTCGGCCTCGGAATTCTCGAGCCCTAGCGTGAATCGCAACGGTCCCTCCGAGTCGGCGACCCCCATTGCGCGCAAAACATGCGATGGCGACTGCACCCCCGCCTGGCACGCGCTTCCCGCACTGGCCGCGTGACCGGCTTCGTCAAGCAAAAACAATGCCGATACGGAATCAAGGCCGGGGATTGTGACGTGCGCGTTCCCAGGGGTTCGATTGGAGTGATGTCCACGCAGAACCGCAGTGGGGATTGTTGCTCGAATTCCGGTCACCAGTCGGTCACGCAACGCGGACAGCCGGGCGGCGTTCGCGGCGATGTCCGCAGTGGCACGTTCCGCGGCTACGCCGGCGGCGAATACTCCCGCCGCGTCGAGAGACCCGCTGCGCAGTCGTTGTTGCGAGCCGCCATGAATGAGCGGGACAACCGGCCACGACCGCGACATTGCAAGTGCTCCCACACCGACGGGTCCACCGATCTTGTGGGCCGAAACACTGAGTCCGGCGAGTCCGCTTTGCGCGAAATCGATGGGCGTATAACCGAGAGTCGCGACCGCGTCGAGGTGTACCGGAACATTCGCTTTCTCTGCGAGCGCCACGATCTCGGATACCGGTTGAATCGTTCCCACCTCGTTGTTGGTCCACAGCGTGGTGACCAGGGCGACATCGTCGCCCAATTTCGCGGCCAAGTCGCCAAGGTCGATGGTTCCAGTGTCATCAACACGAACAAAGTCAACGATGGCCCCTTCGGCTTCGACCAGCCAGTGGATTGCGTCGAGTGCAGCGTGATGTTCCGCCTCGGTCGTGAGGATGCGCGGGCGCGGCAATGGAGCGCCGATTTCACGAGATGCCGGGGTTCCATTCCGACCCCAGAACAACCCCTTGATGGCGAGGTTAATCGCTTCGGTGCCGCTCCCCGTGACGGTGACGTCAAACGGAAGCGCCCCAATCGACGCGGCGATCTTGTCGCGACCCTCCTCCCACATCAACCGCGATTTTTGCCCATCACGGTGTGTGGCCGACGCATTTCCGCGCAAATGAACCGCATGCGTCCACGCATCGATGACGTCGTCGTGCATGGGTGACGTGGCCGCGTAATCGAAATACGCCATCGCAGACCACCCCTCTCGAAAAACGTCGGTTGTTAGGGGAGTTTAAGCGCAGAAGTCAACGCATACGAATACCCGAGCAAACGAATCTTTTCCGTCGATCCGATTGACGGCACGTAGAACAACAACTGATACTGATAAACCGCTTCGATACCCGTCAACGAACTTGTGATGGTAGAAAGAACTTTGACTGCGCCCGTAGTCGTGATGGCGGCACCCGGCACCGCCGGCTTGACGATTTCTTTTTCCTCGAGCGTCACCATCATGAGTGCGCCCGACTCGGCAGTGGCGAACACAAGTGGCACATCGTCCGTGATCGAGTCCTTCCACGTGAATTTCGCCGTTTCCCCGAGTTCCTTAACCCGCTTCGCTTTCGAGGCTGCACCAATCTGGGTTTGCAGGGAATCCCCGGCGAAATCGTTGGCGAACTCGCTCGTCTTCCCGGAAATTAGCAGGTCACCGTAGTGTTCAACAGCTTGAGCAGGAGTGACACTGAGCAACTCGGTTTCGCCATAGAGGACGGCCGCCCCCGCTTCGGGTGACGAAACGGACGGAATTTTTGCCCCAGGCTCAAGGGCGATCGTGTAACTAACTTTGTAGTTCTCGCGCGGCGAATTCTGTGTCATCACGACGGCAACCGACGGAGCATCCAAATCTTCCGCGTCATCGATCACGGCAAATACCGAGCGTGGCCACGTGATCGTTTTCTGCGGGAGGAGCAAACGCACCTTGCCCGCCGGTATGGCGAAGAGGTCGGCCAGGTCTTCGCTTTGCGCCCGAACCTTGTATTGGGCTAAGCGAAACCGAAGTGCCGCTCCGTCAAGTCGAGTTGACGCGATATCTTCCGCACGCTGCTCGTCCGCCTTTGCCAATGTTGCGACGACTTCCCCGAGGATGCGATCGAATTGCGCGGCGGTGACGGCAACGCCACGCGGCGACGCTTTGACGACCGGCAGGGGTTCGGGGAAAATGCTGGGAAACACGGAACAGCCAGCGAGCATCACGGGCACAGTGAGGGCCCAGGCGATGAACGGAAGCGCGCGGCGACCGCCTCGACGCCGTGGTTCACGTTGTTGCCTGCTGGGTCGCCACTTCGGTGGTCTCGGCGCTTTCGGCATCCGTCCCTGTCTGTGTCGGTGTTTGCGTCGATTCGCCAACCAGCCAAGATAATAGAAAATCCCTCCCACGAGTGCGATCCCGAGTCCGCCATAAAACAAAGTGGTGGGCACTGAGCGGTCGACGTCCATCTTCCAGGTGATGGTAATCGCCTTCGGCGCGGGAAGTGCGCCGTCGGTCGCAATCAGGATGAGGTTACCTTTGGGAGTTGTCACGTCTTGGGACAGCGTTTTTTTGCCCTCGAACTGCTCGACCCACAGGTCCGAACCCATCGGATCAGGGGTTGCGGTTTCGGGCCCCGCGAAGTTCTTCACGGTTAATTCGCCCTCAATCCCGTTTGCCTTGACCGATTGGTATGGGACGTTTCCGATATACGCGAGAACGTCACCCTGCCTCCCCCACGCCATGACTATTCGATCACTCGTCGCGGATTCGGCGATTGTGGTTGCGTCGGGGCCTTCGACGTAAATCGTTCCCTCGGCACCACCAATGACCGAAATTGTCTGGGTGGACGAAATCTCGTTCAACGAGGTCGAATCGATGACCGTGATGGGGGCGGGATTGGCAATCGTGACCGATTGCGTATATCTAGCGGGTGATGAGAAGACCGTCTGAATGAGGATCCCAGCTCCAACCATGACCGCGGCGACACCGAAGAGGATGACGGAAACGATAAACCGCACGGCGCCCCCTTCAACTCAAAACGCCAGTTTAGCCGAACGACCCTGAGGATTTCCCCAACGTCGATTACCCGCGACGGGTGCGCTCGGGTAAAGTGACCGTGTAACCCGAGGAGATCACAATGGCTACTGATGGACAGTTTCCTGTCGTTATGCGCGGCTACGCCCGCGAAGAAGTCGACAAGGCCATCGCCAACATGCGCCGCGAAATTATTGCCGCGACGACCGAACGAAACGAACTTGCGACCGAACTTGCGCGCCTCGGAGGAAAAAAAGGTCTAGTCGAAGGCGATTTGCCGACATATTCGGGGCTCGGGACCAAGCTCGAAATGGTGCTACGCACGTCAGAAGAGCAAGCCACGATCCTCATTTCCAAGGCCGATATTCAGGCTCAGCGGACGATAGCGGACGCTCGGATCGAGGCGGACCAAATCATCAGTGACGCCACGTCCCGTGCAGAATCGTTGGTCGCGGCAGCCGAAGAGAAGGCTCGATACGAGACGAGTGCCGCCCGAATTGATGCGGAAAACATCACCGCGATTGCTGAAAAAGATGTGGAGACCCTTCGAGCCGAAGCTATTCGTGAAACGAACCGCGTGCGCGGAAACGCGGCGACGGAAGCTGCTGCCGCGCGGGCGACCCTCAAACGCGAGATGTCTGAAAAACAGGCCCTTTTGGACCGAGAGATTGCAGAACAGCGCCTTGTCATG
>Ga0114967_10004894_pt1 | contig 10706 bp, 11 predicted proteins | sample M_130628_MF_Meta_FD_92639 | JGI IMG/M metagenome (GOLD analysis project Ga0114967, IMG submission 92639) | Freshwater microbial communities from Lake Montjoie, Canada to study carbon cycling - M_130628_MF_MetaG | ecosystem: Environmental > Aquatic > Freshwater > Lake | place: Lake Montjoie... | reverse complement strand
TTCAGACTTAGTTAAAAGTGAAACATCATTGAAACATTTAAAATAAGTTAATTGAAAAAGTATATCAGCTTTTTTATATTTTAATTCTTCTATTTCATCTAAATATAAATCTTCTATTAAACGCTTTTCATCAGTTGTAAATTTATCTTTTAACCAACTATTATATACTTTATCTGAATTAGATTTTAACATTGGCACACGTATTCTATAGAAGTTACCATTTATATCAACATTTATTGTATTATCATCTTCATCCATTAAATCAATAACTACAATATTCTTTTGTAAGGTAATTGAATAACTATTAGGATTTTCCGTATCATTATCACCACCTGAAATTGTAGAAAACTCCTCATCATTATATGTAACCTCTAATTTTTTATAATACATACTATTAATATTGTATTCGTTAATAGCATCAAAATCTGTTGGTTTTAAATCATTTAATTCGCTTACTTTACTTAATGGTATACTAGAAAACAGTAATCCTTTAGAACCATCAATTTGTTTTGGATAAACTATCTTATAAGGATTATTCATAATCTCATAGTTACTATTTGATACTTTTATTTTTAGATAAAAATATTTATTTATCTTATTATTTAAATCTATAGAACAGTGAACTACAAAACATTTACGTTTTAATTTAAAAATATTTCCATCAATTCTTAAATATCCATTTTGTTTTAAGAATAAAATCATATTAAAAAAATCTTCTGGATTTGTTACAGGAGGTAGAACAATAACCTCTTTAGTATTTATAGGTATAAACTTAATTTTTTCGTAACCAGAATCATTTTTAGAATTAACACTCGAGATTTCTATTTTATTACCAGTTTTAATATAACGAAGTCTCTTAGGATTTTCAATTTCTCTTTCTAACTTAGAGATAACTGGATCTAACTTTGTCCCGTCTTGTATAGATGCTATGAAATTATTATATTCTGTTGTATTAGCTCTTTTATACTGTTTTACAAAACGAATATTTTCTCTTGCTTCTTCTTTTTTTTCTTCATCACTTTCTTTTTGTGGAGAATTATCAAACAGACTACCAATACCTGTGACATTAATAGATTTTCCACGTCGCTCAAATTTTCTTTGTTCTCTAGTATCTTTTCCTAATTTTTTATAATATTCTGTCATAGCTTTTCTAGAATTTTCTTGTGCTTCTTTTTGTTGTAATAAATCATTATTTAATCCAACATTTTCAATATCACCTATAGCACCACCTTCGACCTTTATTATAGGAGTATCAATTCCACCAGATAATAAACTTTGTGTTTCATTATACCCATTTGGAGCGGTTCCTTCTCCTCCTCCCTCTGCTCCACCGAGCCCTCCTCCTCCCATGACTTTCATAATAGGCATATCACTTCCACCAGATAGCATACTATCATTTGGATTATAATTAGGGGGTGCTGAGTCAGCCATCTGTAATAGGCTTAAACTAATATTTAGAACAAATTTAGACACAGAATGATGGAATCGTCAGAAGTTATTCTTCATACAAATCCAGATCCGCAAACACGTAAACGAAAAATCTTTTGTAAACAAGAATTAATCATTCAGAGTTTACAACAGTTTTATACTAATCGTAGTGATATTCAAGAAATATTAACTTTATTTGAAGGAGAATCTGATATTAGTTTACGATTAATAGATTGGTTTGTTACAAACTATTCAAAGATTCATAATATTTCTTATATACATAAAAGTCAAGAGTTTTTTGTTTATATTGATTATAAGAATCAATTAAAAGCATATAGCAAAAGATTATTTGACCCTTTCTGTAGAAGAGAACGCATATTGTTTCAGTTAAAAGATATTCCTCCTTTTATTACCACAGTTGGAAAATTAAATTTCTTTCGTTGGGCAATTGAAAAAGGAATTATTGATTATATTAAATTAAACTGGAAAACGATTGAAACTGAAATGAATAGTTCAGCAAAAGAGATTCGTAAAATCCGTAAAGATGAAAATAAACCAAGTGAGACAAACAAAATGACAGAAACAAACAAAATGACAGAAACAAACAAATTAACTGATACTAAAAAACGTATGACACGTCGTAAGGCAACTGTATCTGATAATGTTCCCTCAAAACAGATGCAAAAACATTTTACATCTATTGAAATTTCTTTTGATTAGATTTTCTTTTATTTAATTTATTTTTTCTTGTAAATAGTTTTTTCTTCTTATATTTTCTTCTACCGCCAACTGGTAGAGGTGTTATTTTTCTAATAACATGATTATTTGTATCAGAAAAAATTAAATTATTATTATTAAACAATAATTTAGTTGGATTATTTATTGATATTTCACGCGCATCTAAATTATCAGGTGTATATGAGATAGTTCCTGTTCCAGCAATTGTAGCTATGGCGTAATATCTATCTATAGCTGCTTGTTCTAGAGCATCTTGTGCTTTTTTAAATGCATCTATATCTCTTCTACCTTCTCCAGTAGGGTCTTGCCATAAATGAAATAATGGCATATTTCCTGCAATAGTCAGCCAAACTTTTTTATTAAATGTTCCTGTAGGACCTTGCCAATAATTCCAATATACTGTACCACGCCATGGCCATGTATTAAAAACACCATTAGTATAGAATTGCGCCATATCTGCAGCTGTTACTTCAGGAAAAACTGATAAATCAGGATTTGGTACTCCATTCAAAAAAATTTTACGAATTCTATTATTGCCAGAATCAGAAAATATTACATTATAGGTTTGATCAACTGTTATATTTGTAGGATTATACAATTTAGCAGATAATGGACTACCATTATCACCAAAAAATCCTGGAAACCCATTTCCAGCTATTGTATATATCTTACCATTCATAGCATTTATAAAACGTATTCTATTATTTCTCGTATCACATATATATATATTATCGTAATTATCAAGATGAATTCCATATGGAGTATTTAATTTTGAAGATAATGCTATTATATTATCTGTATAACCTGGTGAACCGTCACCTGCTACTAAAGATACTGCTTTTGTGCTCATATCGATTTTAATAATTTTATTTCTAAACGTATTAGCAATATATAAAAAGTCTTTACTGGAATCAAATTTAAATGATTGTGGCTGGAATAAATCTGGATTTGGTGTATAAGTATTATCTATAAATTTGGTTATAATATTTGTAGCTAAGTTTATAACTCTTATAGAATTATTATTTGTATCTAAGACATATAAATTATTATCTTTTATTTGTAAATCCGTTGGAAAATTAAAACTAGCTGATAAGGCATTTTCACCATCTCCAGAGTTTCCTTGATTACCATTACCAGCAATAGTTGTTATAGTGCCATCAGAGTTAGATATTTTACGAATTCTTTGATTAATAGAATCTGCTATATATAAGTTATTATTGTTATCATATACTAACCCAAATGGTTTATTTAAACTTGCTGATAATGCACTACCTCCATCGCCACTAAATCTTCCAACTTTATCACCAGCAATTATTGATGTAGATGTAGATTCTATTGCTATTACTGTCTGTATATCGGGTGCTGGGGCGGGCATTGGTATTCTTAATAATAAATCAACTGTTATACTTCCAGATGCATAGGAACTATTTACTATTTCATCAATTCGATAGTTAGAAGGTATATTAACACTAGGATTTCCAGAAATATATTCTAATCCTAAAGAATTCCCATTAATATTTTTATCTTTAACTCTTGCAGTTCCATTAAGAGTCGCAGTTGTCACTAATATATCTTGATAATTTAATCTAATTGTTAAATTTACACTATTTAATGTAACTATATCATTAATATTTACATTTGTAATATCTTCTAATATATTTAATCTAATAAAATTTAAAGTTTTAGATGAAGTAGTTCCACTATATTCTAAAGGAGGTCTTATAATTAATGATGAATCATACAAATTATTTAATTCTACAACTGTTAATCTTATTAAATCTGGATTATCAGGAGCTGGAGCAGGTTCTGGGGCAGGTTCTGGAACAGGTTGTGGGGCAGGAGATGGTGCTGCTGCTGCTGGTGTTGCTCCTGGCGGTGCTATTGTAGTTGTAATTTCTTTAATAAGAAATCCATTTGGAACACCTGTATATGAAAGACCCAAGGATGGATATGTATGTACTTTTAAATCTATATCAATTGGGGGATTATATTCTAATACTACAACAATTGTTCCATTTGGTCTAATAAATTTTTCTTTAATTAACGCTGTTTTATTTAAATAATTAGATATTTGTAGTAGACTTAAATCAGGAGCTCTTAAGATACCAGATCTAAATTCTACTGTTACAGTATCATTAACGTTAAAATTATTAATATTTTGAGAATATGGATTTATAAGAAAACCAATTCTAGATAATTTTTTATTAACAGTATCATAAGTAAAAATTTCTGGCACTCGTGTCCACTCAAATAATTCTACAGCAATGTTATAAGTATATAGTTTAGCAGGTTGAGGAGCAGGTTGAGGGGCAGGTTCTGGAAAAGGTTCTTGAGCAGGTTCTGGAGCAGGTTGAGGAGCTGATTCTGGAAAAGGTTCTGGAGCAGGTTGAGGAGCTAATTCTGGAGCGGGTTGAGGAGCAGGTTGAGGAGCTGATTCTGGAAAAGGTTCTAGCATTGGTGCTGGAAATACCGCCATAGGACCCATACACTCGGGAATTATAGTTGTTGAATTATCTCCATCGCATTTATTATTAATAGTAAATGTATTATTACCTTCGCGTATAATTTTTGTGCTCCCACCTCTTTGTTTTTTATTTTTTCTTTTTCTTGTCCGAGGCATCTAATAAAGAACTATTTATTAGATTTACCAGCAGTCGCAATCTCATAACGTAGATATGTATCCATATCATCTTCATCAATTAACTCTTCATTTACCCACCTATTCTCAAATTGTCTTCGTAGCATAGATCGTGATTCATTAACTCCACGTGATGCCCCTTTATCTTCATAAACTGCAGAACGAAGTTCTCGGACAGCATTTTTTGAATCACTTACTGGATCGTATCTATCAAAATACGGATTGTATCCTAAATCAGGTCCTCCAGCAACAAAAGGTTGAGCTTGTCTATAATCACGAGCATCTGTGCGTGTATTAATAGAAGCCATATCTTCGTAAGGAATATTTGTAATTTTATAGTTAGGTTGTTTATATCCTGTGGCTATATCAATCGATTGAGAAATATTTTCTCTAGCATTTGTTGGTCTTCTATCAAATTCAGGGTCTCTATATGAAGCTCCACTAGTCCCATACTGTTCAGATAATTTCTTGTTTTCTTCATCACTAATTCGCGCATATCCAACTTTTCTATCATTCACATTTTCATACATGCGTCCTTTGGCATATACTAGTTTTGGGAAGTTATAAGTAAAATCGGGAACATCTGTTTGCCAATGTTCAAATTCTTTTCTATTAATCCAGTCTTTTGTATTACCTTCTATGCGTGTACGGAGTAAGAATTCTTTTGGGGGTAATCTAAGTTTGCCGGCATATGGGAATGTAGGATCCATCTAAAAAGACTTTATTAATTATGTTTAGATGTTTATAGTCCCTTATATTTATATTAAAAAAGAATCTATTTACCCAATTCATATATTTCATATATTTCTTAATCAAGGAATACTATTTTTACAGATGAATTGGGATGAAATAGATGATTTCTGTAATGAAAATGAAATATACTTTTCTAAAAAAACTATAAATAAGGAATACTGTTATTTAGAAGTTGATTCAATTAAGACAAATCTTAAAAATTTCTATTCTTTTATAGATAATTCTCAAGCTGAATGTTGGAGACGTTTTATTTTAACTGGGAACGCAAACGAGAATTATCTTCATATAAATGATACCAATCCAGAATTTATACAACAGGTTCTAAAGAATATTTTAGAACTAAATATAGAATGAAATTTTATGCTTATGTGAGAAATATGATATTTGCGCAGTATTGTATTTATAGAGAAAATACTGGAGAAGAGTATGATGAAGACATTTTTATAAGAGATTATCTTAAAACTATTGGAACAACATCAATTGTAACAGATTTACAAGAACAGTATAATAATTATGACCTATATTATTCTTATCTTGAAATTAAAGAAGGATGGTGTGTAAAATTATTAAGTTTAGAGTAATCCGCTTTAAGACTAATTATCTATATTATATATATGAATAGGAATAGAACAGTAAGAAAACACCATGATTTAAGCGGTGCTACAATATTCAAAGACTATTCATTAAATGAAGGGCTACAAAAGCTATTAAAAGAAGAATCAGAAGTTGCCTTTAAGAAACCTTGGCACCGTTTGGAAAGAGGTATGCGTTTAAACAGACTTAGGCTTTTCGTTGATAATATGAAAGAAACAAAAGGCCTTCAAGAGACAGAAGCAACTGGATTACTTCAGTTATTAACAAAGTCGCTTGAAAAGAAACTTTTAAATTCAAAGAATTCTGTTGTATACGATTTAGATACTGAGAAGATACTTGAAATTAAGAACTTAGTTATGCATCAGAAAGCGGATGGTTCATATATTTTCCAGCTTCTTGATAAACCTATTCGCAATGCTGTAACAATGAGAAGAAAGAATAGTTCACCAACACGAGCACCGCAACAAGATACAGTAGCCCCAAATCAATAAGAGTCTAAACTTATATTATTACTAATAATTAGTAAATTTGAATCAAACATGTTAAAAAAGTATTCAAACATGTTTGCTTTAATTAGTGATTTAGCTAAGATAAGTGACGAATCAAGTGAATCTAGTTCTTATAGTTGGCAGAGTAGATATCACCAATCTTTAAAACAAGTTCTAAAAGATACTGGAATAACTGATGAGCGTAGTAAGGATAAATTAAAAAAAGTAGAAAGTTTACTGTATACAATGATTGATACGTTTAACAAGTATTCTAATATTAGAACCCCGAAAGAAATTCTTGAAGAATCAGTTAATAAAATTTATAATGCTCACCAAGTTGAACAAAGATCAGAAAAATGGTATGAGGATATGAAATATATGTTAACTGCTAGTGAATTTTCATCACTATTTGAAGGAGAGAGAACATATTCTAATCTAGTATTATCAAAAGTTAATCCAGAAAAACGTAATTCTCCAAAAGCGTGTCCTACAAATTGTTTAGTAGCAACTGGATGGGGTATTCGATTTGAGCCTACTGTAAGAAACTATCTTGAAAAACTTTGGAAATGTAAAATTTATGAGTCTGGAAGATTAAAACATACTACTAATACTAATTTAGGAGCAAGTCCTGATGGTATTATTACTGATTCAGAAGATAGATTTGGAAGACTTGTTGAAATAAAATGTCCATATTCGCGTAAGATTGGAGAAGGCATCCCGTTTAAATATTGGGTTCAAATGCAAATTCAAATGGAAGTAACAAATTTATTTGAATGTGAATATGTGGAAGTAGAAATAGTTTCTACAAATCCAAAGAACTTAACAGTAGATTTATCTAATAACTACTTGGAAAAAGGAAATATATATTTAATGGAAAAAAATTGCGAATATATTTATGTATATACAGAAGAAGATAAAAATAAATATTTAGAACTTGAATACAACTTAATGGAAGAAATACCTTATGGTATTAAAAATATTTATAATATATGCGTTAAACGTGATATTAATTGGTATGACTCTACAAAAGAAATTCAACAAAAATTTTGGGATGATGTAAAAAAAGCTGAGGAAGGTAGTTTCGCGATTTGCGAGCCAAGAGCAAAAAAACAGAAGACTAAAGAGTGTCTTATTGTAGAAGAAGAAACTTAATAAATATTAGATGAATTCCGGTGGTGGTGTATTTTCAAGTTTAAAAAGTGGTGTATCTTCATTAGCTGGAAAAGCAAAAAGTGGTGCATCTTCATTGGCTGGAAAAGCAAAAGGCGCCGCTGCTGCTGCTAGTTTATTTGCAATGGGTAAAATGATGCCTAAAATGCCTGGACTACCTGGACTAAAACTACCTGGACTACCTGGTGCGGCAGGTGTTAAAGGGATGGCAAATAATTTGGAGAAACAGCCTATCTTTGCTAAGATAGCAACACTTGTCGTGTTATCATTATTTATAGGAATCTTTTTCATGTATATACATAAAAAAGAAGCCGCATTCGGATATAACAGTATAATGCAAGGGTTAATTGTTGCTGCTATAGTTTTAGTAGGTGTAGGAGTAAGTTTTTATTTAAAATATGACATAATAGATTTTATTATATCATCACAGACAAATATTTTATGTATATACTTTTTAATATCATATGCCGGATTAACATCTTTATTAACACCTTCTGGATTTTTTAGCCATTTTTTTGATATTTTTATAGCATTTGGTCAAATTATTAGTGACCCAACAACAATTTTCGAAAAAGGATTCTCACTAGTAATTCCTATAGTATTTTTCATTATCCCATTACTAGTGTTAATAAATAATGCTACTAAAAGTATATGGTTGGCATTACTAGTTTTCGCTACAAGTGTTGGAGTAGTTTTCGTTCTATATCCTAAGAATAGTGTAAATCCAATTCCAGGTGGAGCAGGATTTGATTTAGGTTCTGCGGCATGTAGACAAAATTTCTGGGAAATTTGGAAGAAAAAGTGTTAAGTTCTATATCTAAGCTAGGGGTTTAACGTCATAGTAAGCCGTTACAAACTCTTGAAATGGAGAACTACATGATTCCGCATCTTCATGTTTATAGTTATTTGTGTGTTGATTATAGTTCCCTACAGGCTCTAAACGAGTTTGAAAATCACCTTCATAACATGTTTGAGAATTTAGATTACCTCTTATTTGATTACTTTTTAACGGAAGAACACCTTCAAGTAAAGAAAAAGGTCTATCAACTGTTTGAGGTCTTAAATCTGTCATCGGTTCTTTAAAAGTTATAGGAGAACGTGTAATAAAATATGATTTAGTCGGATTCGCAATAGCATCTAAAAATAAAATAACAGAAAAAAAAAGAAAAACTCCCATTATAAATATTCCAACATATCGGTCTTTCATCTAATAAATCCGGAGAATATATAGATGAAAACAGTATTACCATTATTAAGTGAATACTTAGGAACATTCCTCCTAGTGCTCAGTATTCTATCTCTATCAAACCCAATTTTAATTGGAATAATTTTTATTGCTATAATATTTTTAACAGCAGCTATAAGTGGTGCCTCATTAAATCCAGCAATTTCAATTGTTATGTATATGGGAGGTAAATTAGGATTACAAGAGATGTTTGCTTATATTTTTATACAAGTTATTGCCGCTATCTCTGCTTTTTACGTATTTAAAGTTATTAAGTGATAATAATAAAGAATGTATGCGGTGGCAACACTTGCTAATAAGAATTCATTAAAAGATTTAAAAGTGTTTTTCTTTAGTTTAGAATTATGGAATAATATTTTACCAACTGTATATGTATACTGTGATTCTGTGACTGAAGAGTATCTGAAAACTAAACCTTACAAAGGGAATCTTATATATAAAAATGTGTTAGATTCTTATAATGGAATGAATCGTGCTGAAATGGAGGTTCTTCCCGGAAAAGAATATTCAACGCTATTTGGAGATTTTGTAATTGAAAAAACTCATTTAATGGATTGGGTATTTGAAAAAGAATCTTCTATTCTTTTCTGTGATGCTGATATTTGTTTTATGGGACCATTACCTGATATTGATAGTTCTATAAAACTTGGTGTTAGTCGTCATAATATACGTTTATACGATGAACAAAAGTATGGTATATATAATGCTGGATACTTATATGCGTCTGATAAGACTATCCCAACACTTTGGAGAGAGTTCTCAAAAACATCACGATTTTTTGAGCAGGCTTCAATTGAAGAGTTAGTAAAGGAGTTTTGTGATTCATATATTATTTTTCCAAATACTATAAATTATGGATGGTGGAGACTACTACAGGGAAAAGAATCTATAGAAGTTTTAAAACATAAATGGACATTTAGACGTGAAGCAAATAGTTGTGGAATTCTAATTGAAGGTGAGCCATTATTGAGTATTCATACTCATTGGAAAACAAAAGATCAAGTAACAAACTATTTTAATGATTTTGTTTTGGAGCATCTAGAAAAACTTAAATCAGTTGAAAAGACAAAACAATTGGTAAAATTTTTACGTAAATTTATATAAAAATTGATCTTGATACTCTTATAATTTATAATATATATTATGGCTTTTATTTTCAAAGGAGTTTTAGATAAAAAAACCCTTCTAGATATTGATAAATATTTTGAAGAGGATAAAAGTGTTAAAGGAACTAACTGTGAATTCTGTGGTTCACAGCAAGAAGAATTTGATTTAGAAGAAGAAGTTGTTTGTAAATCATGTGGAACTCAGTTTAGACCAAACATTGATAGTTCTGCTGAATACAGATTCTTTGGAGTGGATGATAGAAGTAGTCTAGATCCTTGTCGCGTTGGTGCTCCAGTTGATTCTCGTTTCCCTATGTCAACACTTGGAACAATTATTCTAAATAAAACGGTTGGTGGTAATAAATCAAACAGAATTGCGATGGCACGTGTCCGACGCTTTCATACATGGAGTTTACTTCCATATAAAGAACGGTCATTGCTACAAGTATTTGAACAACTATCACTAACTGCTACAAATAATGGTATTGATATCAGAACAATTGATGTAGCTAAAAGTTTATACATTCGTCTTGTAGAACACTGTG
>Ga0114967_10004893_pt1 | contig 10707 bp, 7 predicted proteins | sample M_130628_MF_Meta_FD_92639 | JGI IMG/M metagenome (GOLD analysis project Ga0114967, IMG submission 92639) | Freshwater microbial communities from Lake Montjoie, Canada to study carbon cycling - M_130628_MF_MetaG | ecosystem: Environmental > Aquatic > Freshwater > Lake | place: Lake Montjoie... | reverse complement strand
ATGGTAATTTATACATTAGTTATGCTAATATGAACTATCCAAATGCCATTCAAAGAACACTCAACTACATTGGTAAGAGTAATTGGATATCGGATCCTTATTTCAATGGCGCTATTGACGATTTCCGCTATTACAACCGAGTACTTACAAGTAGTGAAGTTACTGACATTTACACAGACCCCTTCAAAAGCACAATTTACCCTAACATATCTATGTATATAAGTTTTGATACTATTCCCTCTATCCTTCAAAATATTTCGATTAATAATGAAGATAAGTATTATTTGTTTCAAAATGCTGGCGACAATACATCTTCGTACTCGCTGAATATGCAGGATGATGGTAATTTATGTCTTAATCAGACAGCCAGTGATGGTTCTGTTACTAGTTTATGGAGCACTATGACTTGGCAGATTGACAGCTGGAAATCGACGGATGGTCCTATTCAGGCTTTCGAATATTGGAATCAATATGTTCCACCTCGTCTTACTAGTAATAATGGATTGTATTATTTGTCTATTGATTCTGGAACATTAGGTATTATGAGTTATGCAAATGGGGGATATAATTGGGTTGATAATAGTTCTTTTAAACATATTGGTAAGCCATTCTTTTACACGGGTCAACCAGGACTGGGTGTTGTTGCAGGAAAGACCATTTATGCTTCTGGAACTTTATGGCAAAACGCTAGTAATTCGGCTACAGGTGGTTATTGGAATAACTTTTATAACAATGTTATGAATTCATTTTCTTTTTCTAATTCTGATGGTTATAACTTAGTAGATAAGGTTTCACCAATATGGGTTAGTCCGAATTCTACTGGTATCAACGGTAGCAGTGGCGGCTCTTCTGGAACATATGATTTTTATCATACTTATAATAATACAACTGGAAAAACGATTTTGTCAACTCTTTGGGTTAGTGTTCTTGAAAAATGTGATGTGTATGTCAATAATGTTTTTATTAGAACACTTGGTGGAACTAGTTCTTCTTCTTGGAACAATTTTTTTGCTTATGATTTAGATTTACAACCAGGAAACAATACATTTAATTTTTTAAAAACTTACAACAGTGGTGGCAGATGTGGTTTAGTTTTTATGTGTTTTCCAAAAAATATTAGCAGTTGTGATTTACTTTTGGATAATACAGGAGATTCTACTGGCTTTGGTAAGGGTAACTTATTAGTTCATAATGTTACTGTATTAGCTGAAGATGGAACAACTGTTACTGTACCTGGAATATCAGACTTGAATCCTTATGCCATTACTAATTTAAAAAATGGCGCAAGTAGTAGTAGTAGTCCATATACAATGTCATTTCAGGATGATGGTTCGGGTGGCAGTGATGGTACTTTCCTAATTACAAATAGTGCGGGGGGAACGATTTTTAGCAGTAAAGCTAGTACTAGTGGTGTTATAAATACGTCATTGCCCGTCCCCGCTGATAGACGTGGTATTTTGAATATTGGTGTCAAACTATATGCACAGCACGACGAAAGTGAATTACATTCTTTCTTATGGTCTCCATCCGGATACTCATTCTTTGGTGTTCACGTAGATACAGTGGCTAAGACTCAAAATATTTGTATTTTTGATGCGCGATTTACAAACCCTGTGTATTCATTTCACACAAATAGTTATACCACATTAACGTCTTGTGACGCAATATCATATTTAATGGTATCTAGCTCAGGTGCTATTGTTGCTTATAATTTGTTGGGAAGTGTTTTATGGAAGACTGTTGATATTTCAGGTTATTCTAATTATATATTGACGATGGATGATTCAAATATGTTATCTATTATTGGCAATAATCCTTTTGCGTCTTCTGTTACATTGGCAACATATTTACAAACTTGGGGAACATTTGGCAATACTCTGTTATCTAATTATACTGGTTCGGCTTATTATGGTGGACGAGTTTTGACATCTTCCAGTGGCGACTATATTCTATCTCTTGAAAATGGTTCATTGAATATAAATAATGTTATAGATACTTCTTATAACAGTAGCAGTAGTAGTCATGTTAAAGACATTTATAATTATACATTGTATTCACAGTTGTATAAATATACTGGGTCGAATCCTGGTAATGTTCATGTAAGATTTATGCCAAATGGTACTTTTATAGTATGTGAGTGGCCTACTTCGTATTTGATGTGGGGTGACTGGTTTTATGCCTATCCTGGTAGACCTGCTCAGTCATATAGCCGTCTTAACGATGGCAACTGGGTATATATGTATTATGATGGAACATATACTAAAATGGTATCTGATACGGGCGAGGCTCGATATTATACTGGACAAATTTCATCATTTAACCCTAATAATTGGTCTACATATACACTTGCTTATGATAATGCTAGTCAACAATCGCATTACAATTTGAATTTAGTTCCACTTCATACATTTGGAACTAGTAATGTCGGCATTCCTGGCTACAAATTGATATTGAATAATACGGGTGAACTGGCTATTTATGATACTAGTATTTCAAGGGCTGTTGCGATTGATTCTTGTAGTGTAAGTGCTGGATCGAGTGCTGTTTATAATCAGTTTAAAATTAATACTAGTTCATACGCTTGGAACAATTACAGGTGGATATGGAATGTGGCAAATAGTTCTACTACTAGTGTTCCAGCAGGAACAGTTAATTTTTATACTACATATACAAATACAAGAAGTAGTGATATTACTTCCAAATTATACTATTCTGTAGATGATACATTGAATGTTTATATGAATGGAATAAAATTGACTAGTAGCACAGTTCCTTATAATGTAGTTTTGGGAGTTACAATTACTTTAAAGGCTGGTAGTACATCATTATTTAAATTTGTTGCTACAAATGGTGGCGGAGGAGCGGGTCTCATATTTTGGTGTCTTGAAAATGGTAATACAAATGATGCTACAAATACGTTGTTTTTTAGTAATCCAAACACAGTTTATTGCTCAGATGGTATTAATATGAATTCTGATGAGTTTGGTATTCAGACCTGGACTTCAGGCACAGCGTATAAGGAGATAATACCTTATCCAAACTATAAAATTGATACATCAGATATCCCTGAAAATGTTTTGGTGTCTAATGAATTTACATTTAAAATACCATCCAGCATTGATGATACCGAAGAATATACTAAAATATATTCTCAAAATCGTTTGTATTATTTACGACTTGAAAAAGATGGCAGTTTGACTATATATTTGTCTATTTCTAAAAAACTAATATGGTCTAATGGTCGTCCATATAGTGGCACAAATAATGCGGCCAAGATTGGGTTCGTATATGGCAGTGATGGTAATGGCACGTTTGGATTATTTGATAGCAAAGGTCTAAGTTACGGTAATACTATACCAGTCTTGAAGGACGTTTTGTATGCGTTTTATTTGGGTAATGACCGTATATTGCGATTGGTTGGGTCTAACGGCAGTACTGTTGTGTTTAACCCTTAACCAATATATTTTAAGTATTTATATATTTGTATTTAAAAAATATATAAATTTATTTTTCTATTGTTTCTTTTTCTTAGTTTTTGTTTTCTTAGTTTTTGTTTTCTTAGTTTTGCTTTTTCTTGTTAAACCAAGACCTGTTTTGCTTTTAAAAAACTCCGGAGTATCTTTAAATAATTCTTGTAAATAGTCCCATTCTTCTTGAGTTATTGATTGCGATGATTTTATAAAGGTTTTGTCTGAATATCCTATTGTAAACTTTGTTGGCGGGAAAAATATTGGAAGTATTTCTGTTTGAAAATAATTGGTTACTGCTTCCGGAGATGGTAAAGCTGTTTCGTCTACTTTTAATTGTGTTGTTTGTGTTCTATTTTTTAATCTAAAGAATTTATCTAACATAAATGTCCCTGAAGATAAATTGAATTCTATTATGGTTTTTTGGCCTTGCGTTGATGTTTGGAATTCGCCGGATAAATATACGCGGTCAGGTTCTTTTCCTGTTTGTCTTGAATATCTGTAAAACATATCAATATGTGCTGTGCCAATTTCTTGGCGAGACATTACTTCATTAACTAACAACTTTAGTTTATATATACCGCCTTCTATTTCTGCTATTAATATCCATGTGTATATACGCGGCGACCTTGTTGCCGTTTGTCGTTCTATTTGAGTTGCTATATTTGTTGAGTGGCTTACAAGCAGTGGAGATATTTCTTGTGCTTTTTGTATTACTGCTGGTATGTTTTCTTCCGGAATATTTATTTCATATTTTTGTTTTCCTGGAACAATGATGGCGGGGCACTTTATTCGATTTGGATGAACACCGAATTTTATTGTTGCGCCTGGACCCATTGTATTGCTGTATGAGATTTGTCTTGATACAGATTGGCCTTTTACTTCTTCTTTTGGTTCTTCTTCTGCGAATGCGAATGCTACGTCGTCATCTAATAGTAATTCGTCTTCTTTTGTTTTACTTGATGATTTTGTTTTACTTGATGATTTTGTTTTACTTGATGATTTTGTTTTACTTGATGATTTTGTTTTACTTGATGACATTTATATATTAATTGTATAGTTTTATTTTCTAAATATGTATTTAGTATTGGGTATTCTGTATAATAAATTGTATAAGCCGAGTTTATAACAGAGTTTGTAACAGAGTTTGTAACAGAGTTTGTAACAGAGTTTGTAACAGAGTTTGTAACAGAGTTTGTAACAGAGTTTGTAACAGAGTTTGTAACAGAGTTTGTAACAGAGTGTATAATAAATTGTCGGCGAATTGTCGGCACTGTGCCACTGTGCGTTCGCAGTCTAATCCGGACTTCTAATCCGGTTCCAGTGTTCGGCGTCCAATCGGCGTCCGTTCTGCGTCAAACGGGTGTCCAGTATACGGCCAATAGCGCATCCAAGAAATGAGTGACAAAAAGTGGTAAATGAGTGACAAAAAAGAACACTGTATATAGTGTATATGTTGCGGTCTATAGTGTCTCTATTTGGTTTAAATATAGTCTTTTATTTCAAACAAACTAACAAATATATCCAAAGGTATAAATAATGGTCTAATATGGCATCCAAGAAATGAGTGACAAAAAGTAGTAAATGAGTGACAAAAAAGGCAAAAGAAAAATAAACGCAATATGCGTCTATTATTCTTTTTGTTGGGGTTAAGATATTTTTTACAGATTATACATTATACATTATACATTATACATTATACAGATTACAGATTATAGATTATACAGATTATACAAATTATACAGATTATACAAATTACACAAATATTATACAAATTATACACAATACGAATTATACTATTTTTTTAATTATCCTCGGCATAGTCGTCCTCTTCGAGTTCCTCTTCTTCGTCATCGGGTAACGGCTTGATGGTGTTGGTCGCTTCGTCGTGTAGACCAACTTCTTCCTTGGTCTCCGCATTGTAAAGGATGCCTGCTGCGGACTTGAGATAGGTTTGGTCGTCAATCTTGATGCGAGTAACAGTTACCTTGACTGGGGGCAGTTCAGCTGGGTTTGGCAAGAAGGCTGGGGACTGACGCTCAGGAGAATAATCATCCTTGGTCTTTTTGGCTGCTGGCTTCTTCTCAGCCTTAGCCTTGACGACCTTCTCTTTGACGACCTTCTCTTTGACAACCTTCTCTTTGACGACCTTCTCTTTGACAGCTTTGGGTTCCTTCAAGGCAGCCTTCTCTTCATCCTTTTGTTTCTTCAAGGCGGCCTTCTCTTCATCCTTTTGCTTCTTCAAGGCAGCCTTTTCTTCCTCCTTTTGCTTCAAGAGTGCCTCCTTTGCTGCTGCCTTCTCTTCCTCCTTTTGCTTCAAGAGTGCCGCCTTTGCTGCTGCTTTTTCTTCTTCCTTTTGCTTCAAGAGCGCAACCTTCTCTTCCTCCTTTTGCTTCAAGAGTGCCTCCTTTGCTGCCAATTTTTCTTCCTCTTTTTGTTTCTTTGCGAGCTCCTTCTTAGCCAAGTCGTCGAACTTTTTTTGTTCCTTCATAGCAGCCAATGCCTGTTTCTTCTCTGAGGCCATGAGAAGCTTCGTCATCTCATCTACAGGAGCAGGTTCTACTACAACAGTCTCTATGACAGGACCTCTGTTATCTTGCTCGACATCGTTCACCAACTCGGCAAACATATCCTGTAAACTCTGACCTTCCTTTTTAGCATTCTTCTTCGTATTCTTATTCGGCTTCGTAGTAAACAAAGTTATCGCCTCTTCAACAGGGAAGTTGTATTTGGCAGACAATAACTCAATGGCGTTCATTACGGATTTGTTCATTTTACTAGTTAATTCGTTCGTGTGTGTTTGTAAAAGCTTCAGGCAGTTTGTATTATAAAATTATACTGTTAAAATACTTGAACAATTTCATTTCAATTTTTTTAAATGCTTAAAAAATAAAAAAAATGATTGTGTATCTTTTTGGGTTGTTAAGTTTAGAACACTTATCTTAACACACTGGATATCATGTAACCTTGCTATAAGCTCGCTATAAAAACATTGGAAACCAATCGCATTCTATTTGTCTTCTATTATTTTACTCTTTTATAAACTAACAAATATATCAGTTTGTTAGTTTGAATTATTTAGAAGGCGATTTTATAACACTGTGCTAATACAGCAGTATACAATTCGCATTCTATTTGCCTTCTATTATTTTACTCCTTAGAGACAAACTAACTAACAAATATATCATCATATTACATGCTATATACCATCTAAGAAATGAGTAACAAAACATTGGAAACCAGTGGTCTTCTATTATTTTACTCCTTGGAGACAAACTAACTAACAAATATATATCAAACTATTACACTAAATACCATCTAAGAAATGAGTTATAAGCTTGCTATAAAACATTGGAAACCAATGGTAATATATTTTATAACGTAGCAAACCTCCTTTACAAACTAACAAATATATCCGCTTGTTAGTTTGAAGACTATTCGCAGACTATTTGATAACACTGTGTGTAACATATTTGTATTCTATTATTTTACTCTTTTATTACAAAGTAACTAACAAATATATATCAAACTATTACACACTATATACCATCTAAGAAATGAGTTATAAGCTTGCTATAAAAACATTGGAAACCAATGATTATATTTTTACACTCATTGGAGACAAACTAACTAACAAATATACATGTTAAGTTCAGCAGACAACTTAACATCACAATCATTTTTTTATTTTTTAGTATTTCAAAAAAATTGAAATTTATTTTACGCACGTTTTATTCAGCATATTTTATTTATACAACTCGCTATTAGCATTTACAAATCTTTTACGAAAATTTTACAAAATGAACTCCAAGAACTACAACAACAAAACCAAGCCATTCTGCAAGGTTTGCTTTGACGCTGGAAAGACCGACACTGCGCATTTCGTTCGCAGCTCACCTGACCCCAAATCTACTGTTATATGTCCCACATTGTTGGCACTTCAGTGTCGATACTGTGACCAATTTGGGCACACTGTTAAGTATTGTACTGTTTTGAAGAAGAACAACAAGGACAAAGACAGACTTGACAGGCAGACACGTGTTGTCGCCGCTCATCCTCCTCCTCCGCCACCTATCAAGAACAACAACATGTTCGCCGCTTTGGAACAAGACAGTGATGACGACGCAGACATACCACAACTTAACATGCCGCAACTTAGCATGCCACCGCTTTGCCACGCACCTGTCGCACAACTTAACCACAGCAACAGCAACACATGGGCCACCATCGCCGCCAAAGCACCTACCATTCAGTACACTGTATCTGACGACATTCATCGACAGCAGCAAAACCAAATTCAGGCTCAGGCGCACTATCTACAGCAGCAGGTCATTCAATATGAAATTCAGCACAACGAATATGGCGAACAATTGTATGCCAGGATTGCTGCCAAGCACCGTCTACAGGCTGGCAAAATTGTTGGCATTTTGTTGGACCTCGAACACGAACAGTTGGAACAGTTGCTTCATGACAGTGAACTACTTGACATCAATGTTGCCGACTGTATTAAAATCTTGGACGCTATTGAAACCAAACCGGACACTACTACATCCGCATGGGACGACGACTCTTGGTAAACTTAACTTATTTATACATTTTATTATATTATACACATTTTATTACAATTTTAATTAATTTATATTTCATAAGGGGGGCCGTTTTGGAGACCCCTTTTTTACACATATTTTTACACTTTTTTTATTTTTTTTGGATTTAAAAAATTGAAATTTATTTTTATTATATTACTTATTTTAAAATATTATTACATTTGCTACAAGATTTACTTCAAAATTTACAAGACAACTACTAGAATAGATGGCTTCCTTAAACTTATTCTTGAATCAACGCAGTTGCAATGACGACTATGTTCCTTGGTATTATTATCTTAAACCCGACCCTTATCTCGAATATATCGACGCTAAATTGGAAGCCATGTGTGCTGCCGAAGAACTCGAGCTTAACGGACGTGAAGACGACATTATTCGCCCACCCTTTGACGACGACGAAGAACTATTCGTTGACAGTGACCGCATATTTCCTGACTATTACAATTCTTAATTATTATATAACCTTGATGCTTTCCACATTTATTATATTATTTACACATTTATTATAAACTTATAAAAACTTATAAAAAACTTTATTAAACACTTATCATAAACTTATCATAAACTTATAAAAAGAAAAATGAGACAAAAATTAAAAAACAAAAATAAAAATACTTGAATACAGATTATAACTGTATTTGTCTCTTTTTCCTTTTTTATTTTTACTACGTTTTAACTATGTTTTTACTACGCTTTTACTACGCTTTTACTACGCTTTTACTACGTAGAAACGCTCTTATAATTTGATACAGAGACCTGTCCTACTATATTCGTCTTTACAATCTCCGATATTGGCGTATAATTTACAACACATTTGAACATCGATTTAACCAACGCAGATGAATTAATTTTACACAAATACGCACACCGTTTTATTACCTGCCGCGGCACATCTCTTAACTTAACTCCATTTAAGTTAACTAAAATTACATGACATGATGGAGCACCCTCTACATGAAACCATATGTCTGTTTTTTTAGCGGCATCAATCAGCTCCCAATTTTCGGTCTTATTTTGACCAATATATATAGTATATTCAGTATTATTGAGAACAAATATTTCAGTTTTCATTTTATAATTGTTTTAATAATATAAATACATTTATTCAATTTTAATCATTACTTCTTACCTTTTACAACATTTGTCATTTCATTTCTGAAATCTTTTCGCCCACCTTTTGACAAAGGTCTTTGTATTGACGAATTGAACGCATTTATACGGTTGGCCTTTTCTACGCGCTTTGTTAATAATTCATTTTTTGCTTCAATATGAACCACGCGCTCGGTTACAGGCTGTCTATTTATTAGTCGTGTTGCCATTTGTTGTCGTTTCATAAAACATGCTTTACATAAGCAACCTTCATCGATGTAATGATTGACTTGTACATAGTCCAAATGCGCGTTCTCAATTGTTAGTTCTTCATACATTTTATACTCATTTTCGGTATAAGAAGTAAATGGAATGGTTGAGTTTGTTGCCCACTGACCAATATATTCTTTAATTTCATCGGATGAATAATAATAATTCAAATATTTACAATTCATAATATCCGATAAAAAATTAGATGGTAACCTATAATTTGTCTTGAATTGTGTATAAAGATCCTTAATTGGTTTATTCATGCTTTCATAATCCTTTACTGTATAAATGTTTAGACCAAAGATATTTGTTAGTATACTAGACCAACAATTAGAGTCCCTTAGTCTTAATTTTATATACTTTATTCCATTGTGTTCTATCAATAAGTATTTTTTTTCAAAATCGAATACATGTGGAAGGGGGATATTATACACATCCATAAAATGGTCACCATTTGCTATATGTGGAAACAATTTATTAAACCGATTTATTACCTTGTCAAAATTATAGATATTTACATTTTCGTCACTTGTATTGAAATGATATACGCCAACTTTTTCAAAAAAAGCGGATATTTTACGCTCTACAGGGCTGCGATAAACGTCAATTACGTAGACATCTCGACCTAAATATTTGTTGAATTGGATGATTTCATTAACTGTGACGCCACTAATATTGCTTAATACTCGTAACATCTCTTCGTCATGGATATGAATAATATTAAACATTGCTGACCCAAAAATTCGCAACGAACTAACAATCGATGTAGACCCTACTTTGGGTGGCGTATAAATAAATACTAGTTTCTTATTTGCGTTCTTGTTAATATTCAATCGGTCATTTATTTGGTTTAATAAATTCATTTTTTCATGGTTTCTAACAAATTCAAATTGTGACATTTATTTTCTATAAATTGAGCTGATATTTATATTTCACGTTTGAAACCAATTTGTTAGTTTTATTATTTGGAAAAAAGAAAAAATACGAATGTTATTATTATTATTTTAAAACACTTAGTTACCACCCTCTACACTGTCTACCTTGCGAATCATCATAATAATCTGAACAATAGGCAGTATTTATATTTGTATTTCGAAAAGATTGATTTTCATAGCGGTCGTAGCAAATCACAGGTTTTGGAACCCTTTCTTTAATTTGAACCTTTTCTTTAATTGGAACCTTTTCTTTAATTGGAACCTTTTCTTTAATTGGAACCTTTTCTTTAATTGGAACCTTTTCTTTAATTGGAACCTTTTCTTTAATTGGAACCTTTT
>Ga0114967_10004892_pt1 | contig 10708 bp, 4 predicted proteins | sample M_130628_MF_Meta_FD_92639 | JGI IMG/M metagenome (GOLD analysis project Ga0114967, IMG submission 92639) | Freshwater microbial communities from Lake Montjoie, Canada to study carbon cycling - M_130628_MF_MetaG | ecosystem: Environmental > Aquatic > Freshwater > Lake | place: Lake Montjoie... | reverse complement strand
GGGCAACGGATTCACACGGATGTCCTTCGTAGAAACCGAACGACAGCCCGTGATACGATTGGTAATCGTAACGCCTAACGTCTGTACATAAGCCGGTACATTCACATACTGCAAACTAGGATACAACGCATTAATGGAAGTATTAGGCAAGCCCGCTTGAGCGGAGGCCAAACTAGGATAGAACAATACGTCCATACCGGTTTGATTCAACAAAATAGGTGTTACTTGGGAAGCCAAATCAAAAGTCTCATACCCTACCGCTCCCGTATCATCACACAACGAATATTGCGGATAATTTGGCTGCGTAGCCAATGGCAATCCATCGACCACTAACGTTAGCGGCACGATATCATAACACTGCGTGGCAGTAAATTCAACTCTGACATAGATGATCTGCGGACTCGAAGTATTCAAATAACCGGTCACGTTTGTGATTTGGCCCACGTTAGTCCCATTCTGAGCCGCGGTAGTATCGGTATAGAAGGTCACTTGGGTGCCCACAGGGTTAATCGAACCTAAAATCTCCGAGATCTTAGTCGTCAAATCAAAAGGCTCTTGCCCGGCAGCTCCCGTATAATCACATAAGTGGAAATCGGTTGGCGTCGTAGCCTCCGGAGTCGGATTAGCAATAACCTGCAAAGGCACAATCGCAAAACAGTCCGTCGTGGTCGACTCTACTCTAACGTATATAAGCTGATTCCAAGGATCTATCGTAAAGTAATTAGCAGGCGTTGGGATAAAGGTTCCATCCACTTGCGCATCGGTTTGGGTTTCGTGGAACGTAATAGTGTAAGCCGCTCCTCCCGTGATGAACGGAATCGCTTGGGTCAAGTCAATGCTTACAAACCCATCGTTATTAGGGTCACATACTTCCAACGGTGCCGGGGTCGTAACCACGATGTCATTCACTACGGAGGTCACCGTAAAGTTCACCGCCGTAGAAATACAATTAGCGACCGTCTGCTTGGCCACCAAACTGTGATTCCCAGCCGTAACATTAAAGTAAAACGGACTAGCTTGATAAATACCACCGTCCAAAGAGTATTGGTAATTTACCCCCAACGGTGCCGTTACGGTAACCGAATTGGAATTACAAGTACTCACCACCGATACCGTAGGCGTAACCGCTGGCACCACCTCAATTTGCAGCGTAGTAGCTACCGCACAAACACCCGCATTTGGCGTAAAAGTATAGGTAGTCGTAAGCGTATTATTCAAAGCAGGCGACCAAGTCCCCGCTATACTGTTCGTAGAGGTTAAAGGTAAAGCCGGAATGGCGTTGCCTTCACACACCGGACCCACAGCTGTGAACGTCGGAGTCACTTGTGGGGTTATAGTAATCACCAAAGTCTGGGTAGTAGCACAAAGCCCCGCCGTTGGTGTAAACGTATATGTAGTAGTGGTCGTATTGTCTACAGCAGGTGACCAAGTACCCGTAATCGAATTATTGGACGTCGTAGGCAAAGCCGTTAAAGCAGTGCCCGCACAAACCGCCGGTACCGCCGTAAACGTCGGAGTCACATTCGGATTCACCGTGATGGTCATCGTAGTCGTAGTAGCACATTGCCCCACCGTTGGAGTAAAGGTATAAGTAGTCGTCGTGTTCGTATTCAAAGCAGGTGCCCAAGTTCCAGTAATGCCGTTCAACGAAGTCGTAGGCAAAGCGGCTAAAGTACCTCCAGCACAAATCGCAGGCACCGCGGTAAACGTAGGCACAATGGTATTCGAATTCACCGTAATCGTCATCGTAGTGGTAGTAGCACAAAGCCCCGCCGTCGGAGTAAAAGTATACGTAGTAGTAGCCGTATTGTTCAAAGCCGGTGCCCAAGTCCCCGTAATGCCATTAGTAGAAGTCGTTGGCAAGGCAGCCAAAGTAGCCCCAGTACATATCGCCGGCACCGCCGTGAACGTTGGCGTAACATTCGGATTCACCGTGAGGTTCAAAGTGGTCGAAGTAGCACAAGCAGAGTTTATAGGCGTAAACGTATAGGTTCCCGAAGCCGTATTGTCCAAGGCTGGCGTCCAAGTCCCTTGAATACCGTTGTTCGAGGTAGTCGGTAACGCAGCAAAAGTACCTCCAGCACAAATAGCAGGCACCGCCGTAAAGGTAGGAACCACTTGCGGATCCACGGTAACAGTAAGTGTAGTCGTAGTAGCACATTCTCCCGCCGCTGGAGTAAACGTATAAGTAGTAGTGGCCAAAGGGTTCAAAGCCGGAGCCCATGTTCCCGTTACCCCATTCGTAGAAGTCGTTGGCAAAGGCGACAAGGCCGACCCCGAACAAATCGCTGGTACTGCGGTGAAAGTTGGCGTTACTGGGGTAACACAAGTAGGATAACAAGTCACCGTCTGACTCGGGGTACAAACATCGTTCCATGTTAACGTAAAAGTAACGGCTTGCCCTTGGGTCACGCCCGTTACTACATAGTTAGATGGGGCGACTAGCGTACCCGTAACAGGGGCTCCGCCATCAATCGTATAGCTGTAACTAAAACTGGTTTGCCCCACATTGTTAAAATCAAAAGCAACCGTAGTAGTAGTCGAAGCGGCATCATCACAAAACAGGAATGGTGCAATAGTAGGTGGCGTATTAGATACCGTAACCACGATAGCAATGCGCGGACTCTCACAACCTCCTACCGTTTGGCTCACATAGTACGTGGTCGTACCTACCGCAGCCGAAGAAGGGGTGGGTGCCGTAGCCGAAGCCGTGCCACCCGTAGCATTCGTTCCGTACCAATTCAAAGTGCCAAGAGGCGACGGAATCGCCGTTAAAGCAACCGTCGGCGCATTTTGACAATAGGTTATTGGAATTACAGTGGGAGGATTAGGAAGCACGGGAGCAACAAGCGTAACCGCTATAGGGACCGAAACACAACCCGTGGTCAAGTCTTTGATTTGCAAACTGTAATTCCCTGGCGCCAAACCAATAAAACTTAAGCTCGATTGATAAGTCAATCCGCCATCGATGCTGTATTGATAACTGGCTGCTTGGTAGGTATACCCACCAACATTAGTGTAATCTTGAGGGTCTAAAGCCGTCCAATCCGCAGGATCCCACGTTGTCGAAGGATGCGGCGCTGTGGTCAATCGGCGGTAACTATACCCTGCACTAGAAGGGGTAAACACTACACCATCCGTTCTTCCCCACAAATCAATTTCGGCGTTGCCACTAGTCGTCAAACGGATGTTATCATTATTGTTGATACCACTACCACAAGTCCCCCAATAAAAGTCAGGAACGACACCACCGGCATTAACAGCACTGCCTACCGATACGACATAAACCGAATTATTAGGCAAACTGCCAGAAAGCAATAAATCACAATTGGCAGCTGCAGCACCATTATTATAAAGCTTTAAGCGGTAATTAGACAAGTTCTTAGTAACGCCCGTACCATTGTAGAGTTCCACATAAGTCAACGCACCCACATCTTCATCGGTAACCTCCGAAATAAAAAGTTCGGCCGGCGGTGGTAAAGGAGCGGGATTCACCGGACCCGTAAAGACGATAGAACCGGTAGGCAGCGCACAGGTGGGTTGGGTCACCGTGTAAGTTGGTACTTCAGCACAAGGCGTAGAAGCTACACAAGTTGCAAGATCACTCTGGTAACACCCTGTTCCCACAGGAAGTACCGTTATTTTAACCGAATCATTGGCATTCAAACCATTGACCGTATAGGTATTGGTGGTAATTGACCCTCCGCTAACGGGTGCCCCACTATTGATGGTATAAGATATAGTATAACTACTAGCACTACTAATAGTAGGCCAAGTAAAGGTAACCGAATTGGATGTGCCTACCCCACAAGTGATCACTGGAGTCTCTACTGGCGTAACCGTAACCACCACATCCTCAGATACACTACAGGTCACATTGGTAGTAAACGAAATATCATCCAAAGCAAAGTCATTCCCCGTAGCAGCAGTAACCGTATCATACAATTGAATTTGCGCTAGCGTACTAAGACCCGAATTCCAAGCTTGTGAAAAATTGGTCCACACACAAGTGGAACCGGTAGCATTCATGGTACCTACTTGAACACCATTAATCACCACGCGTATAGAAGCGGGATTTCCCGCAGATAAAGTTTGAATCCAAAAACTAAAGTTGTAGGTCTGCCCAGGAACCACGGCCACACTTTGAGCCCAAACTAAATCGGTACCCCCAGCCGTAACAGCACCATCCACCACCATCATCTTTCCAGTACCCGTTGTATGATCCACACATGCCGCCGAAAATCCAGGTTCCCAAGTATTCGGATTCGTAACGATGCCATAGGCTTTTTGTACAAAATTGGTATTCAGTGGGTTATAATAAATATAGTCGGTATCAAAGCCTACATTGCCATTCGTAAAATTACCATTGGCAATCAAATCGACATTAGAAATCTTAGAAGACGTTACCGTATAGGTCGTAGTTTGTGTCGGACCAACAACCGGATTAGCACTCGTAGGCGTAGTCAACGAAGCGTCCACTGGAATAGAGGTCCAAGCATAAGTGGTCCCTCCGGCGACAGACAAAGTGGTGGGCGAACCCAAACATAAACTGGTATCCGTACTGACGGTCAAACCAGTAGCGGGAGCGACCAAGGTAATATTGGACTGACTTACAGTATTTCCGGCCGAATCAGTTACCGAAACCGAATAAGTACCCGCACCCAAGCCATAAAAAATGCCCGTCGCATTGGTCTGCGAAGCGGTGCCACTCAATGTATAAGTGGTATAAGGTGGAATTCCATTGTTAGCATAAACCACCACGGCGCCATTATTCGTATTGGCACAAGTGGGATTGGAAAACGAACTCGAAAGCGCCAACGGCAACGGCGGCGCAATAACAGCCATGTCATCCAAAGCAAAATCATTACCCGTGCCACTGGTATTGTTATTAAATAATTTGATATTAACACAAGCACCCGTAGGTACAAAACTATAAACAACTTGTTGCCAACCGTTAGCAGGCAAAGGCGCTAAAACACTACCCGATACCAAAGTAACGGAAGTAGCATTTAAAATCTGACACCCAATATTTGCCTGAGTCGCCACATTCGTAACCGTAGTCGAAACGGATTTAATCCAATAACTAAAGGTATAGCTGCCACCGATGGTCATGCCGCATACACCACCCCCACCATTACCAGCTTCCCAAAAATTCTGCTGCCCTCCGGTCGTGGTACCGTCAATAACCATCATGTTTCCCGTACCGGTAGTGTGGTCACCACCACTAATGAAAAAAGCCGTATTCATCGGCTGCGGGTTTGTTGTAAAAGCATAGTTCCCACCAACAGTGGTCCCCGAAAAGGGCTGCGTAATCAAAGTGTAGAACCCCGAATTAACAAAAAAACCTACGTTACTGCCGGATTGAAAATCACCATTAGCCAACAGGTTCTGTGCCGAACCGTTAAGTGCTAGGAATCCAACCATTACTAATGCTGCGCTACGCAAAAAGCTTACTAACTTCATTTATTGTGTTTTTTAAGGGTAACTTAAGTGGTATTTAAGCCCCAAAGATATTGATTTTAAAAACTATACAGGCTCTCACCAAAGGAAAAAGCACTAAAAAACCCCAACATTTGAGGTTTTACTAAATACTATTTTTCTATTTTTCTCCGATTGCGCTCCGTCTTCAATAACGTAAGTTCCCGACTCGTTTGTCCCGCCACCGAAGTGTTCTCCTCTGCCCGTCTAATCAAATACGGCATGACATCGCGCACCGGACCAAAAGGCAAATACTTAGCGACATTATAGCCGTGGGAAGCCAAATTATAACTGATGTTGTCACTCATCCCATAAAGCTGCCCAAAACAAATACGAGCATCATTTTTAGCCAAGCCCTTCGCCGCCATCAATTCGATCAACTTATACGAACTCAACTCATTGTGGGTTCCAAGGAACACCGACATTTGGTCCAAATGCTCCATCATATACTCGGCAGTCGTATCAAAGTTGACATCGGTAGCTTCTTTACTAGCACAAATCGGACTAGGATACCCCTGCTCCGCCGCACGGGCATTTTCTTTTTCCATGTAGGCTCCGCGAACCAACTTCATGCCGATATAAAATCCCTCCGCCTTAGCTAGCTCGTGTAATTTTTTTAAGTAATCCAAACGATCCCAACGGTACAACTGCAAAGTGTTATACACAATCGCCTTTTCTTTGTTGTACTTGCGCATCATCTCGGTCACCAATTCGTCGGCAGCGTCTTGCATCCAACTCTCCTCCCCGTCAATCAATAAGGCGACATCTTTTTCATAAGCCGATTGGCAAACGGCATCAAAACGGGCCACCACGCGGTTCCACTCTTTCTGCTCGTCCAACGTCAAGGGCTGATTTTCGCCCAGTTTCTCGTATAAGTGAAACCTACCCAAACCTGTAGGCTTGAATACAGCAAACGGTATAGCAGCACGTTCTTTGGCAAAGGCAATCGTTTTCAATGTCATCTCCAAAGCCGCATCAAACTGCGCTTCTTCTTCCTTCCCTTCCACGGAATAATCCAATACCGAAGAAACGCCTTTCGTATACATTTTATCCACCACGGTCAAACAATCTTCCTCCGTCGTCCCCCCACAAAAATGGTCAAAAACAGTAGCGCGAATCAATCCTTCGACGGGCAAATGGGCTTTTAAAGCAAAATTAGTTACCGCCGTTCCAATACGCACCAAAGGCTCATTGGCAATCATCTTAAATAAAAAATAGGCCCTGTCTAATTCCGTATCGGTTTTTAGAGCAAAGGCCACTTGGGTATCGTTGAAAATCTTTTCCATTAGAATTGTAATATCGGTGCAAATATAAATAGAGTTTAATGATTAATTAGTAAATTTTACAGTATTTTTGGGGCTCAATTGTAACAAAATGCAACCCATTAAAGCCAACGGTTATCCCATATATTTTGCGGAATCAGGATACCATTTCCTCAACAACTTCATCGCAGAAAAAAACTATTCCACCCTCTTCGTTTTAGTCGATACGCATTCTAATGAATATTGCCTAAACCGCTTCCTACCCTACCTCGCGACGACCAAAACCATCGAAATCATCGAGATAGAAGCAGGAGAAAGCGAAAAGAACATCCACACCTGCATCGAAATATGGTCCGTGCTCACGGAATTGGGAGCCGACCGAAAAAGCCTGCTCATTAATTTAGGGGGTGGGGTGATCACCGACATCGGCGGATTTGTCGCTTCTACCTTCAAAAGGGGAATCGATTTCATCCACATTCCTACCACCCTACTCGCCATGGTCGACGCCTCCATAGGTGGGAAAAACGGAGTGGACTTAGGTGCCTTAAAAAACCAAATCGGTGTGATTAACGTACCCCAACTCGTACTCATCGATACCGACTACCTAACGACTTTACCGCAAAACCAAATGCGCTCCGGCCTCGCCGAAATGCTCAAACATGGTTTAATACAAGACGCGGCCTACTGGGAACCGTTTACGGATATGACCCAGCTGGACTTCGCCGACTTCGATTCCCTAATCCACCGCTCCGTAGCGATTAAAAATGACGTGGTACTGCAAGACCCCACGGAGGACGGCATCCGAAAAGCACTCAATTTTGGGCACACCCTCGGGCACGCCATTGAAAGCTACTTTTTGGAAAACGAACACAAAACAGCCCTGCTACACGGAGAAGCGATAGCGGTGGGCATGATCCTAGAAAGCTACCTCTCTTGGCAAAAAAACCTAATCACTGCAGCGGAGTATGGCCAAATCAAAACGACCATCAACGCTATTTTTGAACCGGTGGTTTTTGAGGAAACGGACCGCCAACCGATACTCGATTTGCTCATTCACGACAAAAAAAATGAGTACGGCAAAATCCAATTTGCACTGCTCAAAGGCATCGGAAACATTCAAATAAACCAAGAAGTTGATACTGAATTAATTATAAAAGCTTTTGAGGATTATAAGAGGTAACATTTTTTTAATAAGATTAGTTGCATTTCGAATAGATTATTTTTTACATTTGCCTTAATGAATAAAAGTGCCCACACTACTATACACAACACTTTCAATCAAGAAAACAATACGCATTTCTTGACAAATGCCTCGGTTTACTTCCGATTGAAAAGTGACTTCATCGCCTGGTGTTCGCAAATCACTTTTTACAGCCAAGAAAAACTACCGATTATTTACGCAAATATTAGAGTTTGAATTACAAAGTAAAGCTGTTACCACACAAGTTTAATCTGTAATTTTTATATCCTCAATGAACACTAAATATTTCGACTTAATCAACCAAACGTTTTACTTTCCACAAGAAGAATTTACCTTAAATAAAGACAACCTTCAATTCCACCACATCGACTTGATGAAATTGGTGGAGCAATACGGTACGCCACTTAAATTCACCTACCTGCCGCAAATTTCGAACAACATCAACAAAGCAAAAGGGTGGTTTAGAAAAGCCATGGAGAAAAACAAATACGAAGCCAAGTACTACTATTGCTACTGTACCAAAAGTTCGCACTTCAGCTTCATCATGGACGAGGCCTTCAAAAACAACATCCACATCGAGACCTCTTCGGCTTTCGACATCAACATCGTGGAGAACCTTATGGCGCAAGGCAAAATAAACAAAAACACCTTCGTCATTTGCAACGGATTTAAGCGCGAACAGTATATTGAAAACATCGCTCGCCTGATTAACGGCGGCCACAATAAAACAATTCCCGTAATCGATAACTACGAAGAATTAGATTTACTACAAGAACAAATCAAAGGAAAATTCAAAATAGGCATCCGTATCGCGGCGGAAGAAGAACCTAAATTCGAATTCTATACCTCTAGATTAGGAATTGGGTACAAAAACATCTTACCATTCTACCGTAAACAAATCGAGGAAAATAAAAAAGTAGAACTGAAAATGCTCCACTTTTTCATCAATACAGGCATCATGGATACCGCCTACTATTGGAACGAATTAGTGAAATGTATCAAAGTATACGTGGCGTTGAAAAAGGAATGTCCAAGCTTAGACAGTTTGAACGTCGGAGGTGGGTTCCCAATCAAAAACTCCTTGGCCTTTGAATACGACTACCAATACATGATTGATGAAATCATCAACCAAATCAAAATTGCCTGCGACGAAGCCGAAGTGGATGTGCCAAACATCTTCACCGAATTCGGTTCATTCACCGTAGGAGAAAGCGGCGGAGCCATCTACCAAGTGTTGTACCAAAAACAACAAAACGATCGAGAAAAATGGAACATGATCGACAGCTCGTTCATCACCACCCTACCCGATACTTGGGCCATTAACAAACGTTTCGTCATGCTAGCCATCAACCGCTGGAACGATACCTATGAAAGAGTACTACTAGGAGGCCTAACCTGTGACAGCGATGATTATTACAACTCAGAGCAAAACATGAATGCCATCTATTTACCAAAATACAGCAAAGAAAAACCATTATACATCGGCTTCTTCAATACCGGCGCCTACCAAGAAACCATCGGAGGGTTTGGCGGATTACACCACTGCCTGATTCCCCAACCAAAACACATTCTAATCGATCGCGATGAGAACGGCATCTTGGCGACCGAAGTCTTCTCTGAACAACAAAATTCAAACGACGTATTGAAGATACTGGGATATGACGCGCTGTAACAGCAGGATAGACTACTATTTTTAACAGATTTAAATTATAAAAACTGTTTGCGGTTTTAGAAAAAAAGATTTTCTTTGAAAAGCAAACGACAAGCAACAAAACTACGACAATGAGCAAAGGACCTATTAGCCAGTTTATAGAAAAACATTACCTACACTTCAATGCCGCTGCTCTTGTAGATGCTGCCAAAGGATATGAAGCGCACCTACTTGAAAACGGTAAGATGATGATCACCCTGGCAGGTGCCATGAGTACCGCCGAATTGGGAAAATCATTAGCCGAAATGATCCGCCAAGACAAAGTACACATCATTTCTTGTACGGGAGCCAACTTAGAGGAAGACATCATGAACTTAGTAGCGCACAACTCTTATAAGAGAGTGCCAAACTACCGTGACCTGTCCCCACAAGAAGAATGGGACCTATTGGAAAACCACTACAACCGGGTAACCGATACCTGCATCCCAGAAGAAGAAGCATTCCGTAGATTACAATCACACCTATACGACATCTGGAATAACGCCGATTCAAAAGGCGAACGATACTTTCCACACGAATTCATGTACCAAATGATCAACTCAGGGGTACTAAAACAATATTACGAAATCGACCCTAAAGATTCTTGGATGGTCGCAGCTGCCGAGAAAAACCTACCTATTGTAGTCCCAGGCTGGGAAGACAGTACGATGGGGAACATCTTTGCTTCGTATTGCATTAAAGGAACATTCAAACCGACCACCATGAAAAGCGGCATCGAATACATGATGTGGTTGGCCGACTGGTATCCTAAAAACGCTTCGGGTAAAGGAGTAGGCTTCTTCCAAGTAGGAGGAGGTATCGCCGGAGATTTCCCCATCTGTGTAGTACCTATGCTATACCAAGACATGGAAATGCACGATGTGCCGTTCTGGAGCTACTTCTGCCAAAATTCAGATTCAACCACAAGTTACGGCTCCTACTCAGGTGCCGTCCCAAATGAGAAAATCACTTGGGGTAAATTAGATATAAATACACCCAAATTTATTATTGAATCGGACGCTACCATTGTAGCCCCGCTTATATTTGCTTACTTACTAGATTTATAAAATATTTTTT
>Ga0114967_10004891_pt1 | contig 10710 bp, 9 predicted proteins | sample M_130628_MF_Meta_FD_92639 | JGI IMG/M metagenome (GOLD analysis project Ga0114967, IMG submission 92639) | Freshwater microbial communities from Lake Montjoie, Canada to study carbon cycling - M_130628_MF_MetaG | ecosystem: Environmental > Aquatic > Freshwater > Lake | place: Lake Montjoie... | reverse complement strand
GGCCGATGGGGCAGGGGAATCCTGCGGTGCAATTCTACGTCCGGAACATCACGCATCAACGTCCGCTCCAGCGCATGGGCGCAGACAAGCAGCATGTGAAATTCTGGTTGACGGACGGCAAGGCCAGCCACGAAGCCGTGTGGTGGAACGCGGGAAAAGAAAGCCTGCCCGTGGGGAGATTTGATCTGGCATTCGCGCCGCAGGTCAACGACTACAACGGCCGACGCACCGTGCAACTCAAGGTGCTGGACTGGCGGGCGCTGGGGTAAGCTGACGTATTCAAGTGGCAGAGGCAACTATTGCAACTATTGCCACTATTGCCAATTTCAAGCGAAAAAAATTACTTACTCGATGTCATCTGGGCTTTGGTAGTGAATCGAAGAAGAGTCAGCAAACGCATATTGTTTTCACGATTGATGCGATACCTATAACGGACCTCTTGTCCAATGATGCCATGCGCCCAAGTGGATGGCGTTTGATCCTTGAATATCTTCGTCTCTTGCTTGACGGCAATCACGGTTGCATTGTCTCGACTCGCTTTAGCTGGGGCGGCCAGTAGCGATCGAAACTGTTTGTTTGTCTTTGTCCACTGCTACCAGAGTGCCGATGAATTCTTTGACGAGGCGGTTTGTGAAAGACTTGGCGACGTTTGTTCGGTTTTGGCTGGCAGTGTTTGTCCCCGATAGATCCAATTTTAATTATCCGCTGTAGCCTTATGCCCTTAGAGGGTGACGAGTTGGTGTTTTGAGCCTGAGCCGAAATAATCGCAACGCTCGCAAGTAATTTGAGTAATAGGGCTTTCATTGCTTGCGACCTTAAAACCGTGCTTTGGGGTTGACGAGCCGTGGGCTGTTGAAAGTATGCGTGCGCGCGCATCTATATTTTGACGTTGCCTTTTCAGAAACTCAAAAGAATTGTCGTGTCGCTCAAACGCTACAATGGTCGCACAGTGAAAGTCGACCTGCCCAGTGTCGAGTTTGAGAATTTTTCGGTTAAAGTTCTCAGCGTCTTTGCCGATGTAGGAGGTCATGAGGGGTATTACATCGCTGCTTAATCGGATGCCGTGCGCGCGGATCATCGCCTTCGTATTTCTTCCCATACTTGCGTTGCTTGCCACATCGTGCGCCACCACTGGCTTCAAGGAAGCCAAAGCCACAGACTTGGAGATTCGTTTCAATACGTGGGATTCCATCACGATTACCAAGCCTGACACGCGTGAAGGTGGCTTCCTGCCTGTGTTGCAACTTTCTGAACTGGGCGACGAAATCGCCAAACGCGTTATCAGCCGCGAACTTGCCGTGGTCGTGGTCGTCAACAATTACGATGAATCCCAAGCCGCAAGCATCGGTGCGAAGATGAAAGGTCACCTCGCGGCGCATGGGTTCAAACGCGTTGTCGCATTGCGCGGCAGCGATGTCGTCCCGATTGCGGGATTGCCCGTGGCGTTCGACTCCGCTATTCAATTGGCGAATGGCCAAAATGGTTTCTCAAGTGCCTCAGCATCGTCCGCCCCTTGAGCGGATGTTGCGGATACATCAGTCTCTTCAGTCTGGTAAGTTTCCCAACGCCACGATCCTCGCAGCGGAACTCGAAGTCAGCACCAAGTCCATCCAGCGCGACCTGGAATTCATGCGGGATCGGTTGGAGTTGCCTATCCATTACGACTCGCATCGCATTGGCTATCATTACACCGCAGAGGTCACGTCGTTCCCGACGATGCACATCACCGAGGGCGAGCTTGTCGCACTTGTAATTGCGGAAAAGGCGTTGGAGCAATATCGCGGCACGCAATTCGAAAAGCCGCTCCTCAGTGCAATCCGCAAAATCGAGCAATCCTTGCCCGACACGATCTCGCTGAACATTGCGGACATCGAGCAGACCATTTCCTTTCGCACTCGCGCTGAGCCGATCCTCAATCTTGAAATTTTCGACGCGCTTGCCAAAGCCACAGGCTCGCGGCGGCAATTGCAGCTCACCTATCGTAAAGCTGGAACCCGGGAAAAGGAGTTGCGGCTCATTGATCCCTACCACCTAGCGAACATCAATGGCGAGTGGTATCTCTTCGCATTCGATCACGCACGCAAGGACATCCGCACCTTTGTGCCCGCGCGTGTTTCTGCTGTGAAACAAACGGGCAAGACGTTCGCCCGTCCGCATAAATTCTCATTGGAGAAACGCCTGCGCGACAGTTTTGGCGTCCATTCCGGCTACGGGAAGTTTGAAGTGCTATTACGCTTTGATCTGCGAGTGGCGGATTACGTCCGTGAAAAGAAATGGCACGAGTCGCAGGGACTGCGTGAACTCAAGAATGGCGGCGTGGAGTTGAGCCTCAAGCTCTCCAGCTTGGTTGAGATCGAACGCTGGGTTTTGAGCTGGGGTGGCGATGTCAAAGTCCTCAAGCCGCGTGAACTGGTTGATGCGGTTCGCAAAGCTGCGAAGAAGATTTTGCAAGGAAGCGCGGCGTGATTGAGTCATCGCCGCGCCTGAAGATTCAAAGTCGCTTCTCGTCCGCGTCTATGTAGTCCACGAAATTCTTGATGTCGTCACGATGGGCGATGTTGGCCTGTTCCTTACGCATCTTGAGTCGTGTCACGCCATCCGCGTCATCAGCCGCAGGATAGTTCAGCATCGTTGCAAGGAACGCCGCTTTTTCCAAGGCGGACTTCTTCACGTTTTTCTTCACCCAATCCGACACCTCGCCATCGGTGATGGATTTTTTCACGATTTCCACCATCTGGGGATGCGTGACGCCAGCGGCATCGAGCCAACTCTTGTCAAAACCGCGCGCGCCGTAGTTCGGCTGATAATCGGCGTGAAGTTTTCCGGCGATGTGCAGCCGTATCTTGTCCACATACCGTGGCAAATGTGGCCAGCCGTCCATGGTTTCGCGGGGGCTTCGAGGGTAAATGATGTCGCTCATGGCTAGATGATTGGCGGGTCGGGCACGTCTGTCAACTTTGTGAGCCTAACGAAAAACTCCGCTACTGTTTCCGGCGATGGGGTTTTGAAAGCTGTCGAACCGGTTACCGCTATTGTTTAGACTTCTTGGCTTCACCTGCTTCAATGGTATTAGGCTTCTTTTCACGCGGCCCTCTCGTGTTGACCGGCATCTGAAGATCGAATGTGGGTGAAGACAATAAAAAACTCGGACTTGATAGGGGCACTGTTTGATTAAAAAATTTTTGTTTTTTTGAACATCTTTTTTTAGGTATGGTCAAAGCTAGGACTGCCAAAAATATGGAAGTTCAGCCTGAACAGAACTGGAAAGCTTTTTAAACGGGCAGGGCTGATATTTTCCGAAGTCGCAAATTAAGTCTCAGATGCAAGTATGATCAAAGTTGAAAATCTGACCAAGGTCTTCGGTGCGAAACGCGCCGTTGATGGTATTTCGTTCGTGGTGGAGCGCGGCGAGGTGTTGGGCTTCCTGGGTCCGAATGGCGCAGGGAAATCCACCACAATGCGGATGATCACAGGTTTCATCGCGCCCACCAGCGGCAGAGTTTCCGTGGGCGGCCATGACATTGTGGGTCAGCCAATTTCCGCTAAGCGGCTCATTGGTTATCTGCCGGAGAATGCGCCTGCCTACACGGACATGACGGTTCATGGCTTCCTGAGTTTCGCGGCTGAGATTCGTGGACTCCATGGTGACGCGAAGAAGCGTGCTGTGAGTCGTGCGGTGGAGTTGTGCTTCCTGGAAGGCGTTTTGCATCAGAGCGTGGAGACTCTCTCCAAAGGTTATCGCCATCGCACCTGTTTCGCGCAATCCATCATCCACGACCCCGATGTTTTGATCCTCGACGAACCGACGGACGGGCTGGATCCGAATCAGAAGCACGAAATCCGGACGCTCATCCGCAAGATGGGCGAGAGGAAGGCGATTATTTTTTCAACGCACATTCTTGAAGAGGTGGACGCCGTATGCTCTCGGGCCGTGATCATTGATCGCGGCCGCATCGTGGCGAACGGCACGCCGGAGGAGTTACGGCGCAAATCCGAGTGGGCAGGCGCGGTCACGATTGTTGTGCGAAATACTCCCGCCACCACAATCACGCAGAAGTTGGGGCAACTTTCTCCAGTTAAATACGCTAAAATCATGAAGGACGCGGAGAGCAAAGTCACTGTCACGGTTTTCCCTAAGCCTAACACGAACGGTGAATTGACGCGCGCCGTGATGGACGCATCGCAGGGTTGGCAGGTGGAGGAGTTACACACGGAAGGGGGGCGGCTAGACGAAGTCTTCCGCAGCATCACCATGCCGGATACGAATACTTGAGTCTCAAGTCCAAGGTCTGAAGTCTAAATTTCTGATATTTTACAATGAATTCCTGGGCCAATATCAAAACCATTGCCAAGCGGGAGCTGGGCGCGTATTTCACATCGCCGCTGGCGTATGTATTCATCGTGATCTTTCTGCTGCTGTGCGGATTTTTCACGTTCATGATCGGTGGCTTTTTTGAGCGCGGTCAGGCCACGCTCGCGCAATCGTTCTTCGACTGGCATCCGTGGTTTTATCTGTTCCTCGTGCCGGCAGTGGGCATGAGGTTGTGGGCGGAAGAGCGGCGCGTGGGCACTTTGGAATTATTACTTACGATGCCAGTGACAGCGTGGCAGGCCATCGTTGGAAAATTTCTCGCGTCGTGGGTGTTCCTCGGACTCGCCCTGCTGCTCACCTTTCCCGTGGTAATGACCGTGAATTATCTTGGCAATCCCGACAACGGTGTGATCTTCACCGGCTACATCGGGAGCTGGCTGATGGCGGGCGCGTATCTAGCAATCAGTTGCATCACATCGGCAATGACACGCACGCAGGTCGTTAGCTTTATCATCTCCGTGGTTGTTTGTTTCTTCCTGATCCTTTGCGGATTTGCGCCGGTGGTGCGTTTCCTAGAAGGTTGGGCGAGCCCGACGATGGTGGACTTCGTCACGTCGTTCAGCGTCATCACGCACTTCGATGGCTTTCAGAAGGGCGTGCTGGATTCTCGCGATGTTCTGTTCTTCCTGTCTGTGATCGGCTTCTCGTTATTCTCAACCAGTGTGATCCTGCGCGAGCATCGCAACTGATTTACCCAAGGAACTACGATGCAAAAGAAAACTCTCGAAACATTTCTCTATTCGGTCGGCGGCGTCATCGCGATGGCGCTGATCCTCGTGGCCGTGAACGTCATCACGTCCGGCATGAAACAGCGTGTGGACTTGACGCAGGAAAAGGCCTACACGCTTTCGGACGGCACGCGCGCGATTCTGGCCAAGCTGGATACTCCGGTGAAAATCCGTTTCTACTCGTCGCACAGCGCGGCGTCCACGCCGCAGACTGTTTACCTGAAGACTTACGCACGTAAGGTGGAAGACCTGTTGGCCGAATACAAACAAGCCGCTAAGGGGAAACTCATCGTCGAAAAATACGATCCGAAGCCCGATTCTGACGCGGAAGATTCAGCGCGGCTCGACGGCGTGTCAGGCGCACAGATTCCTGGCGGCGAACCGTATTATCTCGGCATCGCGGTGAGCCTGCTGGATTCCAAAGAGGCGATTCCATTTTGCCAGCCGACTCGTGAACGGATGCTGGAATACGATCTGACTCGTGCCATCACGCGTGTTGTCACGCCCGAAAAACCTGTGGTGGGGGTGATGAGCGCGTTGCCTGTGTTCGGCGGCGGTGGGAATCCAATGATGCAGATGCAGATGGGGCAGCGGCCCCAGCCTGCGTGGGTGATTGTCAGCGAACTGCAAAAGGATTTCACGGTGAAGCGTGTCGAGATGACGGCGGAGAAAATCCCCGATGACGTGAAGGTGCTCGTGGTGATCCATCCTAAGGACATCACGGACGCGGGTCAGTTTGCTATTGATCAATTCCTCTTGCGCCGCGGAAAATTGTTTGCGTTCCTCGATGCCAATTCGCTAGTAGACAATCGCAATCAGCAGAATCCGATGATGGCGCAGATGGGCAGCGGCGGTTCGACGATGGACAAGCTACTCAAGGCATGGGGTGTGACATTTGAGAACAGCAAGGTCGTGGCGGACTTGAATTACAAAATGGTGTTGGGCGACAGCGGGGACGCGACCGCGCATCATCCCACATGGCTGTCGGTTGATGCGAAGGGATTGAACGCAGACGACATCGTGACGAGCCAGATTGACAACGTATGGTATTTCTCCGGCGGCTCATTTTCCGGAACGCCCGCAGACGGTTTGAAGCAAACGATTCTTGTCCACAGCTCCACTGATTCTAGTCTGGTGGATGGAATGATGGCGAACCTGTCGCCGGACAGCGCGATGAAGGATTTCAAACCGTCCGGCAAGGAGCAGATTCTCGCGATGCGGCTCACTGGAAAATTCAAGACGGCTTTCCCGAATGGAAACCCAAACAAGCCCGTCCCGGAATCCTCCGGAGGAGAAACCAATGCACCCGCGAAGCCTGCCGATGATTCGCTGAAGGAATCCAAGATGGACACCACGGTGATTCTCGTGGGTGACGCGGACATGATTCATGACAATTTCACGATTCAGGATCAGCAGACGATCTTCGGAAACATGAGGCGGCAATTGAATGCCAATCTGAACTTCGCGCAGAACGCGGTCGAGCAACTTGCGGGCGACAACAATCTTATCGCTGTGCGCAGCCGTGCGACTTTGAATCGCCCATTTGAAGTCGTACGAAAGAAGGAGGCCGAGGCGAGCCAGAAGTTTCAGGGCGTAGTGGATGAATTGCAGAAGAAGGCTCAGGAAGCGCAGCAGCGCATCAACGATTTACAGGCGCAGAAGTCGGACAAGAACCAGCGATTCATCATCACGCCAGAACAGCAGGCAGAGATCGCCAAGCTGGAAAAAGAAAGCGTGGAGACGGACAAGAAGCTTCGCGCGGTGAAGAAGGATCTGGCGCGTGAGGTGGATTCGCTCAAAACGAGCCTGACATGGTGGAACATCTTCGCGATGCCCGGCGTGGTGACGGCGTGCGGACTATTCCTAGCGGTGTATAAACGCAAACTGACGGCGGCAAAATGAACAAGAAACAATTCATCATTCTCTTGGTGCTGGTGGTCGTGCTCGGGTTGTGGGGTATGAGCCGGTGGCGCGGACAGACTTCATCCTACAGCGGTGGCGGCAATGCAGTTGGGCAGAAACTGCTTGGCGATTTCGATGTAAATGCCGTGGTGCAGCTCGCCGTCAAGCAGGGCACGAATGAACTGTTGCTTGCGAAGAAGGACGACGTGTGGCGCGTGGCGCAACGAGACAATTACCCTGCGGACTTCGCGGGGATCAGTTCGCTGCTGGTGAAGCTAAAAAATCTTAAGGTGGTGCAAACCGAGCAGGTGGGCGCGTCGCAGTTGCCCCGGCTCGAACTCGCCCCTGGCGGAAAAACGGAGCCGACATCGGTGGAGTTTCGCGACGCGAGCGGCAAGGCGATCAAGACATTGACGCTCGGCAAAAAGCATATGCAAGGCAGCGGGCAGGATTCTGCGATGGACGAGATGGGCGGAGGCGGCGGCTATCCAGATGGTCGCTATGTGCAAGTCAGCGGAGCGGTGGGGGCTGTGTCGGTGATTTCCGACCCGCTAACCGATGTCGAGCCAGGTGCGGGCCGTTGGCTGAACAAGAGTTTCTTCAAGATCGAGAAACCCAAAAGCATCAGTGTCACGTTCGCTGAAGCTACGAATTCTTGGACGCTCACACGCGAAACTGAAGGCGGCCAATGGAAACTGGCGGAAGCAAAGGCCGAGGAGAAGTTGGACGCGGGAAAATCTGCCGGCGTCACAGCGCCATTCGGTTCACCGACTCTCAACGATGTCGCCGTAGGTTTGACGCCTGAGCAATCGGGCTTGGACAAGCCGACGGTCATCAAGGTCGCGACGTTCGATGGCTTTGAATACACCGTGAACATCGGCGCGAAGAAGAACGAGAACTACCTGCTCACAGTGGCCGTCGTAGGCAACTTTCCGAAGGAACGCGTCGCCGTGCCTGATGAGAAGCCGGAGGACAAAGCAAAGGCGGACAAGGAATTCACCGACAATCTGAAGCGTCTCAAAGAAAAACTCGCTACGGAAACAATGTTCGGCAAATGGACTTATCAGGTCGCAACCTGGACGGTTGATCCGCTGCTCAAGAAACGCGTCGAATTGGTCGAGGAGAAATCAGCCGAGACGAAGGCCACTGGCACCGATAGCGGTGGGTCTCCGCAAGCAGGCGCATCCCCGCCGGGTGCATAACTCAGTCATGAACCGGGGCATCTGACGCGGCGGGATAGATTTGCGAAGACATTATTCTGGACTTGAGGGGCGGCCTGAGAAAACTGTGCGTCAGTGCGAACGTGCGTGATCTTTAATCCAGCGGCAAAGGGGCAGAAGGCTGAACGCTTTCGCAATTTGCTTACTTCGATTTCATCGGAGTGTTCACTCAAACAAACTGTCACCGCAGGTGACGCGCGGAAACTCGCTGCCAGCGCAGTGCGAGAAGGATTTGAGTCCATCATCGCGGCCGGCGGTGATGGCACGGTAAACGAAGTATTGAACGGGTTGAGCGATGTGCCGCAAGGTTTCAAACTCGCGCGCATCGGTGTTTTGCCGCTCGGCACGGTCAATGTCTTCGCGCGCGAGTTGGGAATCCCCACAAAACCGAAAGCGGCGTGGGAGGTGTTGCGTCGTGGGAACGAGCGGCTCATAGATTTGCCGCACGTCGAAAACGGACAGGGCGACAACTGTACACGCACATACTTTGCTCAGCTCGCGGGCGCAGGTCTGGATTCACGAGCGATTGAACTTGTGGATTGGTCACTGAAGAAAAAGATCGGGCCGCTCGCGTACATAGCGGCGGGGTTCAAGGCACTCGATGAAGAGCAGACGAGCTTGCTGGTTTCTGATGGAACGCGTTCCATACGGGGTGAGTTGGTGCTGGTGGGAAATGGGCGGCTTTACGGCGGAGATTTCCATATGTTTCCGGACGCGAGCCTGGCGGACGGTAAGTTGGATGTGTGTGTGTTTCCGAAAGCGGATTGGTTTACCCTTTTGAAATGCGGATTGCCGCTGCTCCTCACTGGCAAACCTCCTGCATCGGCAATCATTCGCATGAGCGCGGTGGCGTTCACAATGGTGGGGCAGGTTTCCTCGCGATTTCAAGTGGATGGCGAGCTTGGCGGCAACCTTCCGGCAAGATTCGGTCTTCAACCTTCCGCATTGCGGGTGATTTGCCCATGATTTGAGCACCCATGGATTCACCGCAGAGGTAACCCCGGGGCTTTTTACACAATGCTTCCCGGTTTGTCCGAATAGTCTGCAGGCCGTATCTGTTTTCGTAAGTAAGTAACAACACAGCGAGGATTTTTATGAAAACAGAGAACCAATCCCAAACTGAAGGTGGCACATTACGCTGGTTGAAAAGCATTTTTTCCTCGGGCAAAAACCAATCTCACACCGATGAGGTTAATCTTGCCGCCGCAATTGAGGTGAAAACCCCGAAATCTCCCCGAATGGGAAAAACAGTTTTGGTGGTGGACGATGATCCCGTGTTTCTAAAAGTGACAACAATGAAGCTCGAGTCCGAAGGGTATGAAGTCATCACCGCTTCGGAAGGTGCTGTAGCTATACAGGCGGCCCGCAAAAACAAACCCGACATCCTCGTCTTGGACTTGAATCTGACCTGCGATGTCTCTGGCGTGCCTTGGGATGGATTCAGCGTTATCGCTTGGTTGCGCCGGTTCGATGACCTGAAAAGCATTCCCGTGGTGATCGCCACGAGTTGTGACCCAGCCAACTACACCAAGAAAGCTTTGAATGCAGGTGCAATTGGGTTTTTCCAAAAACGTATGGATCCTGGGCTGCTCATCACGTTGGTGAGTCGGAGTCTCCAGCATCCGCGTCTAGGCACTGCCGGCGCGAACGCAAGCCTCCAGATTTAACGCGGGTTAAGCAGTTGTTTGGCTCGGACTACGAATTTGGATCAAACTCAGAACAGTAAGATCGCTGTGGGAGAGGGGGTTGTGAATCTGTGAAGTTAAGGCAGACTTGGTGTCTCAGGTCTTGGGCGCTCTATCGGTTTAAGGGATGGGTTCGTATTGTTTTCCTCCGGGGGAGTCAGGAAATAAAAGTTGAGTTCGCTCTTGCAATTTTGGCGGAAAACTTCACGATTAAAGGGTCTGTAGATGCTATAGCTTCCACGTCATGGTGAATCCTCAGGTGAACGACGTTCAGTGATGATTTGAAACCCGGTATTCGGGAACGGTCTGGAGAAAGCAGAGTTAGTCTAGGACAGTTAAACATCACATGAGCACAAAACTGTTTGTTGGAAATCTTTCCTTCAACACCACTGAAAACGATCTTTCCGACGCGTTTGCCGCACACGGCACCGTTGTGGAAGCTAACTTGATGATGGACCGCATGAGCGGCCGTCCTCGCGGTTTCGGTTTCGTCACCATGAGCAGCGCCGACGAAGCGCAAAAAGCCATTGACGCTTTGAACGGTCACCAACTCGACGGTCGCGCCCTCACGGTCAACGTGGCTCGTCCGCGTGAAGATCGTCCTCCCGGCGGCGGCGGTGGCGGTGGCGGTAGCCGTGGACCTCGTCGTGAATACGGCGGTGGTGGTGGAGATCGCGGCGGTCGTAGCAGCGGCGGCGGCGGTGGCGGTCGCTACTAAGAGGTAGATTTTCATAGCGGGGTTCAGCTTAAAGCTGAACCCCGCTTTTCTGTAACAACGAGCGGCGTCATTGCGCCACTGGGGG
>Ga0114967_10004890_pt1 | contig 10711 bp, 7 predicted proteins | sample M_130628_MF_Meta_FD_92639 | JGI IMG/M metagenome (GOLD analysis project Ga0114967, IMG submission 92639) | Freshwater microbial communities from Lake Montjoie, Canada to study carbon cycling - M_130628_MF_MetaG | ecosystem: Environmental > Aquatic > Freshwater > Lake | place: Lake Montjoie... | reverse complement strand
TTGGGACTTCGATGGGAACAAGACATGCATACGCCTAGAGGTAATAGATGGCTATTGCTTATTTCATTAATTGTCGGCCTTTCCTTTGGTGTTCACTTTATGGCATTATTAACCATTCCAGCTATAGGATTTTTGTATTTTTTTAAAAACTATAAAAAATTAACTATTAAAAATTTTATACTGGCTAACATTATTATTATAGCTGTCTTATTATTTATTTTCAAATTACTATTGCCCTATACTCTTGCCTTCTTTGGTAAAATGGAAATTTTTATGGTGAATAGTATTGGTTTGCCTTTTGACTCTGGGACTATCTTGGCTACTGTATTGATCATTGCCTTTTTCTACTTTGGACTAAAGTACACGCGGAAGAATGATCAATTTCTAAAAAACATTTTTAAAAAACCCTTAAGTTATAAGGGGAGAATTTCCAGAACAGAATATATTTTTAGCTTGATAATATCAATTTTGTATTTAATATTTCTTTCTGCGAATTTTTCTGAACTTAGTTTCTTTCCTAAAACTTTAATTAGAATACCTTTAGTGTTTTTTATATTTCAAGCTAGCAAAAGGCTTCAGGATACAGGCAAAATTGGACTCTACATTCTTATTCCAATTTATAATGTTTATTTGATTTTTTGGAGTTTAATTTTCGAAAAAGGAACTGTTGGCAAAAATGAATACGGAGAAGATCCCTTAAAAATAGTAAATAATGAATCCTGTTTTACAATTAATTATAACACTATCCTACTGAGTGTTTTATTTGTATTGATTGGTTTTTCTGCTTGGATGATGCTTCCGATACGTGCTAATGCTAATGTGGTCATCAACGAAAACAAGCCTTCAGATGCAGCAGAAGTATTAGCCTACTACAATCGCGAACAATATGGCGTAAATCCTTTATTTTATGGCCCTCAATATACCGATAGCTTTGCAGGATTAGACAAAGACCAACCTTATTTGGACAAAGCTCCTAATTATGAGCGCGATTACAGAACGGGCAAATATGTAATTGTCAACAATTATAAAAATGCTGAGCAGAATACAGATGACAATCAGAAAGCTGTACTTCCTAGGCTATGGAGTACTGAGCATATTGAAAATTATATTCAGTTTACTGGTGTTCCTACATTTAAACTTAATGAAGAATACCCATATGAAGAAGATTTAGCTCAATATGGGGTCAACATCGACAGTTTAAGCGAAGAACAAGTTGGACAAGCCATTGCTCAATTAAAAGGAGAGATTCAAAAGAACATTGATGACTTTAAAATGGCCTATGCACAGAAAAAAGTCGATAATGAAGATTACGTTTCGTTCCTCAAAAAATACAGTGATTATATTACCGTAGAAAAACCATCAACCTGGGACAATATTAGTTTCATGATAGAATACCAGTTTGGCTACATGTATGGGCGATATCTGTTGTGGAATTTTGTTGGAAGGCAAAATGATATTCAAGGTAAATATGATAATCTAGATGGAAACTGGATAAGTGGCATTAAATTCATAGATGAAATCCATTTAGGTAAAGGAACTCAAGAGAATCTTCCAGAAGATGTAAAGAATAACAAAGGAAGAAACGTTTATTATTTCTTACCTTTCATTATTGGACTAATTGGATTGATGTACCATGCACAAAGAGATTTAAAAAGCTTTTATGTCCTGTTAGTACTGTTCTTATTCACTGGATTGGCACTAAAAATTTATTTGAATGAACGACCATTTGAACCTAGAGAACGAGATTATGCTTTAGTAGGTTCGTTTTATGTCTTTGCGATCTGGATTGGTTTTGGAGTATACGCCATTTACGAGATTGTTACGGATTATATTAAATCAAAATTGGCTGGTCCTATCGTAATCGTTGCTTGCTTACTAGCAGCACCTATTATTATGGCATTTCAAAACTGGGATGATCATAGCAGAGCGAATAGGTATACCGCAATTGCCATGGCGAAAAACTACCTTGATTCTTGTGATCCTAATGCGATCTTATTTACTATAGGAGACAATGACACTTTTCCATTGTGGTATGCTCAAGAAATTGAAGGATTTAGAACAGACGTTAAGATTGTCAATACCAGTTTGTTTATGACTGATTGGTACATAGACCAAATGAAGTTTAAAACTTATAATGCTAGTGGTTTACCAATTTCATTTACCCATGATGAGTATGTTGGTGATAAACTAGATTATGTAGCCCATATTCCGAAAACAGACGCGAGATGGTTGCTCAAAGATTTTATTAAATTTATCAAGAATCCAAAATCTACCATAGAAATGCAGAATGGGCAGACCATTCATTTTTATCCAACCAATAAAATCAGGATTCCTATTGACAAAGATGCCATAATCAAAAACAAAGTAGTGAGTACAATCTATAATGATTCAATTGTTCCTTTTATTGATGTAGATATTAAGGGCAGTGCAATGTATAAAAATCGCTTAATGATGTTTGATGTTTTAGCTAACAATGATTGGAAACGACCAATCTATTTTACCGGAGGAAGTTTTGGTGACGACGATTATCTTTGGATGAAAGATTACCTTCAGCTAGATGGGTTAGTTTATAAATTAGTACCAATAAGAACTCCAATTGACAAAGAAAACCCATATGATATGGGCAGTATTGACAGTGAAAAAATGTTTAATTTAATTAACAAGTGGGATTGGGGCAATGGTGATTTAACAACCATTTATCACGATCCAGAAACTCGCAAAAACAGCATTTCATATCGTACTAATATGGCTCGTTTAATGGAGCAATTAATCAATGAAGGCAAGAAAGAAAAAGCTAAAAAAATAATTGATGCCGCACTAAACAAAATGCCGATGGACTATTATGGTTATTATACTATGGTTGAACCTTTTGCCGCGGGTTATTACGAAATTGGAGAGAAAGCAAAAGCGCATCAGGTATTGGAACGTTTGATGACAAAATACAAACAAAGTTTACTTTATTTCTCCAACATTCAGCCTTCCATACAAAATGGCATTATAACTGATATCATCACCGACATTGAGCGTTATCGAAGCTTATTGATTGTGATGAAAGATCATAACGATATAGAATTCTACAATAAAAATAAAGCCATCTTCAACTCCTATAATAAACGACTAGCTCGTTTTGGGAGAGATATGGAATAAACTAATATAAAAATTTGAAGATGTGCCAATACGACTATACTTATTGGCACATTTTTTTTATCTTTCACCTATGAGTTTCTGGGTCAAGACAAATCGGATAATTAAATGGTTATTTCCGTCCTACGTATGGGCAATTGCCAATAAGGAAAATAAAGTTTACTTGACCTTTGATGACGGTCCTACGCCGGAGATTACGGAATGGGTCTTAGAGCAATTAAAAAACTTCGATGCTAAAGCAACTTTCTTTTGCATTGGAAACAATATTGAAAAGCATCCTGAAATTTTTGAGAAAGTGCTTGCGGCAGGTCATGTTATTGGCAACCATACTTTTAATCATTTAAAGGGATGGAATACACCTTTCTCAATTTATTTGGATAATGTAAAAAAATGCGATGACTATCTTACTCCTTATTTAGCGCCTGTAGACTGCCCTAAACTATTCAGACCTCCATATGGAAAAATAAAAAGAAAGCAAGCAAATGCCATTCTTCAATTAGGTTACAAAATTATAATGTGGGATGTATTAAGTATGGATTTTGACCAAAGTATTACCTCCGAACAATGTTTGAATAATGTACTAAATAATGTAACCGCAGGAAGTATAATCGTTTTTCATGATAGTGTAAAAGCAAATAAAAATTTACATTACATATTACCAAAAACTTTGGCCTATTTGAAAGAGCAGCAATTTGTTTGTTCATCAATTTGAAAATCGAAATTTATTACTCTTGACAATTCAGAAAAATACAATAAAAAAAGACGAGCCTTTAGTAAGGCTCGTCTTTTATTTGAAATATTATGAAGATTTAAATTTGTTCTTGCACTAGAGCTATGATAGTATTAGCATCTAATTCCCCAGATTGTCTCCAAACCATTTGGCCTTCTTTGTATATCATCAATGTAGGAAGTCCTTTGATCCGTAAGGCATCGGCTAGTTCTTGATTCTTATCCACATCAATTTTTATAACTTTTGCTCGGTCACCTAAAGCAGCGGCCACATCTCTAATTACTGGATGCATAGAAACAGAAGACTCGTTCCACTCTGTGTAAAAGTCGATTAACACAGGTACTTGAGCGTTGATTAATTCTCCAAATTTTGACATAAAACCAAAACGTTAATACTTTCTTTAGTCGATTAAAAAGTAACATTAAACCACAAATGTAGCATTTTTAACTAATTATGCTACAATATTCCCTTTTTTTAGTTCAAAAACCGTTATTTCGGGCCAAATCCCAACTCGCCCTGGGTAGGCATGATAGCCGAAGCCACGATTCACGTATATATATCTACCAAATTCTAGGTATAATCCTGCCCATTGTTTGTAAATGTACTGCACTGGACTCCATTTAAAAACTCCCGGAATTTCTATTCCAAATTGAAATCCATGAGTATGCCCCGACATCGTCAATTGAAAATTCTTTGGGTGTTTTTTTACTTCATATTCCCAGTGACTTGGGTCATGACTCATTAGAATTTTAAAGTCATTAGAGGTCAATCCCTCTGAAGCTTTGTTAATGTCTCCTGCTTGCTTAAAGTTGTGACCCCAATTCTCAACCCCTACCAATGCAATTTCATCATTTCCCTTTTTTATTTTGACATTTTCGTTTAGTAATAATTTGAAGCCAATTTCACCATACAGATTTTTTATTGCTTGGAAGTTTTCATCCTTGGCCTTTTGATTAGGCCAAGTAATATATTCGCCGTAATCATGATTTCCTAATACAGCAAATTTTCCGAAATCATGTTTTTCAATTCTATTGAAAGTCTCTATCCAAGGATGCATTTCTTTAGCGTGTGTATTTACGATATCGCCGGTAAAAAGAATCATATCGGTCTTCTGTTGGTTAACCAAATCAATTGCATAATTTATCTTCTCTGGATTATCAAAACTCCCACTATGCACATCTGATATTTGAGTGATTGTGAATCCGTCAAATGCATCGGGTAAATCAGGAAAAAACAGTGTTTGCCGAATTACTTTATAATTGTATTTTCCCTTAGTCATTCCGTAAACCAACCCGAAGAAAGGAATAGCAGCTATTCCTAAAGCTATTTGACTAAAAAACTTGCGCCTTTCTGGCAAAAATTTACCGTTGTCATGATCTCCTAACAAATGAGTCGCGCTTCCCGAAAAAACTCGGAAAACATCTTCTAATAGCATAAAGAAAGCCAAAATTATTTTTGGAATTAAAACTAACAACAATACCCCCAAAGTTACCATTGTCATTTTGGTTTGTCCAACGCTACGATCGAATTGCGTAAATTGATAGGCAATAAAAACAATTAGCCCCAGTGAAAACAGTTGATAAAAAGACAAAATCCACTTAACTTTGGTTATAGTCTTAAGCGCTTGAAAAGCGTAGAATTCAATAATAGCAACAATCGCTATTACAATCAGCCAGCGAAGAATCATTTTTTTTGTGCAAATTAACAAAGAAAGTAGATTTCATTTTTTGTTTTTAGATTATTTTAACTTCGGAACGTAACAAATAGTTTTAAAAGTTAAATATTACTACTAGTTTATTAAAAAAATAAGGTCCAAATACTTATTTTTACCAGCTATACTAAAATGATAATTATGTCACAAAAACGTCTTTTTCTGTTAGATGCTTACGCTTTAATTTTCCGTGGCTACTATGCATTTATAAAAAATCCTCGTATAAATTCCAAAGGATTAGACACCTCTGCCATTATGGGATTTATGAATTCATTGATGGATGTTATTAAGCGAGAAAAACCAGATCATTTGGCGGTTGCTTTTGACAAGGGAGGAAGTGACTATCGCTATGAAATGTATAAAGAGTATAAAGCTCACCGCGACGAAACACCAGAAGCAATAAAGATTGCTGTACCTTATATCCAAGAATAATTAAAAACTATGCATATTCCTATCATGGAAAAATCTGGTTATGAAGCAGATGATTTGATTGGAACATTAGCAAAACAAGCAGAAAAAGAAGGTTATCAGGTTTTCATGGTCACTCCTGATAAGGATTTTGCTCAATTGGTTTCTGAAAATATATTTATGTACAAGCCTGCGCGAATGGGCAATGATATTGAAATATGGGGAGTTCCTGAAGTATTAGCCAAGTTTGAAATCGAAGACCCTTTGCAAGTAATTGATTTCCTCGGTATGATGGGAGATTCTGCTGATAATATTCCTGGGCTACCCGGAGTAGGAGAAGTGACAGCAAAAAAACTATTGAAAGAATTTGGCTCAATGGAAAATTTATTGGCCAATACCGATAAGTTAAAAGGAGCAATGAAAGAAAAAATAGAGGCCAACGCATCATTAGGTATCTTATCCAAAAATCTAGCGAGAATCCTATTAGATTGCCCAGTTAATTTCAATGCAACTGACTTTGAATTATCCAAACCTGACAGCGAGAAAACAGATGCCTTATTTCAAGAGTTGGAGTTCCGCCAAATGAAAGCGCAGTTTGATAAATTATTCGGCACTGGCAAAGATTATGATGCCATCGAAAATAATGGAGATACTATAGAAAGCGACATTGTTTCTGCTTCGAAGAAAACCACACTTAAGAAAGTAAATCAAGATCAATTTGATTTGTTTGGTTTTTCAGATGATGAAAACGACGAATCTAAACATAGTTCATTTTATGCCACATTAGAGAACACCGAACATCATTATCAAATTGTTCAAGGAGATCTTCCTACGAAATTATTTATACAAAATCTAATGAATCAGACCTCTGTTTGTTTTGATACGGAAACAACTGGTATTGATACTTTACATGCGGAATTAGTTGGAATGTCATTTTCATATGAAAAAGGAAAAGCATTCTATGTTCCTTTTCCTGAGAATCGTGAGGAAGCTAAAGCACTTATTGACAAATTCAAACCTTTCTTTGAAAGCGAAAGCATTGAAAAAATAGGACAGAATATCAAATATGATTTAAAGATACTAGCAAATTATGGTATACAAGTCAAAGGAAAATTATTTGACACCATGATTGCTCATTACCTTATTAATCCGGACATGCGTCATAATATGGATGTTTTGAGTGAAACTTATTTGAAATATTCACCCAAATCAATAGAGACTTTGATTGGCAAAAAAGGTAAAAACCAACGCTCCATGCGAGATGTTCCTTTGGAAGATATTAAAGAATACGCGGCAGAAGATGCTGACATTACACTACAATTAAAAGACATTTTTAGTCCAATTTTAGATAAAGCTGAAACCAAACAACTTTTTAACGAAATAGAAATTCCCCTAATTCCTGTCTTAGCCGCTATGGAATCAGAAGGAATTAAACTTGATGTTGCATTTCTTAAAACCATGTCGGTTGAAATGCAAAAAGAGATTAATGATTTTGAACAAAAAATTTATGACACCGCTGGAGAAAAATTCAATTTGGCTTCTCCAAAACAATTAGGTGAAATTTTATTTGACAAACTAAAAATTGGAGGAACAAAGCAAAAGAAAACTAAAACTGGACAATACGCCACTGGTGAAGAAGTATTAAGTTATTTGGCCAATGAACATCAAATTGTAAAGGATATTTTGGATTGGCGACAAATGGTAAAACTACAAAGCACTTATATTGATGCATTACCTAATCAAGTAGAAACAAAAACTCAGAGAGTGCATACCGATTATATGCAAACTGTAGCAGCCACAGGCCGTTTGAGTTCTAATAATCCCAATTTACAAAATATCCCAATTAGGACTGAACGAGGACGACTAATTAGAAAAGCATTTATTGCTCGCGATGAAAATTACAGTTTGCTATCTGCCGATTACTCGCAAATTGAATTGAGAATTATTGCCGCTTTGTCGGGTGAAGAAAACATGATTAAAGCTTTTCAAAACAATGAAGATATTCACCGAAGTACTGCTGCAAAAGTATTTAATGTTCCCTTAGAGGAGGTCACAAAAGAGCAAAGAAGCAATGCTAAAACAGTTAATTTTGGAATTATTTACGGAGTATCAGCCTTTGGATTGAGTAACCAAACTTCTTTATCACGGTCTGAAAGTGCGGCATTAATTGATGCGTATTATAAGACTTATCCTAAACTTAAAAGTTATATGTCGGATCAAGTTGATTTCGCTAGAGAAAATGGCTTCGTCCAAACAGTATTAGGTAGGCGTCGTTATTTGAAAGATATAAATTCTGCCAATGCAATCGTCCGCGGCGGAGCAGAAAGAAATGCTGTAAATGCTCCAATACAAGGAAGTGCTGCCGATATTATTAAAATTGCAATGATCAATATTCACCGAAAGTTACGTTCTGAAAATTGGCAATCTAAAATGTTGTTACAAGTTCACGATGAACTCGTTTTTGATGTGCATAACTCTGAACTAGATAAAATTAAACCTATGATTAAATTTGAAATGGAGAATGCTTTTAAACTTGAAGTTCCTCTTGAAGTCGAATTAGGAGTTGGAAAAAATTGGTTAGAAGCTCATTAATACAAAAAAAGGCAACTATTTCGTTGCCTTTTTTTGTTTGGTAGCGAGCACTATTCTACTATCACTTTTTTCCAAGATTTTTGATTCACACCCACGATTTCTATTAGATAAACGCCCGTAGATAAACCCTCCACATTTATTTCAAATAATTTTTCAGTATTTGATTTAATAGTTTTTACAAAATTACCCGTTACGGTGTATATTGAAACATGTTCAATCTTGGATTGAGAAAGGATTGAGAAAACACCGTTTGAAGGATTAGGGTATATTGAGGCCGCCTCCAAAGAAACATTTTCAACTCCTAAAGTAGTAAATCCCACACTTGTATTAACAATTCTATTGCTTGCTCCATGATAAGCTAAACTAAAAGAAGGTGAATTCCCTCGTGCAACTGCAATTCCTATAGAATCGGCAAAATAATCAAAATCGAAATCTGAAGCATCTGTCGAATTAAAAGCTCTAGTTGCAACAATAGTTCGCACACCTACTGAAACAGTATTAGAACTTATGGTCCAATCGTTTTGAGTATCGGCGGTTGGAGCTTGTCCTATTCCGTTGTGCTTTGCATCAACAAGCGTTGTTCCATTAAAATATACAACATCAGCTCCGGATTCCATACCCCCTTGAAAAGCTCCAAATTGACAGGCTAGCCAACGATCGGATGGGCCAACTAAAGTTAACGTTGCTACTTGTGTGTTGTTATTAAGCAAAATGGTAGCTGTAGCACCTGATACGGTAACAGGATCTGTAATCTTAGATTGTGAAAAACTAAGTAGGGGTAATAAAAGTAATAACGTAATTTTTTTCATGTTTTTTATTTTAATAAGTTAATAATTTCTTCATTTCCTGTAAATACCGCATATTCAAAAGCTGACTTTCCTTTGTTGTCCAACATACTTTTATTAGCATTTTTCTGCAGTAGCATGGTTACAATTTCTTTATTTTTAAACATTACCGCATACATTAGCGCAGTAGTACCATTTTCATCGGTAAGATTAACGTTTGCATTTTTGAGAAGTAAATATTGTACGATTGTACTATTTCCTTTTACTACAGCCGCCATTAAGGGCGTACCCATGCTGCTCTTTTGATTAATATCGCAACCCGTTTCAATTAGTAATTTGGCTACCTCATTATTGCTTCTGTAACAAGCTAAAAGCAATGGAGAAAAGCCATCACTATTTACGGTATTGAATGCATTTGGATTTGATTTCAAATAAAGCACTGCCTCTTCAGCAGTTCCTCTTCTAGCTATTTCAAAAACATCTTTATGGTCTTGAGCATAAACCAAATTAATCATAAGTAAAAGCAAGAAACTTGCTAGCGACTGTTTCATAATAGATAATAAATTTCAAATGTATTTATAACCGTAATACCTACCAATTAAATTAGGTTGACAAAAGGTCAACATGTTTACTTTAAGAAGGCTTTTACAATTTTCTAGTGGAATCTCTTTGACGTAATTCTGTTTTAATAGTTGTCGTCGTAAAAGTGAATGATTCAGTAGCACTTTCCAATTTATCAATTAGCATTTTAGCGGCAACTTCACCAATTTCTGGTCCGTGTTGACTTACAGTTGACATACTTGGGGTCATTCTTCTTGACCAAACACCGTCTGCAAAGCCAATAATTGATAATTGTTGAGGGATTTTATACCCATTTTGAATTCCTAATTTCATCGCAGTTACTGAAGCATGTTCATCTACTGCAAAAACACCATCAGGTTTATTTTTAATAAAAAAGCCTCCAATTTTCGCATTAAACTCATCATTATTATTGGTCAGTATAACTAAATTATTATCAACTTTCAACTTATTAGTCTCCATAGCTTTATAAAAGCCTTGAGCTCTTAATTTCCCTACGCTTAAGTTATCAATTGAAGAAAGCAATGCAATTTTTTTACATCCAGTATTGATTAAATGTTCAGCTGCATTTACAGCAGATTCAAAATCATCGACAATAACTTTATCGCAATTCACTTCATCAGCGATTCTGTCAAACATTACTATCGGAGTACCTTCATTAATAATTGTGGTAAAATGGTCAAACTTTTGAAGTTTTTGCGACTCTTCCGCGATTGAAAGTATAAAGCCACCAATCGTCCCATTACTCAACATCTCAAGTGC
>Ga0114967_10004889_pt1 | contig 10712 bp, 11 predicted proteins | sample M_130628_MF_Meta_FD_92639 | JGI IMG/M metagenome (GOLD analysis project Ga0114967, IMG submission 92639) | Freshwater microbial communities from Lake Montjoie, Canada to study carbon cycling - M_130628_MF_MetaG | ecosystem: Environmental > Aquatic > Freshwater > Lake | place: Lake Montjoie... | reverse complement strand
TCGTCGATCGAACGACAACACGCATACACCGCATAGGCATCCTGCCGAACAGATTCAGACAGGGCGTGGGAGGCAAAATAGAATGTTTTGGCGTGCTTCCGGGTGATCGCCCGCGCAGCTCGAAATGAATCGGCCAAAGTTGGCGACGAAGATGCACCCAACCGACTAACTCCCCAAACGGACGGTTTGACGTACCCAGGCAATCGCCTCGGCAATCGAGGCCTGCTCCGCTTCCGTCAAATGGGATTGGGCGAGGACCTGATTCGCCTGCTCAAACAGACTGCGACAACGCTCCTGCATGGCTTGGATCGCCCCTGATTTACGCAAAAGATCCTGCACCTTCGAAATCGAGGCCTCGTTCCGGGCTGCCGAATGAAAACACATCTGGAGGAACGAGCGATCCACTTCACCCAACCGTTGATACGCTTCGTGCATCAAAAGGGTTTTCTTTCCTTCCAAAAGATCGGTCGGCAAGAGCTGATCCTTTCCATCCAAATGAGAAATCTCGAGAAGGTCGTTTTGAATCTGGAATGCCAAACCCAGGGGTTCCATCACACGGGCGAGATCATCCGCTTTTTCGGAAGATGCCCCCGCCAGCAATGCTCCGATCACACATGGTGCCTCAAAGGTATATCGGGTCGTCTTCAGCAGATAGGTCAACTCGATCTCGTCACGGGTGACGCGTCCGATATCCCGCGAGCCTAATAGAATATCGAAGATTTCCCCAACCCCTGTGTCGGTGACGTAGGAGAGAAGTTTCGCCAACGCCTGCTGACGTGGAACCGGCTCAAAGGCGCTCTGCTGAAGAGTCTCGACCGACAGGGCAAAAAGAAGATCTCCCACCACCAACGCTACTCCTTGCCCCGTCCGCTCCGCGTGGCTCATCCGACCCTGTCTCTGCTCGACTAGCTTATGGAATGTGGGCAAACCCCGACGCTTCTCCGATCGATCGATCAAGTCATCGTGCACCAACACGAAAGCGTGGAGCAGCTCCAGCGATAGGGCGGCCTGAATGAGTGACTTGTCTGCCCAGCCTTTTTTTCCACCCAAAGCCCGGTAGGTCAGAAGAAAAAGTAAGGGTCGGATCCGCTTCCCCTTTCGGCCGACAAACTCGCACATGTCGAAAAAAACAGGCTCAAAAAGATCACCGAACTCATACCGCTCTTTCTGACGATGGAAAAAGCCCTGCATCTCCTGCTCCAAAAGCCCCGGGAGACTCTCCCGTTCGACGATAGGGGGGGGCAAACTCACAAGGGATAATACGGAGAAAAGGGGGCCGCAGGCCAACCCGAAAAAGAGAAGTTATTCATATTGTATATTCGCTCCCTTGGGGTCGCTCAGATTTGGGAATGATTTTCAAGGTGGCGTGCTCGGCGAATACCAGATGATGAGGCGGAACGCTTTTCGTCAGAAAAACCCCTCCCCCGATGGTGCTTCCCTCCCCGACAACCGTTTCACCCCCCAAAATCGTTGCCCCAGGATAAATCGTCACTCGATCCTCAATCGTTGGATGCCGCTTTCGGCCCCGTAGACTTTGAGCCCCCGTGACCGATCGCGCCCCCAGTGTCACTCCGTGATAAATCCTCACTTCCTGACCGATCTCCGTGGTTTCTCCGATCACCACGCCGGTTCCGTGATCGATGAAAAAAGAAGGTCCGATCACCGCTCCGGGATGAATATCGATTCCTGTCCGGCTGTGAGCCCACTCGGTCATCATTCTTGGGAAAAGGGGAACACCGAGAAGATGCAGCTCATGAGCCATCCTCTGTACGGCAATCGCCTCCACCCCGGGATATGCCAACAGAATCTCTTCCACATTCCGCGCGGCAGGATCCCCAGCCAACACCGCCTCGACATCGGTTTTTAAAGTTTTTCGTACCCCTGGAAGACGGGAAAGGAAGGCTCCAACCTTACCAGCAGCGGTCTCTCCCGCCACCACTTGCGCGGGCATGCTCTTTGCGATTTCTTTCGTGAGCGACTTTTCAACGGAACGAAGAAGGGATGTGATCGCCGGCCCCAACTCTTTCCCCTCCAGATGATCTTCGTCATAAAAACCTGGAAAGAGGAGATGGAGTAGATCTCGGGTAATCGCAGCTACCGCCGCCTTGGAAGGAAGCTGTGCCCCACCGAGATGGTTGATCGCCGCCAGTTCGGCATAGGAACGAACCATCTCATCCGTCAAAGGGTGATGCGTGCTCAAGGTGGAAACCCTAGGGGAAACCCGCTTTTGGAGCAACTTGGGCGGCATGCGTTTTTGTTGGGCGGGAAAGCCTTCCGATGGCTCAATGGAGGGGTGACACCCGAAGTTTTCACCCCCACCACACTTCCCCCGCGCCAACCGGGAAAACTTCGCTACGGAGTGATCGGCTCCCCCGTTGCACACTCCCTTTCTCCCCCCATGCATTTGGCAGCTTGGCAAAGCCTCGGAATCCCTGCCGAATATTTCCGTATTGAAGTTCCAGCTGGAGCACTGGAGAAGGCTCTGCCCCAACTTGTCCAAGCCGGCCTGGCCGGATGGAACTGCACCCTTCCCCACAAAACGGAAATGTTTCGCCTTTCTCAGGTTCGAGACTCCTCCGCGGTCCAAGCCCAGTCGGTCAACACCGTGCATATTATCGAAGGTCGGATTCATGGATCGAGCACCGATGCGGCGGGATGGACCCGCGCGATATGCGAGGTTTGGCCTAACTCCCTTCCACCCGGACGAACTCTCCTTCTGGGATGTGGCGGTGTAGGACAATCAATTGCCCGGTCTTTGGTGCCCTCTGGTTGTGCTTCCCTTACCTTGGTCAACCGCGATCCATCGCGGGCTCAAGAACTCCTCCGAGAACTTACCCCTCTCGTCGCTGGCCGATTCCCCATTCGCCAGATCGACTGGAACCTACCCTTACTCGAAAAAGCCCTCGCCCAAACTGATCTCCTGATTCACGGCACCAGTCTTGGCCTTCAAAAAAAGGATTCTCTGCCTATTCCAGAACAGTTTTTAAAGCCTCCGTTACGGGTCTACGACACAATCTATCGAACAGATTCAACTCCCTTGGTCCAAACCGCCCGCCAGCGTGGATGCCAAGCGGAGGATGGGTTGGGCATGCTCCTCCACCAAGGCGCCCTCTCTTTTGAAATTTGGTCAAAAAAGACCGCACCCCTCAACGCGATGCGCCAAGCTCTATCCCAGGTCGCCGGCCGAACCTTATGATCCCACCCATCCTTCTAACTTTTTTCGTTTTTGTTTTTGGCGCCATTCTTGGCTCTTTTCTGAACGTCTGCATTCTTCGCATTCCGCTCGGACAATCAATCATCAGTCCACCCTCCCGCTGCGCCGCTTGTGGATTGCAACTTCCCGGTTTTTTGAATCTGCCTATTTTGGGTTACTTCATGTTGCGAGGTCGGGCCAGCTGTTGCGGCGCCCACTTAGATCCCCGCTACCCAATCGTTGAGGCCGGCACCGCTTCCGCTCTTACCGCCCTCTGGCTCCTCTATCCACCTCAACTTTTCGCCATCTACGCTCTTTTGGTTGGCGGTCTGATTGTTGCATCCGGAATCGATCTCGATTATTTGGTGATCCCTGATTTCCTGACCCTCGGCGGAGTCGTTGTCGGAATCTGCCTCAGCTACCTGTTTCCTGCGCTTCAGGGTAAAGACGATCCGGTGGATGCAATGATTCGTTCCTCCCTATCTGCTGCTATCGCTGGCGGTTCCCTCTGGCTGGTCGCCCGTACCGCCTCCTGGTTTCTACAAAAAGAGGCAATGGGTATCGGAGATGCAAAGTTACTTGCCGCCCTAGGTGCGTTTTTGGGATGGCCAAGTTTGCCTTTTATTTTAGCTGTCTCCTCCTTGGTCGGAACCATCGTCGGTATCGGAATTCTGAAACAGAGAAAACAGAAGTTAGGAGTTAAAGTGCCCTATGGCCCATATCTGGCGTTGGCTGCACTTCTATGGCTCTTAGGGGGCGCGAATCTTGTTTTAAAATATCTTCCTAACAACTTCACCAAACACATCTGATCAATCTATCTATCAACGCTTTGCATGATGTTTCTAAAAACCAAAATTGCTCCCAATCAAAAAGCCCTTGAGTAGACTTTCAGTATTTATGCCCCCTTTATATAGGGATGCGGACAGGGCATGGCACAACATATTGTATCCTAGCTACGCTCCTTTTTATGTCTTCGTTGGTTTGGAGCTCAAGTTCGGTCCCGACTCATCTCTCCCTTCAGGATGATGGTTCTCTTGTCGTATTAGATGCAAAAGGGGGTGTCGCAGAATTTGTAAATCAGGGAACTCCGCGCCAATCGATTCAGTTGGATGGACAACCATGCAACGTCAGCTTCGGATTCAATGCAGCAGGGAAACAGACAATTCTTGTCAGCTTACCTAACAATGCCACCTCACCCGTTGTCTTCCTAATCGGCGAATCAGAGATTACGATTCCGCCAAAATCTGGGCTGAGAATTACCTTAAACGAATCTCACAAGATTGAAAAAATGGACGGTGCGCCCGCAGGCACCGTTCGATTCCAAAAAATATCCTCCTCCATGGATTCACCACGATCCGAAACACTCCCCCCAACTCAATCGCCCCCCCTGCCAATTCCTTCTCCCGCCCAAGTCGTGGCACCCACACCCTCTCCGGCACCAACTCCGCAACCTGCTGAACCAATCTACAACCAAGCTCCAGCTTCAGCCGCTCCAACATCCATCTCCGCCGAACCCATGGCTGGACAAGGTAGTCCACTTTCGGCTCCCCCCCTAGAAATCGGATGGCCCGGAAAACTACTTCAGTCCCCCTTGAGCGAATCCCAACAGGAAGAAGATTATTTTTATGTCCGGACAGAAGGGGGCGCCCGCTTTGTTAGCTCAATGAATATTGTCAACATCGTCGGACCCGTCGGTTCAACAAATAAGCTCATCGAAAAAGAGATCGCCTTCAGCACAGGCTACCGCCAAGACGTCGATATCGGAGTCTGGCTCACGCCATGGTTCGGCCTTGCGATTGAAACAGGATTTGCCCTCAACGCCATGCGCGGAAACACCCAAGGAATGACTGTTTCCAGCAGCACCTACTGGAGTGTCCCGATCATGGCTCAACTCTGCTTCCAGTACCCGAACGAAACCGGCTTCGTACCTTATCTTAACTTTGGGTTCGGAGGAGGGTGGAATTATTTCGACATAGGCAGCATTACCTACCCGCCTGCAGGAAAAGGGTCGACTCTGTCAGGTGCCGGAAACGATATGAACAACGCATACCAGATCGCCACAGGGGTTCGCTGGAGGATTTGGGAACAGTTGGGGCTCACCTTGGCTTACAAGTTTTACGGAACCAGCCAGCCCACAGTCGATATGGGCGATGATCAGCAGGTCACATTTGGTTCCCCCGTTACCAACTCGATCGAGTTGGGCGGCAACTTTTCCTTTTAATTCCGTCCTACTTTCGGGATAGCCCCATCTGGGCTCGATCCCGCAAATAGTGATCCGCCAACACCAGGAAAGCCATCGCTTCCACCATCGGAACCGCACGAGGCAAAACGCACGGATCGTGCCGTCCCCTTGCCTTCAACTCCACCGCCTTGCCTTTTGTGTTCACAGTCTTCTGGGCTTGGGAAATCGTCGCCACCGGTTTAAATGCCACCCGAAAAACAATCTCCTCCCCGTTACTGATCCCACCCTGTACTCCGCCACTCCGGTTTGTACGGGTGCGGATCTTTTTTCCTTCGAGAAAAAACTCATCGTTATGTTCTGAACCGCGCATTTTCACTCCCGCAAATCCAGATCCGATCTCAAATCCCTTGCTCGCTGGTAAACTCATCATTCCCTTGGCCAAATCAGCCTCCAACCGGTCAAAAACCGGCTCTCCCAAACCAACCGGACATCCCCGTACCACACATTCGACTACCCCACCCAGGGAGTCCCCCTCGGAACGCACCCTCTCAATCAGCTTTACCACTTGAATCGCCTCCTTCGCATCGGGCCAGCGCACAGGATTCGATTCCACCTCCCGCATATCCACACGTCCCGCATCTATTCTGGCCACCACCGTGCCCACCTGCCGAACAAAGGTCGTGAGCGATAAACGGGGAAGCAATTCACCGAACATCCTCTTGGCAATTGATCCGCCAATGACTCGTCCGATCGTCTCTCTGGCCGAAGTCCGACCCCCACCTTGCCAGTTCCTGATTCCATACTTCGCCTGATACGTATAGTCGGCATGGCTCGGCCGAAACATCGTCTCCATCTCCCGGTAGGCTTCGGGTCGAGCATCCTGATTTCGCACCCAGACAGAAATCGGCGTGCCCAATGTTTTCCCACCGAAAACCCCCGAAAGAATTTCACACCGATCCGCCTCGTTACGAGGAGTCACAATCTTGCTTTGTCCAGGACGCCGACGATCCAGATCTGGCTGGAGGTCTTTTTCCGTTAAGGGGATTTGCGGCGGACAACCATCCACTACCGCACCTACTCCGCCCCCATGGGACTCTCCCCATGTGGTCACCCGATACAAATGCCCGAAGGTATTTGCCATACCCCTATCCTGCCCGAAAAAAGTCTTTTCCCCAAGCCTTGGAATTGACACCCGCACTCGCCCAAAACCCCGTTCCCTGCCAGCCTCTTCCCAATGCATAACCCATCCCATCTCTGGCTCCTCGGTCTCAGCGGATCAGGCAAGAGTACGGTCGGACCCCTTCTCGCCCAAAAACTTGCGATGCCTTTCATCGACACCGACGAAAGGATTGTCCAAGCCGCAAAACTTTCCATTCCACAGATCTTTGCCCGAGGCGGGGAAAAAGAGTTCCGCCAATGGGAATCCCAAATCATTGCTCAACTAGTCCAATCCCCCTCCTCGGTCATAGCTTGTGGCGGCGGGGTCATCCTCGATCCGCAGAATAGAATTGCCCTTTCCCGATCCGGGCTTCGGATTTATCTCCAGGCCGAACTACCTCTCTTGGCCCAACGACTCACCCGATCTTCCGACCGACCGCTTCTGCCCGCCGATCGGATTCACCCCAAGTTGGCTGAACAGTTGGCGGCACGAAAAGAGTGGTATGAGGAAAGCGAATTTCAAATCCCCATAGGATCTGAATCTCCGGAAGAAATTTGTGCCAGAATCCTCGCCTCCCTCCCAGCCCCCTGATCGATGAGCCGGGTGGTTCAACTAAAAGAGGTCGCCCGATCTTTGGGTTTTGATGCAGTCGGAGTCGCTCCCGCTCAAGTCCCTCCAGGAGCCGACCATCTTCAGGATTGGCTCTCCCTCTCCTATCAGGGAGACATGAACTGGATGGCGCGTCGTCCGGAAATCCGATCGAATCCACGTCAATACGATCCCCAAGCGAAAACCATTATCGTCGCTGCCGTCAGTAGCCACCAAACAAAATCCCCTGCCCGCCGAGGAAGAATTGCTGCCTATGCCCAAGGCCTCGACTATCACGAAATCCTTCGGGAAAAATTGGACAAGCTAGCCCAATCGACCGTGATTCCCTGGGGAGGGCACTTTCGGATCTGTGTCGACTCTTCTCCGCTGATGGAGAAACCGATTGCCGCCATGGCTGGTCTGGGATGGCAGGGAAAAAATACCCTGCTCATACATTCCGAACATGGCCCTTGGCTCATGCTAGGCGCAATCCTGACCGACCTTGAAATCCCCCACGACAGTCCAAGCAACGATCACTGCGGAACCTGCACCCGTTGCCTCGATGCCTGCCCCACTCAGGCTTTCCCCCAGCCCTACGTCCTCGATTCTCGACGTTGCCTCGCTTATCTCACCATTGAACACTCTGGCCCGATTCCCGAGGAGTTTCGTCCACTAGTTGGGGATCGCCTTTTCGGATGCGATGAATGCCTCGAAGTCTGTCCTTGGAACCGTCACGCCCAACAGTCCCGCGAACTCCGTCTTTCTCCGATTCCGAGAGCTGATCTTTCCGAGATGCTCGATTGGGACGAGAACCGCTTTCGGAAAGAGTTTCGTGGCACTCCGATCTTTCGCCTGAAACGCGCCCGCTGGCTTCGGAATATTTGCACCGTTCTCGGAAATATCGGAACTGAAGACGACCTTCCTAGCCTCGAAAAGGCCACCCACGATCACGATCCCTTGGTACAGGAACACGCCCAATGGGGGAAAAATCAGATCATGCAACGATTGAGTACAAAAAAAGATTAGGGCTTGGATTGGTTCGAAGACTTTTCCACAGGCGGAAGCAGGGTTTTTAGCTCATCCACTTTTGCCTTATTTTCATCCGATTGAGGAGCAGTGATTTGTTCTCCAGTTAAATACCCTTTTTCAACCAAGGAATCTGCAAAGGTGGAGTTGGCGTCAGGAGGGTAGATCCGGTATGCCGAGGTCACAAATTCCGTTGCTGCCGCCTTGTCACCGCTATGGAACGCATCTGCGGCTTTGGCAAAATAGTAGATGGGACTATTGGGACTGGGTTTGAGTGAGTCCAAAAAGGTGTTGGCCTTGGCTTCGTTTCCACCCAACAAATCGCAAAGGTAGATTTTGTAAATTCCTAGATCGTTGCTGGGTTGGCTATTGAGAAAAACTTGAAACTTTTCTCGTGCATCTGCGTACTTATTATTTAAAAAAAGCACCTCTCCCAAGTTGAACTGAGCCATGGGCAAATCGGGCTGCAATTTCAGTGCTCGGCGAAAGGCCTCCTCGGCTTTGACCCAGTCCCTCTTTCTTGTATAAATCGCACCCCGCAGGTTAGCGTTACTCGCCTGATCCGGTTTCACCTGATCCGATAAATCCAAGGCAGCCAAGGCTCCTTCCAGATCATTTCGGGAGAAGGATTGGGCGGCTTTCACATACGTCATCCGATACCGCTCTTCCGGATCGTCCGGAAGAGGTTCCGAATCTTTCGACTGCGATGGAGAAGGGGGTGTTAAAGCAGGCTCCTTCTTCTTACTACAAGCCCCCAATCCAAATACTAAAAACAGGGCGAAAACAAAGAAAGGAGAGGTCACTTTCATAGATTCGCAGGTCGTTCCGAATGGCTCAAACCAATTTTCTCCCCCTTTGCAACAGATCCGGACTTCGGCACACTGCCTCTTCTATGAAATTTCTCGTCACGGGGGGAGCAGGCTTCATTGGAAGCCACCTTGTTCATCTCCTCCAAAACCGTGCTCCCATCAATGTTCTAGACAATCTCACCACCGGACACCGGGATCGACTGGCGAACTTGGACTGTCATTTTTTCGAGGGTTCGATTCTCGATCAAAAACTCCTATCCGATGCGATGAGAGATGTCACCCACGTCTTTCATCTCGCCGCTATGGTCAGTGTTGACGAATCGGTATCAAACCCCACCGTTTGCCATCAAATCAATGTCGAAGGCACCCGCCGAGTTCTTGAGGCTGCCGCCCAAGCTAGTGCGAAGCGATGCGTCCTAGCTAGCTCCTGCGCCATTTACGGAAACGATCCGGCGATGCCGAAAACCGAATCCCTACCCCCCGCACCTGCCAGCCCCTATGCGGAATCGAAGTTAGCTGGAGAGCAACTATGCACCGAATCAATCATCCCTGCTGCAGCCTTACGTTTTTTTAATGTGTATGGGCCCCACCAAGATCCAAACGGCCCCTACGCTGCTGCCGTGCCACGATTTTTTCAAGCCGCCCTTGCTGGCACCCCCATCACCATCCATGGGGATGGCCAGCAAACCCGCGACTTTGTATTTGTCGAGGATGTGACCGCAGCCCTGATCCACGTAGCGCTCCACCCCGATCTGCGCGGGGTCTACAACGTGGCCTCCGGCCAATCCACTTCGATCCTACAGCTCGCCAAAAGAATCCTGTCCCTGACCGGTTCGTCGTCTCCTATTACCAACACCTCTGCGAGAGTTGCGGACGTTCGCTTTTCATCCGCCTCAATCGAACGCCTCCGCACCACTGGATGGTCTCCTCAAACTACGTTGGATTGCGGCCTCGCCCGTCTCCTCCCAAAAACCTGACCCCCCCATCCATCTCTCCTTTTCTCGCCCGCTACCCCTCTTCCATCGTAGAGTCGATCTCTGCCCGGGTGGTGGAATGGCAGACACAAGGGACTTAAAATCCCTTGGGGAGAAATCCCCGTGCGGGTTCGACCCCCGCCCCGGGCACATTTTTCTTTTTTCTGATTCGTTCCAGTGTTGCTCCACCCCATGACGTGTGTATTTTCCTAACCCAATGGCTGACAAGACCCGCATCCTCAAAGAAAACGTCCCTGGCAAATGGTATGTCGACGATAGCTGTACTCCGTGCCACGTATGCCTTGAAGAAGCCCCTAAGCTTTTAAAATATAACGAAGATCAAACCTACGTTTATTTCTTTAAACAACCCGAGACACCGGAAGAGTTGGACTCCGCCCAACGGGCCCTCGATATCTGCCCCACTGGTTCCATCGGGAACGATAATTGATCATGTCTGCATCTCCCACCCCCAGCACCCCTCCCGCGTTCGGCCGCAACAATCCCTTTGCCTCTAAACTTCGGGAAAATCGCCACCTCAATCAACAAGGTTCAAGCAAAGACACCCGCCACATCGTCATCGAATTGGGTTCCTCTGGCCCGACCTACCAGTGCGGAGATTCCCTCGGCGTCCTCCCGCGGAATCCCGAAACCTTGGTTCGTGAATTCACACAGAAATTGGGTCTTCATAACGATGAAGCTCTGCACGAAACCCTTGCAACCTCCGCCATCCTCAATCGAGTCGGAAAAAAGTTTGTTAAAGCCGTGGCGGAAAAAGCCACAG
>Ga0114967_10004885_pt1 | contig 10714 bp, 10 predicted proteins | sample M_130628_MF_Meta_FD_92639 | JGI IMG/M metagenome (GOLD analysis project Ga0114967, IMG submission 92639) | Freshwater microbial communities from Lake Montjoie, Canada to study carbon cycling - M_130628_MF_MetaG | ecosystem: Environmental > Aquatic > Freshwater > Lake | place: Lake Montjoie... | reverse complement strand
TCTGAATCAAATAATGCTGACTGTAATGAATTTTTAGAATTTATGGGTCAGGATCAAAAATTTAGGCGTCAATTACAGATAAAAAAGAGGGTGCTAGTAAAAAATTAATTAGATTTTCCAGCTGCGTAATACTTAATGTAACTCATAAGTAATCTATTAAGAATAATTTCTTGGGCACTAAACTGTCTAAAAAACTCAATGAGCTGGGCTCTAGCTTCTTCAGTACCATACCCTCTATCTTTAGAATGATCGATAAGAACTGATGAGTCTAATACTACATGTAAATTTGAGACATAAGCAGTTGCTACCATAAGTAAATCAATTCCCCAGCCATAGATATTGCTCGTATAATCAATACGCTTTAAACGGTGGCATATGGACTCTGATAAACCAAATACAACCGCATCAGTTTGAGCTACAAGATCTAAGCCATGAGAATTAAGCTTACTTATAAAAACTTGGTTATATTCGTAATTACAGCTTGTGATCCTTGGAGCCCATACGCCAATTTGAGGATAAGTATCCACGGCCGACTGAAAAGACTTTAAAACCTTAACCCAATCGTCACAAAAACAATCGGCATGAATAATTAAAATATGCTTAGAAGTTTGGTGCTCCAGACATCCGCTGAATTTATCTGCCCAAAAAAGATGATTGGGCCGCCTAATGAGCTGGCAATTTACATCGAGGCTTAATAATTCATCAGGGTCTGAGTATACGAGTGAGATATTCGAATAGAAGGATTGCAAACTATTAATGATAGATATTGCATTTGCATGTTTATTTTGCCATGAAATAACAAAAACATTAATATCAGAAATAATTTAAAAGATACCTAAATTTTGAAGGATTACTTGGTTGGTGCGTCTTGGGTAATTTCTTTACATACAAAATAAAGCTCTTTAATATCCTTATCTCCAAATAAAAGCGAGGATTGTTTGCTTAAATTTTTTTCCAAAATGTCATAGCCACTGTCATGACAAATTTTTCCAGCTTCAGCAAAACAAGTTAGCCAGCTAGATCCTTCACATTTGACAATATTAACAAGTCTGCCATCCTTGTAATAAATAGTATCAATTGTTGCAGGGTTTGGGTTAGGAGAGCTAGGTATTTGAAGCTTGGGAAGTGAAGGCATTGCAGAGCAAGCAACTAGCTCGAGTAAAACAGCTACCAATAACACTCTGCCCATTATTTTTCTCATAACAACTTAATAATTATAAAATAGTAAAGTTATTGTATCATTCAAGAAACCAATCATAAATAATTATTTACAAGTATATTTAAAAATATCAAGTACTTAATACAGCATAAAGATAAATTTATACTTTTAAAAAATGGCTTTATAAAATTTTCTACCGCCAAATTAATTAAATTGATCATCTAAACTTATGGTTTCTGTTATTCAAAAATTCCGTTCACTGCAAGGTTATCTATACGGCGTCGATCAACCCATAACGATTGGGCAAATCAATTTTAATTTAGATGACAAAGAAGAAATAGACGTTATAAGTCGTATTAAAAGATACGAAAGGTTCGAATTTACAGCTTCTCAAAACAATAAAGAAATAAATATTGCAGATTACTTTTGCAAAGTATTTATTTTTTTACAGCAATCTTCTCGAATTCCAATTTCAAATAATTATTTTTTTTACTTAGAAAAAAAAACAGAAAATAAGATCTATAATATTATCCTGCCAACATTAAATTCAGTTGCGAATAAACTTACATTAGAATTTCTAATCAGCTTTATAAATCTGATAAATAAAAAAAACTACATACTTGAAACGCAAAACGAAATCAATAAACAATTTGAAGATCTTAAAAAAAAGCTTGATCGAATAGCTGCTACTGGGCAAAATTATTTTAATCTTATAAATGCTGCGCTAGAGCTAAAGATTAATATTCTATCTTCCAATCCGCGTTTACTGAGATTTGGAATTGGTAAAAGCCAATTATTCATGAATAGTACTATCACTGAACATACCTCATTTCTTGGCACACATCTCGCTCAAGATAAATTTATTACTTCCCAAATTTTAAATCAATCAGGTATGCCAGGAACTCAATGTTTTCGTGTTAAAAATGTTGAACAAGCTATTCTTACTGCTAATAAAATTAATTACCCTGTAGTCATTAAGCCGGCAAATTTAGATCGTGGCATTGGGGTATATGCAAATCTCATTAATGACGAAATGGTTAAAGATTTCTTTCATAAAGCTGCCCTTGTATCAAAAAATATCATTCTTGAAAAACACTATGAGGGATTTGGTCATCGACTCACCTTTTTCAATGGGCGCGTAATTAAAGTCACAAAAAAATTACCTGCTGGCATTCATGGTGATGGGAAAAAAAATATCAAAGAACTGATTGAAGAGGCAAATATAAAAAAAAGCGATTTATCACTTAATCAAATACTATATCAATCGAATATGGAGTTAGATCAAGAAGCGATGGGACTCCTTTATCAGTTTAATTTAAAGCCTGAATCTGTTATTGAAGAAGGAAAATTTTTTCCCCTTAAGAGAAGAAATAATTCGGTTGCTGGCGGATCAAATGAAATTATCGACATTAAAGATGTGCACCCTGATAATGTTGATCTTTGTATTCGTGCAGCCCAATTATTTTGCCTCGACATCGCTGGTATTGACTTAATTATCGATGATATTAAAAAGTCTTGGCTGGAACAAAATTGTGCCATTTGTGAAATAAATGCAATGCCTCAAACAGATAAGGTCACAATAAAGGCTATGCTCAGTGAGCTTATTGGAGATCCTAATGGAGTTGAATTACATCTCGGAATCACTACGGAAAACTCTTTAGAACCTCTAGACGAACAAATTAAAAATTTAAGCCTTGAACTAGGCTGCAACGGATATACATCATCAAGAGGCTTGATGGTTGATGATAAAATTATTTCTCGCGCCTTTGGCTCACATTTTTTTGGTACTTTAGCACTTGCAAGATGTAAGAGTCTAAAAAAAGGATTGGCAGTTATTCCTATTACAGAGATAAAGAAAGTTGGCTTACCTATCAATAAATTCTCTACTATAAGATTGATCACTAAACTTGAAAAAAAAGATATCGAAGAATCTGATCTTGCGGTCTTTCTAGATTCTATTAAACAGCATACTCACCAGCTTATTATTTAAACTTATATAAATGCCCAAATCCATAAAAAATGATTTTTATGCTATCACGTCATACTTTAACCCTTTTCACAATGCCGAACGTCTTCGTAATTACATAATTTTTAGAAAAAATCTCAAGCTACCTTTAATCACAGTAGAATGGGCGCCCGATGGTATATTTGAACTCACAAAGGATGATGCTGATGAGGTCATAAAACTTTCAGGTGGCGATATCATGTGGCAAAAGGAGTCTCTCCTTAATATCGCTCTAGAATCTATACCTCCAAACTGTGAATATCTTGCATGGCTTGATAGTGATATTATTTTTTCGGATCCAAAGTGGCCTGAGCGTGCACGAGTGCTTTTAAAAAATAATGATTTTATTCAGCTATTTGATAAAGTTAACTACGTGCCAAAATTGGCTTCGAAGTCATTTAGTATTGACCAGTTAAAAATAATGCCCGTCGATCACATTGATATCTCAATGCTAAAGGCCCTAGAAACCAAACCAAATCTTTATAGCTTAAGTAAAAAATTTAGCAACACATTAACATTTGAGGTTAATGGTAATCCAGGAATGGCATTAGCTTCAAAACTAGAAACCATAAAAGCACATAAATTTTACGATAAGAATATTGTAGGCGGAGCAGATACTATCTTAATCGGCAGCATCCTTAATAAGCTAGCTGATGTTTTCCCCTGCAGGCCATACACATACATGCACCGTACTGATATCCAAAATTATGGAGATAAAATTAGTATAAAAAAATATAAATCAACATATTTACATGAAACAATTTATCATTTATGGCATGGGGAACTTTTGCAAAGACAATATGCATCTCGTTATAATATTTTAATTAACCATAATTACGATCCAACAAACCATATAATATCTCAACCGAATATGCCCTTGAAGTGGAAAAATGCTCCCGATGGATTAAAGTCAGATATTTATCAATATATGTATAGCCGAGAAAGTCGATGAAAAAAAATTGGATAGAAAAGATTTTTAACTACCCTGAGCTGTCTAAAATGGGCCATCACCAAACTAAAAAAGACTTAAATATTGGTCTTGGTTGGCTTTATTATGCTCAAATAAGAATCTCTAAACCGTCAAAAGTCGTTTGTATAGGTTCATGGAGGGGATTTGTTCCTATTATTTTGGCTCAAGGTTTAAAAGATAACAAAAAAGGTAAGTTGATATTCATAGATCCATCTATGGTTGATGATTTTTGGAGAAACACGAAAAAAACTAAATTATGGTTTGAAAAATTTAACCTTACTAATATTGAACATCATTGCGTCACAACCCAAGCATTCATAGAAACTAAAGCATATAAAAAATTAAACAATGTAGGATTAGTTTTTATAGATGGCTATCACACAGCAAAGCAAGCTGAATTTGATTTTAATGCCTTTAAATCTAAATTAACTGATAATGCCTCCATTTTTTTTCATGATAGCGTAAGAAAATTTATTTCCCCAATTTATGGAAAAGATAAAGAATACACTCACGATGTTTATAAATTTATAAATAAGATAAAAAAATGGAAAAAATTCCAAGTCATAGACTTTCATGAGGGATCTGGCGTTACATTAGTTAAAAAAGTGCTTGAAAAATAATGCGGAAAGAGAAAGCCCTTCATTACAAAAAATCTATTAATAAATATGGCTCATACTGCATCCCTCTTTCCTCTCTATATACACTCACTTCTTCGGCAATATTCAAAGGAAAAGTCCATGAGCCAAGCACTATTGAGTACATTCTTAAAAATGCGGGTGACCATGATATTATTCACGCTGGTTGTGGATTTGGCGATTTTTTACCTGCCCTCTCAAAACTAAGAGGTAAAACGATTTTCACCTTTGAACCAAATAGAGAAAATTATTTATGCGCCAAGAAAACAATTGCATTAAATAATTTAAAGAATATTAAGATATCAAAATATGCATTAGGAAACAAAAAAAATCCCACAGCCAAGCTCAGGATATATAAGAATGGCCTACCATTAGGCCCTCGCTCGGAAATACATAAAAATTCAAATACCTTAAATAAGTCTGATTTTGATTCTGTAAAGATAGCGACTTTAGATTCACTAATTCCACGATCTAAAAAAATTTCGTTAATACATCTCGACCTAGAAGGCTATGAGGAATTTGCTCTTAAGGGGGCGAAGAGAATTATTGAAGAAAATAAACCCCTTATTATTTTAGAAATTCATTCGGAAGCCTTAAAATACAACAAATTTATGGCTAAATTAGGTTACTCACCGATAAAGCAACTTATCTATAACGCTGGGGCTATGGTTTTCGTTAATACTGTTTATAAAAAATGTGGGCTATAACATCATATTATAATCCGGCACATTATCAGAGCCGTCTAGAAAATTACAAAACTTTTAGAAAAAAATTAGGCTTACCTCTTTTGACTATTGAATTCTCATATGATGGGGAATTTCAATTAAATTCCTCTAATGCAGATATATTAATTCAGGTTGCAGGTGGAGATATATTGTGGCAAAAGGAAAGACTCCTAAACCTAGCTATAAAAAAAATTCCAAAAACTATCGATAATGTAGCCTGGTTAGATTGCGATATTTTTTTTGAAGATTCAAATTGGTCTGAAAATGCAATAAGAGCATTAAAGGAAGCTAATATCGTGCAACTTTTTTCGCAGGCAATTCATTTAAAGCCTAGAGCTGAGATTGGAATTCCTGAAAATATTCACGAGATATGGCAAGGCTTAGTATTTAACGCAATGACTACCAAAAAAAACCTAGATTATAAAGCTCTTGCCCCAGGTTTAGCTTGGGCTGGAAAAAAAGAATTGCTTGATGAATTTGGACTCTATGACGCAATGATTATTGGCGGTGGGGACTCAGCATTAACCTACGCTATATATGGTGAATATGAATTATGCAAAATTCATCACCAAATGAATAATATGCAATACCAGCATTATCTGAACTGGAGCATTCCTTTCAATAAAGCTATTAATAAAAAAATTAATTATGTTGATGGGAGGGTATGTCATATGTGGCATGGAAAGCTAAAAAATAGACAATACTTTAATCGCTACAAGGGTTTGCTAGATTTTGAATTTAATCCTTTTGATGATATTAAACTTAATACAGATAATCTCTGGGAGATACGCAAAGAATCTCAAGATTTAAAAAATTATTTACTTGAATATTTCAAGACAAGAAATGAGGATGAGCAATTAACTTAGTGATTTTTAATAAGCTTATGAGGTCTGCTCAATTTCCAAAGTATTATCACCTTCTAAAGATGGAAAACTTTAAGCTAAATTGTACTAGTTTTTCAGTAAGTTCATTATTATGATTTTTTAAATATTTTATTTAGAACAATATATTATGTTTTTATGTAATTATCGTATTCAGATTTTTTCCAAATAAAAGCCCATGACCTAATAATCATCTTTAATTTACCTTCTTCTAAATAAGGTAACATTGTGCGGGACATTTCTCTTTCAAAGCTATCAAAATCCCTTAGAAGATTTTTTAGTGTTTTGCGATACGCGCGGGCTAGAGTCAGCCTTGACAAATATCTTATATCAACAGTTGCAGCATAAGCATGTACAAATTTTTTGTGGTTTATAAATCCAACTTGCGGTAAATTTGATTGTCCAGTGATATCTGGTTTAACTTCACTTTTCTCTTCTTCTTCATATTGTTTTCTAAGGCTGTAATAAGCTTCTCCCCATCCACCCTCTGGGAACCACTCTGAGGAACAGGTAATAAGGGAGCCATTATTTTTTAAATTATTATTTACAAGAGATAAAATTGATTTTGATGCGAAATGGTGGACGCTTCGTCCAAAAAAAATATGATCCACATGTTTGCTAACTTTAAATTCTTCCGTATTAAGATCTGAAATGTAATAGCTTACATTTTGGAACTTTGAAGCATGCTTAATCATTTCTTCTGAGCCATCTACAGCATGAACATGCTTAACGAAATTAATAAGTTGCTCTGCAACATGCCCAGTTACGCAACCTGCGTCAATAACTTCTGAATCTTTTTTTATCTGCAAATAATTACAGATATCAATAAACATTTTAGTGCTATACGGCACTCTATATTTATAGTAAGGCGCTTGTTCAGAATGGCTTATTATGGATCCTGAAATAATTGTAGATTTAAGGGTGGCTATTTCCGACTTCTCATTATTTTGCATGAACTTATGCTTTTTAAATTTTTATGAACTAATTATATCTATTTAAACTGAGTGCCTATAAATTTAATTTCATAAATCAAAAATTAAATAGACTTAGCTTTTGCTTCTTATTTAAATGCTTTTTTAATTTCTGAGATACTTAATATAAGACAACTACTTGAATTATATTTAAATAAATTTAAGTTTAAAAACCTTTTTCACTTAATGATTTTAAAATGCGCTCTTCAACAATCTTTTGTGTGTGATTTTCAAGAAGATATTGATATGCGGAATCTGTAAGATCTTTTTGAATTTTTTTTAATTTTAAAATCGCATCTAAAAATTCAGTTGCTGTATTGGCAATAAGTAGCTGATTCATATTTATAACCTTAAGACCCTCTATGCCTTTAGATGTTGAGATGACAGGGCAGCGATTAGCAAAAGCTTCCAGTATTTTTATTTTTGTGCCACCCCCACTTAAGATAGGGACAATCGCTGCCAATACTTGCTCATAATAAGGATTGCAATCATTTACATCAAAGATAAAGTCTATATTTTTATTGGCTGCTAATTGCAACAGTGCTTTTTCTATTTCTATAGTATTCGGCCTGCGCCCAATAACTTTGAGCCTCATATTTTTTGGTAGCATTGGTAAAACCTCCTTCGCAAACCAATTAACTGCATTGATATTTGGAAGAAAACTCATATTTCCGACAAATAATATGGTGTTATTATCAGGGTTTCGTTTTACTTTAATGTTTGTGTCATATACATTAGGTATTTCTATAACCTCGCCTAAACTTATATCTTTTTCAACAAGGGAAGATGAATAAGCAACCTTACTTTTTTTTCTCATTTCTAAAAAGCCTTCTGGAACATAAATTTTTTCTAATTTATTTCCAGAAGGATCCAATATTAATTGTCTTGGAAGTTCGTCAAAATCCCAAAGCAAAGCTTTGTGTTCAAAAATGACTGAAATCTTATATGTATGCACAAAATCTGCTCGGTCAACAGCCCTACTATAAATCGCATCTTTCATATAATTTAATGATCCCTTTTTAAAAGTAACCACTGAATGGCAAATATCAATTAATTTTTTTGCGATTGCTTTTTCTGAACCATGAGTGGTTGGATTAAACCATAATTCAATGTCTAGGAAATTAGAATAAGCGCTTAAAAATGAAAAGGCTCTCTGTTCCCAACCAGTTCCTTTAATGTAAGGAGTGCAAGGGCTAATAAAAAGTATTTTTGGTTTCATATATGTATATAAGTATGTTCTATTGCTAAAAGTATGCTTTATTTTTAAAGATTATAACGAATCAAGAAGTTTAATTTCTGTGCAATACAAAATTTAAAATAATCTTAAATATGATGAACTATTGAGAATTGAAAGGAGGGTTAAACTATAGAATAACGAATTTTATAAACTTATTATTTGGCTAATTATTTTTATAGAATCTTTTTTTATGTACTCTAAAATGTCACGTTATACCAAATTAGCTAAGCTGGTAGGACTGCCACCTTTTTTTACTTACCGGTCTATTAGATTATGTCTCTAGCTCACATAAACGTTAAATGGAAGCAAAGTTTATTCCTGACTTTTCTGCGTGACAGCCCCCAAATGCATCGAGCGCCCTTAGTTTTAATAGTTAATTCAAGATTTTTAAGTGAGTTTTAGCGATCGTTCTTAAATTGTCGATAACTCTACCTTCTAATTTATTGGATTTGTCTAAAAAAGCGTTTAAAACTTGTATATTAATTTCAATAATGCCATTAAATATTTCGGTTGCTTTCGCAAATGGGATGTTACAAGAATTCATTAATTCAGTAAAAATTTTAAGAGCTCTGCCTTGTTTGTTAAATAATTCAACGAACGATATGCTTACCTTCCCATCTGATTTTTTAACTTGAGGAAGGGTCAATCCTCTATCTTTATTAGCAATACCATCAAATCTTGAAATAAAGATACGTCCTATTGATGGAAAATCAAAAGACACATCGCAGGATAACAGACAATTAGTAGTGCTTACAAACCGGTAGTTTCTAAAAAAGTGAAACATGTCGACATGGCAATTGTAATTTGCAAATATTTCGCCTTTAAAATGCCCATTAAATTTAACCCCGTCATCAAAAACATAATTATTACCATTTGGTGAATGATTAATCATTTCGATCAAGGGCATAATGATTTGCTTTGAATTTATGTTAATTTGACGACTAACTAAATAATGTCCTAATAATTCATTGTCACTTAATTGATTAAATGAACTGTTCGGCCATCCAAAAATAGAAAGAAATTTTTTGATTTCGCCTGGGAGCGAATTTAACTCATTATAAAAACCTCTCATTTCATCGAATCCGCCAGCACTCCATCCAAAATGCTTATGGAAGTCTTCATAGAATGATTTAATTTCCTTACTGTTAATCGCTTTTTCGCTTACCTTAATGTGCTTTTGATCATCAAGCTGAATATCTTGGCATTCAAGAAGAAGATTAGGTGGACAATGTATTTGAATGGGTAAGTTGGGGTTAAAAGCAAACAAACCTCTACCTCCATCTTTAGCTTGAAGACAGTCAATATTATTTGCAACCCCTCCTAAAACTCTAAAGTCATCTAAAAATTTTTCAAATTTCATAAATTAACATCCATAAGTAGTTAATGATTATCTTAAATGTAATTACATAAAAAACGGGGATAATTGATATTTTAAATGAATGCGTTGTCTAGCCTTCTTAAAAAAGTTTTCATATTTTGCTAATGTATTGAAAATTCAAATTCAATAGCCATCTATAGCCCCCTCAAAAAATACTGTAAAATATTAATTCTTGCAAAATTTGTTTAGCTAGTGAGGCAGCAAACTCCTAATTTATTGAGCCAGAGTAAATGCTTTATTAAATTAAAAAAATTAACTAGATTCTTTAAAGGTATGCTTAAAAAAGCATAGATGAAAATAAATTATTAAAATTGCAATAATTACTCCTTACTACAAAGAAGATATTGATGTAATTAAGCAATGTCATTTAAGCGTTATTAACCAAAAAGTTAATGCTAATATCACTCATTTTTTCATAGCCGATGGATTTCCTCTTAATGAAATAAATTCTTGGGGTGCTAAACATATCATTCTTTCAGACTCTCACAATGATTATGGTAACACTCCGCGAGGGATAGGAGGTTTATTGGCTAACATTGAGGGCTATGATTTTATATGCTACCTAGATTCAGATAATTGGTTTCATGAAAATCATTTAAATTCAATGCTGGAAAAATGGGGAGAAGATAAAAGCCCAATTACATCTTGTTTTAGGTCCTTTTATAAAACAGATGGACAAAAGTTATTAGTTAGCGAAAAAGATGAAAATGAATTTAGGCATGTAGATACCTCTTGTTATTTAATTAATAGGGT
>Ga0114967_10004883_pt1 | contig 10716 bp, 5 predicted proteins | sample M_130628_MF_Meta_FD_92639 | JGI IMG/M metagenome (GOLD analysis project Ga0114967, IMG submission 92639) | Freshwater microbial communities from Lake Montjoie, Canada to study carbon cycling - M_130628_MF_MetaG | ecosystem: Environmental > Aquatic > Freshwater > Lake | place: Lake Montjoie... | reverse complement strand
GTTCGAGCGTCTCGGCGGCCCGCTGCAGCGTGGCCCAGTCGGACCGACTCCCCATCACGATGCCTACACGTGGCAAACCCTCAGGAGGCGGGCCACCCGCATTCGCCGCCGAGCGGTTGGGCACGTGGCTATCGGCCATGGGACGGGCTCCGTCGGGGTAGGCGGGCTGGGATCCGCGTGGTGGAATGTGTCAAATCAGAGTCAAGCATCTTGCTCTGACCCACTTTTCCTTGCAACCTCTGCCCATGGCCCGCCCACTTCCCGAGATTCTGCCTGTTCCCTGGCCCACCGGCCTGCCAACGCCGCCGACTCACACCGAAGAGGCGATCGTGCGGGCCGCACAGCTGCTCACCGATGGTGGCCTGGTGGCCATTCCCACGGAGACGGTCTACGGACTGGCGGCCAACGCACTCGACGCCGATGCCATCGACCGCGTCTTCGCCGCCAAGGGCCGGCCCGCCGGGAATCCGCTGATCGTGCACGTTTCTGACATCACAATGGCCCGAACACTTGCCGCAGAGTGGCCGACGGCCGCGGAGCGGATCGTGTCGAGCCTCTGGCCAGGGCCGGTGACCGTGATCGTGCCCCGCAGCCCCCGCATCCCAAGCGCCGTTACCGCCGGTGGGCCGACGGTGGCGCTGCGTTGCCCGGAGCATCCGCTGGCCCGTCGGCTGATTGCGACGCTCGGCCGGCCACTCGCCGCCCCCAGCGCCAATCGCTCCACGCAACTTTCGCCGACGACCGCCGGCCATGTGCTCGACAGCCTGGGCAACCGGATCGACTTGATCCTCGACGGCGGACCGTGCGGCCGAGGTATCGAATCGACCGTGGTCGACTGCACGACCGATCCGCCCTGCATCCTGCGTCCAGGCCCGATCAGCCGCGTGGAACTCGAGGCGGTCCTCGGAGGTGCTGTCGTCGCTGCGCCGCCAGGGAATGTCGACGCCGAAACAATGCCAGCCCGATCACCGGGCCAGCTCGCCCGGCACTATGCGCCGAAGACGCCGCTGGAACTTTCAGCCGCCGCCGCGGAACGGGTCGCGACACTCCTTGAGGCGGGGAAAACGATCGCCTGGCTCACCGTCGCGACCGATGCCCCGCAGGTGCGACAGCTGGCCGCCTCACGGGATTTGCTCGTCGTCCCAATGCCCGCCGATCCGGCGGCATTTGCCGCCAGCCTCTACGCCATGCTCCACGCGGTCGATCGCCGCAGTCTCGACGCCATCATCGTCGACACCCCTCCCGATACGGACGCCTGGCGCGCCGTGGCCGACCGCCTCCGCCGCGCAGCCAAGACGTGAGTCACACCCAACGCAACGTCAGCTCTCCTCGGCTGACGACATCACCTCAAGTGCATGGTCGTGGGGACGGAGGAAATTCCCACTTCGTCACGCCAGATCGAGACCGGAGAGGGCCGCCACGAGCGCGCGCGTGCGTGGGCCGGGCAGTGCTCCCGGGTGCATGGCGCTGGGGATGAAGGCGAATCCCAGCCCCTGTTCGGGATCGGCAAAGGCAATCGCCCCACCCGCCCCCGGGTGCCCGAAGGCAGTGGACGAGGAACCGTAGACACCGTGGATGTTCGTCATGAACCCGGCAGAGAAGGATGTCGCATCGATGAGCACACGGTCGGGACCGCTGCTCACGGTCGTTCTCATCGCGGCGAGCGTTTCCTCCCGGAAGAATGGCGAGCCACCGCTGGCGAGGAGCGAATAGAAGCAGGCCAGGGCGTCGGCTGTGGAAATCACTCCGAGCGAAGGAATTGCGGCACTGCGCATGGCAGGCGTGTTCATCACCGCAGGGGTGAGGGGACCGCCGGGTTCGCTCAAGGCACGGCGGGTGAGCGACGAAGGATCACCGTAGGCCTTGGAGAAGGGACCGGGGGCTGGAGGAACCCTGGGAGCGATGACGGTGGCCGCCGTGTCGATCAGGTTCTCGGGAAGTCCAAACCAGAGGTCGAGGCCGAGCGGCCTACGGAAGACCCGTTCCCAACGGGAGCCCAGCGTTTCTCCGACCGCACGTCGAACGATCTCGTCGAGCAGAAAGCCGAACGTGCGGGCCCCGTAGCCATGGCTGCCATCCATTGGCCAGTTCGGTGGCTGCGACGCCAATGCCGCCACCACCGCTTCATGATCGGTGATAGCGAGCCCTTTCTTTTCGATGACGGCGAGTCCGGCACGATGGGAGAGCAGATCTATCAGCGTCGTCCGCTCCTTGCCGGCGGCCGCGAACTCCGGCCAGAGGGCTGCCACGGGCGTCGTGAGCGGAATGTTCTTCTCCTGCAAAGCATGCAGAACGCACGCAGCGGCGATCCCCTTGCTGGCCGACCAGATCAGGCACGGAGTTGATGCGGTCCACTGCCATCCCGGAGCTGCCTCTCCGCCCTGAATCGAAAGCAACTGGCTTCCGTTCTGCCAGAGCGAAAGTGCAGCTCCTCCTCCGCCCGTGACACCGGATGTGTCGCGAATGCTGTCGGCGAAGGCCACGCGAAGACGATCGACGGTAGCTTCCGGCTGGAAGCTGCCGTCAGCATCCGAATTCGAGACGGATCGGTGCGGGTGCGGGATCATCGCTTCGCAAAAGCTCCTGGAGACGGCCGTGGTCACAGGTCATTCCACGCAGCGTGCACCGCCGGGAAAGCTCTTCGGCAGCCTCCGCCAGTTCTACCGCTCCGCGCCGGACTCGGCCGTCGATCTCATGCCGGATGATCATGATTTTCGAAGGCATGGTCCGGCCAGTCACCCAACAAAAAACGGGCGGTGCCGCGAAGGCACCGCCCGTTCTCTTGTTCATTCGGCATACCGCCGCCGACCCTGCGGGTCGGAGCGGATCAGTTGAACTGGACTCAGCTCACCATGGCCTTGAGGTTCTTGAGCGCACGCACGCGAACCTTGACGCTGGCCGGCTTGGCGGGCCGATCCTGCAGTTCGCCGGTGAAGGGATTCTTGACGCCCTTCTGTGCCGGACGGGCCGGAACCTTACGACGCTCGATCTTCACGAGGCCGGGGATCGAAAACACCCCGATGCCCTGTCCCTTGAGAGACTTTTGAATTTCATCCGTGAGGGCCTCCATCACCGCGACCACGTCCTTCTTCTGCAGACCGGTCGTCTCCGAGATGCTCCGCATGATCTCGGTCTTCGTCATGGGCTTGCTTCCCGACTTCTTCGCCATCGCCAATACCTCCAAATATCAAAAATTGTGTGCGGTAGTTCCCCACCGCTTACCGGAGCCCGGCACCGGGTGCCGGAAGCGACGCCGATTAGAGACTCTGGGATTGAAAATGCAACCCAAAAATATCGTTTCGTGCCCGAAAAATCGGTGTTCTTCTGGGAAGCCCTCCGAAAAAGGCGCGTTTTATGGGCAATTTCGCCAGCGGCAGTCGTTTTCCCAGCCGAATTCGCGGGCTGTGATACGATGCTGGGCAGGTGATTTCAGCCCCAGCCTTCCGGGCTTGAATGGCGTCCTCCAGGGTGCCCACGGCTGGCGGCTCCGTGTCGTAAGTCATTGGATTTTGGGGCTACCTTCCTATGCACCCGAACAAAACTCGCGCGGTTTGGTCGGCACGAAGCTGCCTCTTGTTTGCTGTGGTTCTGATGGGCGGCATCCTCTTGGCTGTCCGAGGGATGCCCGACTGGGGAATCACGAGGGCCGACGACACCGCTGCGGAGGAGGTTGCCGGCGATGCGGCCGAAACAGCCGAGGATGATGGCGAAGGCGGCGTCGGCTTTCCCAGCGACCGTCTTCGCGAACGCCAACTGGACCGTGCCCGACGGCTCGTCGACGACCAGCGATGGAGCGACGCCGTCACGTTGTTCGACGAGATTCTTGCCGCCGACCGCGACTCGTTTTTTCGAGTGAATCGTCAGCAGCGGACATGGCAAAGCATCAAGTCCGAAACCAATCGGTTGATCGGCGAACTCGAGAAGCCGGGCCGCGACGCCTACGAACTCCAATTCCGAGCCAAGGCCGACCGGATGCTCGAGCAGGCCATCGCAGCCAATGACGTCGCCGGGATCGTGGCCGTCGCCAGACGGTGGTTCCATACGCCTGCGGGATACCGTGCCACGCTGCTGGCTGCGCTCGAGGCGCTCGAGGCGAGCCAGCCGTTGGCCGCAGTCGCCTGGCTGGATCGGCTGGCGTCAGTCGACGGCGTGGCTTCCTTCGAACCCACACTCTCGATCATGCGTGCGATTGCGTGGATGCGGGCCGGTGACAGGACTGCCGCAGCAGCGATTCTCGACCAGGCACGCGGAGGCGGCAGAAACTCTGTCCGCATCGCCGGAAAAGAAGTCGCGATGTCGTTTCCCGATGGCGGCGGTGTTGCCTGGCTGACGGCGCTCGTCGGCGAGCCAATGGGCGGACAGGGCGGCCGTGGAGTCGATGCAACCGGTGGAAATTGGGTGATGCACCGCGGTGATCCGGCGCGGAACGGCATTGTCGACGCGTCGTGTCCGCTCTTGGCACCACGGTATCGCGTGCCATTGGCCCGCCATCCAGAAGAATCGAGACTCCTCGACTCCCAGCGACGACTCCGTGCCGATCAAGAGATCGCAGTCCTCCCGGTCGGCACGCCACTGGCGGTGAACGGAACGATCCTGGTGCACACCACCATGGGGCTGTTGGCGGTGGACTTCGAGACCGGCAAGCGGATCTGGCTGCAGTCCGGTCCACACTCGGCTCCGCTGCAGGGCTCTGCTGCCGCGGCTGAGGGCGGCATGGATGTGGCCGACCCTGACGCGAGTGGTTCGTTCAGCAGCGTGTTCGAGGATGCCACCAGCGGGACCCTATCGAGCGACGGCCGGCTGGTGTTCGTCGTGGAAAGCCATCCCGACGCACTTGCAGCACGGCAAGCGGGAGGTATCAATTTCCGCCCCGGTTTGCAGGTGGGCGGGGGCGGCTTCCAGGGAAGCGGCGGCTGGCGAGGAGGCAACACGCTCTCTGCCTACGATATCGCCGACCGTGGATCGCTGCGGTGGCGGTTGCCTGCCCGCGGCGCTGCGGCCGAGGAGCGGGGGCCGCCGGTCGCCGCCACCGATTGGTACCTCGGCGCACCACTGCCAGTCGGCGAACAACTGTTTCTGCTCGTCGAGGAGAAGGGGGAGATTCGGCTCGATGTGCTCGATGCCGCCACCGGTCGCCGGGAGTGGTCGCAGCCGTTTGCCGAAGTCGACGAAGAACAGGCGATCGACAATCGTGACAGCCATACCCGTCGGCTCGCCGGCCTCTCTCCCGCGCTCTCCGAAGGAGTGCTCATCTGTCCAACGGGCGCCGGAGCCGTGGTCGCCGTCGATCTGGCAACCCGCACGCTGCTCTGGGCGCATGAATACCCGCAGCCGCGGCAGGCCGGCATGGCCATGCTTCCCAACGGCATCCGCGTGCCGCGAAACGGGCCCATCGCCGGAGGATTCGTCGGCGATGGGGGCCGCGAACGGCCGGTGGGACATTGGCTCGACTCAGCGCCGATCCTGGCTGGTGGCCGCGTTCTGCTGACTCCGGGAGAGTCTCAGGAACTGCTCTGCCTCGATCTGCGGCGGGGAACGACAGAATGGAGACTTCCTCGCAAGGATCGATTTTCTGTGGTCGGAGTTGTCGATGGCCGGGCCTTCGTCGTCGGTCGGCGAGGCGTGGAAGCCCTGGATATGGCCAGCGGTCGCGTCGTCTGGCAGCGGCCGTTGACCGCCGATCACGGCAGCCCGAGCGGCCGCGGCATCCTCACGGCGAACCGTCTCTTCCTGCCGCTCGATACGCCGGAGGTGCTGGAGATCGATCTTGCCGACGGTCGCTTCGTCAGTCGCTCCTCGGCACGCGGCAACTTCGTGCCTGGCAATCTGCTGGCCTATCGTGGCGAGGTGATCTCCCAGGGGCCCGACTCACTTGATGTGTTCCACCAGTCGGCGGCACTGGAGTCACGGATCGAGACGGCGATCAAGTCCAACGCCCGAGATCCATGGGCCATGCTCTGGCGTGGCCAACTCGCTCTCGACCGTGGCGATATCGCCAATGGCATCGCGGCAGTGCGTGAGGCGCATGCCTTGCAGCCGAATCGAGTGCCGGCCACCGTTGTGGCCGCAGCGCTGCTCTTCGCACTCGAGCACGACTTCGCCCAGGCGGCACCCCTGTGGCGGGAAGCCGTCGCCTTGAGCGGATCGCCGGCGACAGCTGTTGTCACGTTACGGACCGCAGTCGATGGGTTTCTCCGCACCGGCGATCTGCCGCAGGCATGGGAGGCTGTTCGTCAGCTGCTGGCTCAGACCTCCGCTGCAGCCGCTTCTCTGGCGATGGAGCCTGGCTCGGGATTCGCGGCCACTGCTTCGACAGATGGACTCATTGCCGATGGAACCGATCCCCAACTGGCCGTCACGCCCACGCGGTGGCTGCACGGGCGGCTCGCCGAACTGTTTGCGAAGGCGCCGCCGACGCTGCGGGCGGAGTTCGATGCTTTTGCGAAGAGCGAGTTGGATGCGGTGCTGGCGGCAACGCCCGCGGTAGTTGGCGGACAACCCGTCGGCAACGGTGTGGCGGAACGGGTGGTGAAACTCCGACAGTTCATCGAGCTGTTCGGTGTTCACGATCGTGCCCTCGAGGCGCGCCGGCAGTTGGCCGGATTGTTGGCAGAGTCGATCGAGGCAGGCACGCCTGGCGATGACAGACGGCAGCTTGTTGTTGAACGTGACTTCGTGCTGCTGGACCTCGTTCGTGTCGGCAAGCCGGCCGATCGGGAACAGGCCGCCGCGATGCTCACCGGGATTCGGAGCGAGTTCCAGACCGGACTCGCCGGGCCGACCGGTCTGATGGACCCGGGGGGGGCAGAGGCGTGGCCGATCGGTAGGGTCGTCCAACGACGGACCGGCGGAATCCGGAGCGGAGCCAAAGGGCAGGGCGATGTGGATGAATTGCGGTTCGTACGATCACGGCTGATGAACATCCCGTTCATGGCTGGTTCCGATTCGTTCATACCCGGACTCGAACTCGCCTTCGACCAGCATCAGCAGGCTGGCATCATTGCTACCGACGGCTTCGGCAGGCTGGTCGGCGAGCCCTTTGGGCTCAAAGCGCGACCGGATGGCGGCCGGCTGATGCCGATGCTTCAGCAGGGTGGGATTGATGAGGCCTCCGTTCTCGGCCGGGTCGTGTTCGTCCGCGCCGGTGCGAGCGTCGCCGCCTTCGAACTGGCGTCTGCGGGCGGGTCGGGGCAGGGGGGACGCAGGAATCGTCTGCTGTGGATGCTGGCCGACAAATCCAATCTGGACGGAGATTCGCGGGCCATTGGATTCGTCATGAACGTGGGCGCCGGGAAGGCGGCGAGGCAGGGGAGCATCCCCCTCGGGGCACGCGTCTCCGAGCCGCGGAATCCCGGGGAGGGCGGCCGCCGAGGCGGGACGTTGACCGCGGCTGCACGGTGTCAGGGCGTGGCGATGATGATTGACCGGACACTCAAGGTTCACGACCCACTCAGCGGACGACTCCTCTGGGAACGTCAGCGACTGCCTCCGGCCAGCGAACTGATCGGAGATGGCGATTTCCTCTGCGTCTGTCCGGCAGATGGTCGCGGTGCAGTCGTCCTCTCCATGGCCGATGGAAGGATCGTGCGAACGCTCGACCTGCCGGGGAGCGAACGGCGGCTGTTAAGTAGCGGACGCTCCATGGTGTTGGTGCAGCCGACCACCGAACAGACCGAAAACGCCGCGGCAGCGGGGGCTGGTCTCACCACGGAGCAGACCGTGGCGAGACGGGTGCGAGTCGACCGCCTTGATCCCGTGGACGGGCAGCGGCTTCCGCTTGGCGACTACCCCGGTGAATCCCGGACCTGCCCCACTGGGGATGGACGGCTTGCAATCGTGGAGCCATCCGGGGACTTGATCGTGCTCGATATCGACACCGGACAGGCGGTGTTTCGCACGCGACTGCCCGACATGCCAGGAGGGCTGGAATATCTGCAGGTGCTGTCATGGGCGGGGCGGTATCTCGTGCTCGTGGGACGAGCGGAAACAGCCGAAGAGCAGAAACAACTGGAGCGCATCGGGGCGATCGCCACGCTCCCGGGCATGCCAGGCCGGGAGATGCCCCAACTCGTCACCGGCTCACTCTGGGCCGTTGATGCCACCAGTGGCGACATGATCTGGCCAGTGCCGGCAACAATCCTGAGACACTCGCTGCAGAGCCAGAGCGGATCGCAACTGCCAGTGCTTTTATTCGCCCGCACCATCCAGTCCGCACGCGAGCCAGACCGCCAGCGGCTCAGCGTGCTCTGCCTCGACAAGCGGACGGGCCAGGCGATCTATGCCGACGACCGCTTCAATGGCCGGTCTGCGTTGCGGCCCGATATGATGGTGCTCGGCTGCGGAATCAGCGGAGACCCAGCTACGCACACGATCGACCTCGCGCAGGGCCTTGTCCAGGGTCTCGGACAGGGAAGACGGGAAGCTCCCGATTTGCAACTGGAGTTTACCGGGGCTCCCACGGCACCCCGCCCGCCGTTTCAGGCGTCAACATCGCGTTCGTCATCCGCCACCGACCCCCTCGTCGAAATCGAATACTGGATCAAGAAGGCGCTGACGATTCCACTCCCGTTCTGAATCCTTCAGCGCACGCTCCACCTTTCCGAGTCGCTCCCGCATGCACACCGTGCTCCGTACGCTCGCCATCTGCATCGCAACGCTGGCCGTTGCCGCTGCACCACGTTGCGAGTTGGTGGCCGCGCCGTCCGAGGACAAGGTCGATCTCGTCATTTCAAAGGGGCTCGACTGGCTGGCCCGCAAACAGTCGCGTCGCGGCAGTTGGGCAGCGAACGAAGGCCGCTATCCGACGGCGATGACGGCGCTGGCGGGCACGGCGCTCTTGATGGAGGGCTCGACCACCACGCAGGGCAAGTATGCCGAGCCGATCCGTCAGGCGGTCGACTCCCTCGTGAGCCGCTCCAGGCCCAACGGTCTGATCGGCGATCCGAAGGGAGATGACCGCTACACCTACGGACACGGATTCTCGATGCTCTTCCTCTCACAGGTGCTTGGCGAGGAGGAGGACGAACGACGCCGCGAGGAACTCGTCCGGGTGCTCGACAAGGCGGTGGAGTTTTCTGGCCGTGCACAGACGTCCGACGGTGGCTGGGGCTATGTGAGCGCGAAGGATGGCAACAACTTTGACGAGGGCTCCACGACGATCACGCAGGTGCAGGGGCTCCGCGGCTGCCGCAACGCTGGCATCGCCGTGCCACGTGAGATCATCGACAAGGCGATCGGCTACATCCACAAATGCACGATGCCCGACGGCGGCGTCCAGTACAGCTCCAAGGGGGGCGGAGGCCGCCCGGCGATCTCCGCCGCGGCCATCGCCTGCCTGTTCAACGCGGGAGAATATGACGACACCCATGTGCCACGGATGCTCGACTATGCGGAGAAGCACCTCGGCAACATCGCCAACAATGGCTTCGGACACTGGCACTACGCCCACTTCTACTACGCGCAGGTGATGTATCGGGAAGGTGGAAAAAAGTGGGAGGCCTACCGGAAGCAGATCGAGGAACGGCTCGTTTCGGAATCGCAAACCGATCGTGACGGCCTCTGCTGGCCGCAGGGTTACATCGGCCCTGTGTACACCACGGCCACCAACCTCACCATTTTGCAGCTTGACCGGGGTACGCTCCCGATTTACCAACGCTGACAGTATTCGCCACAGCCGACAGACTCATCGTCCCACAGGCCATGCCGCAGACACGCCCCAAGGTTCCGTCCGGAGAGCACCATGACGCAGACGCCCCTCGACCCTTCCGCCATTGACCGCCTGCACGAAGCGCACGACCGCATTCTGGCCCAACTTTCGCGAGTGATCGTCGGCCAGAGCCAGGTGATCGAGGAACTGTTGATCTGCCTCTTCAGCCGTGGGCACTGCCTGCTCGAGGGCGTGCCGGGGCTCGCCAAGACGCTCCTCATCAGCACGCTGGCCAAGAGCCTCGACCTCTCCTTCAGCCGCATCCAGTTCACCCCCGACCTGATGCCAGCCGACATCATCGGCACCGACGTGCTCGAAGAGGACAAGGCGACCGGCACGCGGCAGTTACGGTTTCTCGAAGGGCCGCTGTTCGCCAACGTGGTGCTTGCGGACGAAATCAATCGTACGCCGCCAAAGACGCAGGCCGCTCTCCTCGAGGCCATGCAGGAACGGCAGGTCAGTGTCGGCCGGGTGCGGCATCGGCTGGTCGATCCCTTCTTCGTGCTCGCCACGCAGAATCCGATCGAGCAGGAAGGCACCTATCCGCTGCCGGAGGCACAGCAGGACCGCTTTATGTTCAAGGTCTTCGTCGGGTATCCGACGTTTCAGGAGGAATTCGAGATCGCCCGCCGGACCACAGGCCTCCCCCAGGAGGATGCCCAGCCGGTCTTGTCTGCGGCTGACATCATCGGCCTGCAGCAGGCTGTGCGGGGTGTGCCGGTGAGCGACCACCTCGTGCGGTATGCGCTTGCGATCGTCCGCCAGACACGAGCGGGCGAGAAGGGCACGCCCGATTTCGTCAGCGACCAACTCTCCTGGGGAGCGGGGCCGCGGGCGGTGCAGTTTCTGATCATCGGTGCCAAGGCCCGCGCGCTCCTGCAGGGCCGCAGCCACGTGACCGTGGACGACGTCCAGGCGCTTGCGAGCCCGGTGCTGCGACACCGGATCGTCATCGGCTTCGCGGCCGAGAGCGAAGGCGTGACGCCCGATGGCATCATTCAACGGATCAT
>Ga0114967_10004882_pt1 | contig 10717 bp, 8 predicted proteins | sample M_130628_MF_Meta_FD_92639 | JGI IMG/M metagenome (GOLD analysis project Ga0114967, IMG submission 92639) | Freshwater microbial communities from Lake Montjoie, Canada to study carbon cycling - M_130628_MF_MetaG | ecosystem: Environmental > Aquatic > Freshwater > Lake | place: Lake Montjoie... | reverse complement strand
ACTAAATAATAAAAATCCCAATCATTGTTGATTGGGATTTTTATTAAAAAGAAAATACAGGTGTTTTAATATCATGATAAAATAAGAACGTCCATTTTTCAAGTTCCCCTTGTTGCCACCACTTTTGGCGTAGCTCCATACACAACTTTCCATCGTAATCATATTTGGCAATAAATTTATTTTTCATTTGTTGGTATTGTGGAGCTATATCACCTCCAAAAAATATTTTTTGCCCATCTTCTTCAATAAAAAAGATTTGATGATAAGGGCTATGTGCCCCACAAACTTCATACGTTATATAGTTATCTATCTTTCCATCTCCTTCAGTAAATAGTACATTATCGGCAGTACTTAAAATTTTAAATTCTTCTGGCGTAAAAGAGGGTTTACCTTTTGCCATGGCAAAATCAAACTCATGCTTGTTTACATAATATTTTGCGTTAGGAAAGCTTATAAACGTTTGCCCTAATACCTTATCTTCTTTACTTACGCCTCCACTATGGTCTTTGTGTAAATGGCTTAGTAATATTTTTGTAACATCCAAGGGATTAATGTTATTATCTAATAAATTTTGATGTATTTGTAAGGTGCCATCTGTATTACTAAAACCTAAGCCAGCATCTATTAATAAAATATCGTTTTTTGTAACAATACAAAAGGGTTGAACTTCTACCAACAAACTACCATTAGGACGTTGTTGTAAATCGTCTTTTTCTAGATTAAATGGAATAAATTGTTTAGTACTATCTATTGTAAAAGAACCTTCGCTAAGTGGAATTATTTGCATAGTATATTATCTAAGTATCATTTGTCTATCGCTATCTAATTTTATAGCAATAAACAACAAAACAGTAAAAGTAATTAATGAGGAGCCCCCATAGCTTATTAAAGGCAATGTAATACCTGGCGATGGTGCTAAACCAAGTGTCATACAAACATTTAAAGCTACATGAAAAAACAAAATACCAACAACACAATACATATATACTCTACTAAAAATACTGCGTTGCCTTTCGGCTAAAAATACTAGCCTAAACATTAGTCCAAAATAAATAATTAATAAAATAAGGCAACCAAAAAACCCAAAATTTTCTCCAACACTACTAAAAATAAAATCGGTGTTTTGTGCTGGCACAAAATCGCCTCTGGTTTGTGTGCCTTGTAAAAAACCTTTGCCCCAAAAGCCTCCACTACCAATAGCTATTTTACTTTGTTTTACATTATAGCTTTCGATTTTTTCTCCTGGTTTCTTTTTTGTAGTACCTAATTTAGCAAACTCTTTATTAATTTCTGCAGTACGTTCTTCGCTGCTAAATTTATAATCATCTTTACCAAAGGTGGATAATATGCGTACAATTTGGTGTGGCTTTAAAACTTTATTGAATATTAATGGAACCCCAATTTTTTGAACCCCCACACATAAAAGCCAAACTCCAACAACCCTAATCAATATACTTTTATCTCTTTTTATTTTTCTTTTATTCAAAAAGATAAGTATTGCCGCAACAAGGGAAAAAATAATAAATAAGGTATTGGGGCTAATTAAAATACTTGCAATAATTAATATGCCGAGCGAAAACACTATAATTAAATATAAGGTGGGTAAACCCTCTCTATAAAATGCTAATGCAAAAGAAAAATAAACAATTGCTGCGCCAGGCTCACTTTGCAATACAGATAATATTGCTGGCGAAAATGCAATAGCTGCGGCTATTAAGTGCGACTTTGTTAATTTAAAATTAGTTTCGGGGAGCGATAAATATTTTGCTAATGCTAAAGATGTAAATATTTTACAAATTTCTACTGGTTGTACATTCATAAAACCTAAGGGTATCCAGCTTTTGCTACCGCCTACTTCTTTGCCTACAACAAATGTGGCTAAAATTAAAACTATGCCAAACAAATAACCCAAATTAGTCATAGCTGTAAAAAACTTACTATCTGTAAGCAAAATAAAAATGCCTATGACTAAGCTAATGCCAAAAAAATAAAATTGTTTACTATACTCTTTTTTAAAGCCTAAAAAACTTTGCACTACATTATCCTTACTATTATACTCTACCGAAAAAATGCACAACAAACCTATAGCCACCAAAGTAGCGTATAACCAAATGGTAAACCAATCTACCCCTTTTACCATTTTTGGATTTTGTTGATACATTATTTATTTTAATTAATTGATTAGTGTGTCTGTTAAAAGATTTTTCTTTTTTTCGTTGGGTAGAATTGCTGCTGGCTTTATATTTTGTTTTGTATTGTTACTGTCTTTTGCTGGTATATCATTCTTTGTTGTTTCTTTATCTTTCTTTAATTTTTCTAATGCAGCCTCTTCGTCGTCGTCATCTAATTCCATCGTATCTCTAACAATTCGTATAAAGCCTTTAGCAATTAAATAGGCCAAGTCTCCGGCATGTGCAAGGGAATCTTGTCGACGTATTTCGGTATAAATTCTTTTAGGCATTAGGTTAAGCTTCGATAAGCTTTCGATTTTTGCTATTCGCCCTTTATCGGTTATAGAATCGTTTAAATATTTTTCTATCATTAACCCTACAATTGGTGCAGCATAGGTTCCTCCAAAGCGTCCACTATTTTCCACTACACACATAATAGCAATTTTAGGATTTTCTCGTGGTGCAAAACCGCAAAAGAAAGCATGGTTGGGTTGTTTAACGCCTCTAAAGTAGTTTTCTACTGTTCCTGTTTTTCCACAAATATTTATTCCTTTTACTTTTGCGTTTGTACCTGTACCTCTTTCAACTACTCCTTGCATTCCATCATGTACCGCTTCATAAATACTATCTTCAATATCAATAGCGTTATGTTTTTCTTTAAATTTACCTAGCATTGCATAGGTATCTCCGCCCTCTATACTATCTACCAAATGAGGAATTTTATACCAGCCTTTGTTAGCAATATAAGCCATTTCGTTTGCCACTTGTATAGGTGTAGTTACAACTTCGCCTTGGCCAATACTTACACTTCTAAAGGTGCAGTAATTCCATTTGCCATTACCATAGATTTTATTAAAATAGGCAGGGTCTGGTATAAAGCCTTTTCGTTCGGATGGTACATCTACGCCTAATTTTTTACCTAACCCAAATGCATACATGTAATTATTCCATGCACTTAAGCTACTATCTATATTAGGGTACTTAGGGTTGTTAATTACCCGTTGCATTACCGTAGCAAAATAAGTATTATCGCTGAACGTAACTGCACTTCGTAGGTTATAGGTGCCATAGTCAAGGCATTTCATTGGCCTGCCACTACCACAGCCATAAAAGGCACCTCCGCAACTCACCGCTGTTTGTGTATTAATAACACCTTCATGCATACCTACTAATGCTTGCAATGTTTTAAAGGTAGAGCCTGGGGAATAGGTTGCACTAACCGATCTATTTAGTAGCGGTAAAGCTGGGTTTAATAATAATTCGCTAATATGTTTTTTACGTTCGGCACCTGTTAGTAATTTTGGTTTAAAGCTAGGTGCACTTACCATACATAATATACCACCCGTTTTTGGGTCAACGGCCACAATAGAACCCAATTTGTTTTCCATTAATTTTTCGCCTAACTCTTGTAATTCAATATCTAAACTGGTGTACATATTTTGCCCTGCAATTGATATTGTATCGTATTTACCTGCTTCCCATTTATCGGTTAGTCTATTTTTGTTATCTTTTTTCCAAAACTCAATACCACGTTGGCCCATTAATACTTTTTCGTATGTTTTTTCTAACCCTACTTTACCAATATAATCTCCCATATTGTAGCCAACATATTTTGGATTTTTTAATGTGGTAGAATCTATCTCACTTAAATAACCCAATACATTTCCGCCAGCATCAAACGGATAATCTCTTACACTTCGTTGTTGTAAATAAAAACCAGGTTCAAACTTATACATGCTCTCATTAAGCAATGCCATTTTTTCGTTGCTTAGCAATGCTTCAAAAACTGATGACCTAAAACTTTTATTTTTTAAAATACTATTTAGTACTCTTTTTTTATATTCTGCAGTATCTATTTTTAAAATGTTACACAAGGTAAACGTATCTATACCTTTTAATTTTCCGGGTATTACCATCAAATCGTAAATGGTTGTATTTTGCAACAACACTTTTCCATTTCTATCATATACAATACCTCTATCCGGATAAATTACTTTCTTAAAAATGCCTTGATCATCTGCTGCTAATCTATATTTTGAAGAAAATAATTGAAGGTTAGCTAATTGAAAAATAATTAAAAAGAATAAGCCTATAAAAATAAGCAATACTACATTTTTACGTGATGGATTAAATACAGCCACTTTTTTAATAAATAATTAATAATGAAAAATTGGTAATGCTTTGCATTGTGACTTTTGCTAAATAGTATTTGTTTTAAACTTTTGCTTACGTGTAAATAATAACTCTGTAATTATTATTAATAGCAGACTAATAGCTGTAGATAAAAATGTTTTAGCCAGAAAATACCAGCTATTGCCTACTTGCCAAGCTTCTAACAAAAACAACCACGAGTGATGTATAATAGTAAGTGCAGAAATAAAAATAAAATAAGGTGTAAAGCCTCCCATACTTTTTATAGAGGGTTCTTCGTAGTTGGAATCGATCCCTTGTTGCGGAATTAATAAATTGATGAAGTAAGGGCGGATGTAGGCCATAAGTACACAAGCCGCTGCATGAAAACCAAAGCTATGCCTAAAAGCATCTAAGGTAAAACCAAAAATAAAAGCAATAAGTAACTGCCAACTCCTGTTCATTTTAAAAGGTAGCCAAATAATAAATAATAAATAAAGGTATGGGGTAGCTAATTTGTGCAAGTGTATATTATCCAACACAAATACTTGTATTAGTATAAACAAAATAAACCGAATACTATTTTTTACTAGTGTGCTCATTACTTATTTTACTGCGACTTTTTTTCTGCCTTATTTAATAAATCATTGATAGCAGCTTGTTGCAAATTATCTATTACATATACATATTGTAAATTATAAAAGTCTGCGGTAGATTTTATATTGATTGCAAAATTGTTAGTACTTTTTTCTGATGTTACTTCTGTAACAATACCCACCATAATACCTTTTGGAAAATAGGTGCTGTAGCCACTTGTAACCACACTATCTCCTTTTGCTACTTTTGCACTTTTAGGAATGCCTGTAAGTTGTAAAATATTAGGTTGATTACCATTCCAAGTTACTGTACCAATTTCGCCACCTTTAAAAAGTTTACTACTTATTCTACTATCTTTTTTATGTAATAAACTAATGAGTACCGAAAAATCATCACTAACCTCAGATACAATACCTACAACCCCATTGCTAGCATCTATAACACCCATACCAACTTTTAATTGTTGATTTTTTCCCCGGCCAATTGCTATGTAATTATTTTGGTTAGATACAGAATTAGCAACAACCGTTGCTTGTAAATAATTATATCGTCTAAATTTTAAAAGGGAATCTACTCTAATGGAATCGACTACAATTTTAGAAGCAGTATCGGGTAGTTGAAAATCTTGTTTTAACGTATTGTATAATCTTTCGTTAACCTTTACTAACGAGTCGTTCGTTTTTTTAAGATTGAAATAGTTTTCAATTTTATTGTATTGGGTATTTATTTTTCCGGTATACTGGTTAGCGGTATTACTAAAAACTGACTGATGATATTTATTGTACGTAACAATTAAATAAATGCTAAATAGCTGTAAAAGTATAAACAGTAAAAAAGTACTGTACCGCCTAATAAAAAGAAAGATGTTACGCATAAAACGTCCCTTTTTGGGATATGGGGCTTTATCTCATTACAAATGGATATCTGTCGTAATTTTTTAGAGCTATCCCTGTTCCTCTTACCACACTTTTTAATGGATCATCTGCAATATGCACAGGTAATTTAATTTTGGCATTAAGGCGTTTATCAAGCCCTCTTAGCAAAGCACCTCCTCCAGTAATATATATTCCACGGCGATAAATATCCGATGCTAATTCAGGTGGAGTAATTTCTAAAGCTTTTAAAATAGCTTCTTCAATTTTAAAAATGCTTTTATCTAGAGCTTCAGCAACTTCTTGATAGCTTACAAAAACTTGTTTGGGAATTCCAGTAACTAAATCTCTACCATTTACGGGTATATCATCTGGCGGATTTTCTAAATCCTTCATAGCTGCACCAACTTGAATTTTAATTTGCTCGGCAGTGCGTTCGCCAATTAAAAGACTATGATAGCGGCGTAGGGCTTCCATAATATCGGCTGTAAACTCATCCCCAGCAATACGAATGCTTTGATCACAAACAATACCTGCTAATGCAATTACAGTAATGCCGGTGGTTCCACCGCCAATGTCAATAATCATATTGCCAACTGGCTCTTCAACATCTATACCAATACCCAAAGCCGCAGCCATAGGCTCATGTATCAAATAAACTTCTTTTGCACCAGCTTGTTCAGCACTATCTCTTACAGCACGTTTTTCAACTTCGGTGATAGACGATGGAATGCAAATCATCATTCGCCAACTTGGAGCAAAAAATGGCTTTTTCGGATAAACTAGTTTAATTAGCTCCCTTATCATTAACTCGGCAGCATTAAAATCTGCTATTACTCCATCCTTCAATGGCCTAACAGTGCGTATACTTTCATGGGTTTTTTCATGCATCATCAATGCTTTTTTGCCCACAGCCAAAATATTTTTCGGATTATTTCTATCCAGTGCAACAATAGATGGTTCGTTAACCACCACTTCGTCGTTATGAATTATAAGGGTATTTGCAGTACCTAAGTCTATCGCAATTTCTTGTGTAAAAAAGTTAAAAAGTCCCATTTGTTATGTAGAGAAAATAAATTTGTAATTGATATTAGCAAAGTTGAGTGAAAAAAATGGATTTAACAACGGTAAATCCTTTATTTTTCAACATTTTACACTTTTTTTTGTTTTAGGTCTTTTTCAAACAATCGCCTGTACAAGTGGCTACTAAGAATTTTAGTATAGCGATGCGGGTAATGATTGAGAGAAAATTTAAACTTTATAGTAGTAATTGCGTTTATACATATCAGATAGTTGACCAAATTTAACCTATTCAAATTCGTACCCAATATCTGTTCTATAATACATACCATCGTAATTAAGTTGTTGTAAAGTATTAATAGAACTTTTAACAGCTTCTTTAATAGTTTGGCCGTATGATGTTGCTGCAATTACTCTACCACCATTGGTAACCGTTAGTTCATTTTTTTGCACCGTTCCACAATGAAAAAGCATACCATCTGTTATTGTTAATTTATTTAGCCCTTTTATTTCTTTCCCTTTTTCATATTCCTCGGGGTAACCCCCACTAACAGCAATTACAGTTGCAACGCTCTTAGGATTAATAATAATATTTTTTTCGTGTAGTCGTTGTTGTGCGGTAGCTAAAAATAACTCCACTAAATCACTTTCAATTCTTGGTATTACCGTTTCTGTTTCGGGGTCGCCCATTCTACAATTATATTCAATTACCTTAGGCTCACCATCAACATTTATTAATCCAAAAAACACAAATCCTTTATACTCAAATTTATCTTTTTTAAACCCTTCAATAGTAGGTTGTATAATTTTAGTTATTATTTTTTGTAAAAAAGCATCTGTTACAAATGGCACCGGACTTACTGCCCCCATGCCGCCAGTATTAAGACCTGTATCTCCCTCTCCTATTCGTTTGTAGTCTTTGGCTTCTGGTAGTAACAAATAATTTTCACCATCGGTTAATGCAAAAATACTAAGCTCTATGCCTGTTAAAAACTCTTCAATTACCACTCGTTTCCCGGCTTCGCCAAATTTACTTTTGTGCAACATTAATTCGAATTCCGATAATGCCTCCATGGTATTGGTACAAATTACAACACCCTTTCCTGCGGCTAATCCATCTGCTTTAAGTACAATAGGCAACGAATGATTTTTTATATACTCAAGCCCCTCTTCGTAATTACTATTGGTAAATTCTTTATAGGCAGCTGTAGGAATGTTATGGCGTAACATAAATTCTTTTGCAAAGGCTTTACTCCCTTCTAATTGTGCAGCATTTTTTGATGGCCCAATAACATGAATATGTTTTGTGTTGGGGTCATTTTTAAAATCATCATAAATACCGTTTACTAACGGCTCTTCGGGGCCTACTACCATCATCGTAATATTATTTTTTAAACAGGCCGCTTTAAGTAACTCAAAATCGTTTACTGCTATAGGTAAGTTTGTACCTAACAACGATGTACCTGCATTACCAGGTGCAATAAATAATTGTGTACAAAGATTGCTTTGTTTTAATTTCCATGCTAACGCATGCTCCCTACCTCCCGATCCTACCAAAAGAATATTCATATAATGTTTTTGGTTTTTTGGTGCAATTTATACTTGTTAAAGCGTATTTCCTTACCGTATTTATTAAATAATTTTAGTGCCTATTTTAATTATTCCCATATTTTTTACAATTACTTTAAAACTATAAGTACTGCTTAACAAAAAAAATTACTATTTTGAGGTATTAAAACATTTAATCAAACTAACTATTATGAGTGAAATACAACAAAAAGGACACCCAAAAGGATTGTACGTTTTATTTGCAACTGAATTTTGGGAAAGATTTAGTTATTATGGAATGAGAGCAATTTTCGTTTTGTTCATGACGAAGTATTTATTCTTTTCCAAATCAAATGCATCAAATATATATGGTACATATACTGGGTTAGTTTATTTAACGCCATTAATTGGCGGTTATGTTGCAGATAGATATTGGGGAAATAGAAAATCAATTTTTGTTGGGGGAATTTTAATGGCAATTGGTCAATTCTTATTGTTCTTTTGTGCTTCTCTTCAACCAGGTGCTTCAGGAAGTGAAATATTACTTTGGGCTGGGTTGGGTTTTTTAATTTTTGGGAACGGGTTTTTTAAGCCAAACATTTCAACAATGGTTGGACAACTATATCCAGAAACAGATATGAGAAAAGATGGGGCATACTCAATTTTTTATATGGGTATAAATGCAGGAGCGTTTTTTGCACCATTAGTTTGTGGTTATTTAGGAGAAAATGTAGATTTCAAATGGGGTTTCTTTTCTGCTGGTGTTGGTATGCTAATTGGATTAGTAATTTTTTACTTAACCAAAAATAAATATGTATTATCCCCTACGGGAAAACAATTAGGTGTGGGGGCAAACAAATTACAAGACGAATCCTTGGAAAATAAAGATGATGGTGGTTTTAGCAAGCAGCAATTAGTCATTCTTATAGGTGGCATAATTGGTGTAATGGCAACCTTGCATCTTATTGTAGGTGTAGATTTTTGGGGGTCATTAATTTATGGAATGACTATTGTTGCTCCGTTTGTTGTAATAACTGATAAGACGTTGACTAAAATCGAGAAAGATAGATTATGGGTTATTATTTTAGTAATGATTTTTGTTGTTTTCTTTTGGATGTGTTTTGAACAAGCTGGTGCATCCTTAACATTTTTTGCAGATGAACAAACTAATCGAAAAATATTTGGATGGGAAATGCCTGCAAGTTATTTCCAAAGTTTTAATGCAGGCTTTATTGTATTATTAGCTCCTATATTAAGTGCATTTTGGTTATATCTAAAAAAACGAAACCCTGCCGCACCTTATAAACAAGCTACAGGCTTAGCATTTTTAGCTTTAGGTTATTTATTTATTGCATTTGGAGCAAAAAATATACCACCAGCTGGTGCTAGTATTTTCTTTTTAACTGGCCTTTATTTTTTACACACAATTGGGGAGTTATGCTTAAGTCCAATTGGCCTATCAATGGTCAATAAATTAACCCCAATGCGTTTTACATCATTAATGATGGGTGTTTGGTTTTTAGCAATTGCTACAGGTAATAAATTAGCAGGCTCAATGAGTTCGTTATACCCTGAACAGCAAGTAGTAGTAAATGATTTTGAGGCAAGCAAAATTCAAATTAATGGTGCTAGTGTTAATTGGGATTCATTTACAAATAATCACTCAGTTGATGGTGCAAAGCTTTGGAAATTAAATATGGTTAAGAAAAATGCTGATTCAAAAGAACCCGACTCTTTAGTATCAATCAGTGTGGAGAATGTAACATCTCCTTTGAGTTTTGATAGCGTAAAAACAAAAAGGATTGTACCCGGAAAATATGATGAAAATAAGCTTAAAAAAATAGCTAAATGGGGAGATAAAGAGCCTAAGTTTATGTTTGGAATTGCAGATAAACCAAATACATATTATTTACTAAGAAATGAGATGTTTAAAACCAATAACAAAATAACATTGGAGCAATGGAATACCAATCCAGAACCTCCTAAATTTTTAGGTATAGTTATTAAAGACCTATACACATACTTTATGTTATTTGTTGGTTTATCAGGTATTGCAGCTTTAATTTTGTTCTTTTTAAGTAAGCGATTACAAGTAATGATGCATGGTATAAAATAATTTTCAATAAAATATCTTTCAAAAGGCGACTTCCTCAAAAAGTCGCCTTTTCTTTTTATCTTCCTATTTCTAAAAACGATTTACTATGTGGAGAAAACACCCAAAAGCATTGCCCTTTTTATTTTTTAGCGAAATGTGGGAACGCTTTGGCTATTATTTAATGATAGGCATTTTTTTATTGTATTTAAAAAATGTAGAGCAAGGTTTTAGCATGAGTAATAAAGAAGCTGCCGATTTGTATGGCACTTTTATTGCCTTAGTTT
>Ga0114967_10004878_pt1 | contig 10722 bp, 10 predicted proteins | sample M_130628_MF_Meta_FD_92639 | JGI IMG/M metagenome (GOLD analysis project Ga0114967, IMG submission 92639) | Freshwater microbial communities from Lake Montjoie, Canada to study carbon cycling - M_130628_MF_MetaG | ecosystem: Environmental > Aquatic > Freshwater > Lake | place: Lake Montjoie... | reverse complement strand
TCGCACTGGTAGATCACGCTGCTCGTGGTGTTCCTCATGCCAGGCAGGACTGTATAGGCAAAGCGCTCGCCGAGATCAGTCACCTCATTGGAAGGCACGCAATTGATGGTAACGCCAACGGGCACCGGGAACGTCGAGTGGTCCTGCAGCAGCCTGATCTTGTGGATGAGGGCCGTGCGGAGCTGGTTGATCGCGACCTTCAAACAAGAATGTCAGTCTAAAGCAGACACACAAGAAACACACCAGAAAATCGCAACTTGCCTGCGCATCCACCTCGCTCCCCATGCTGAAGACCCCAATCTGCTTGCCATCCACGAGCTTCCAGGTGCCAGCCGAGGGGCCAGCCATGGCGAGGTTGGCAAGCGTTCCAGTGATATTCACGAAAAGGTTCCGGGTAAGGAGGGTGCCCTGCTGGACCGCATGCGATTCCTGGTCACTGGAAACAGCGAGAGGGCCAGCGGGGTTAGCAGAAGCATTCTGAGCATTGGGGGCACTCATCCTGCGGCCAAGCGCGATTTGTACTTATATATCCGCGCGGCAAGGGTGTCATGCCAGCACCCCACGCCAGCCTCCCGATGAAAATAGGCTCATCTGTGGAGAGGGGCCTGATATCCATCCTGTCAGTCAAGTGCACGGGCCTGCTCAGCTCCGTCTCGTCCGGGCCCCTCATCCTTCTCGTGAGCTCGGCTGCTGTCGTCGTGCACAGGTCCCTGCACGGTGCCCAGTACGTCACGCGCGTGTCCAACATGATGACCGAGGTGTTCACGGGCATCTCGATCAACACGCTCATGTCCATCGTGACGTTCCCGGAAGACACGGGGCTGACATTCGTGAACCTCTTCTGCGTGTACACCCTCTGCTACCTGTTCCGGGACGACTACACGCTGGGGGTCGCGCAGTACCTGATCGCATCCAACCTGAGATCGGCCATCAACGGGTTCGGGAGATTCGAGGTTCTCGCTGTGGCCTGGACGATTTCGGTCCTGCCGAGCATGGCGAGAATCGACGAGGACCTCTCGACCCTCGCGCAGTTCATAGGGGTCCAGTGGTGCGTGTCGTGGTTCTCGTCGAGCCAGAGCAGCACGCTCGCCCTGCCCGTGACCCTATCGCTCATCTACCTGCTCTCGCCCCTTGCCAGAATCTTCCCGGTACTTTCCAGCGTGAACGGGTACGCAGTGTTTGCCGTCACGTCTGATCCAAAGCTGGCCCCCATACCGTCGTTCGCGCTCATCACGTGCCTCTGGATCGCCTGGCGGACTGCGCTGGACGAGGTCACGACGGGTTTCGCCCTGCGCGCGGGTGCCGGGCTGCTCGTGTCCACCACGATCGACTCGCTGCAGCCCCTGATCGACCAGGACCCCATCCCGGTTATTCTGGCTATTCTTCTGTTCATCCGGATCATAGAGATCAAGTCTGAGTAAAAAGCAATCCCATCTTGCCCTGCTGTTTATCCGGATCACAGAAATAAAGCATCTAAAAAAATCTCGGATGCTTGCAGGCACAGGATAGCAGATTCTGTTTCAAAACAGAATGGCATCGGGATCACAACCATGCACGTTCCCGTCCTCCTGGGACCCAACCCAGCCGGCCAAGCGCAGGAAGACGACCTTCATGGAGGACACGGACAAGCAGGCTGCGGCGAGCATCCCCGTGGAGTTCCAGTCCAACCTCAAGGAATCGATCCTGCGCCAGCTCAACGCGAGCCAGCCAGCCCAGCAGCAGAACCAGCTGGCCCTGGACCACATCCTGGCCAAGGTGCCGTACAGGAGCATGCTGGAGAACCTGTTCCACGAGGGGACCCAGAGCATGCCAGACCTTCCCATCCTGGGCCGGGCGTTCGAGGAGTCGTTCATGCGCCAGCCCCTGACGGGAGAGCAGGCATGCGCCATGGGGGACCAGTGCGAGTGCATGCGAATCTCGAGGTCCGCGCCGTTTGTGGCCGTCGAGCTTAGACTCCAGGGGGATCCGGACACGCCCCAGATGTGCGTGCTCTGCTCACGGGCAGCCACCCAGAAGATGTTCTACGACATGTGCTATCTGGGGCGAGAGGTGAAGGGCCTGATCCAGCGTTACGGGAACATTTTCGGCGTGCCAGGAGAGTACTCGCCAGAGTGCATGCTGGCCGCCCCGAGGTCTGTCGGGCTGTCGAGCATGCCCCTGCCGTGCATGTCGCACCAGAGGAACAAGTACTCCGTGGAGGTGAATGGGGGGGTCAAGAGCCTCAAGCAGCATCGGGTTGGGCTGGAGGATTTTCAAAGCCCCTCGGGACTGGGAGCTGCCTGACGATCCACAGGCTGCAATGGGGTGATTCCTGCAGGATGATCTCCGCCCGTCTCGAGGGGAAATCTGGATTCAGTCTAGAAAAAAAAGATTATTTGCCAGGATTCAATATAGACAACAAACAAGAAAAACAGGAATACGTCCCGAAAGACACATGGAAATCTGGATTAAATCTAGACATCAAACAAGAAAAAACTGTCCAGGCTGTCAGGGAAAAACAGGAATACGTCCCGAAAGACCCCGACCTTGACCGCGACATTGCGAGGCTGCACGTGATGGCCAGGACAGGCGAGCTGCCATCCGAGGACGCCGAGAGGCAGATCAACACGTACCTTCTGGCAGCCGCGAACTCGGCCCTGGAAAATACGAGGATCAAGTCGCGCTGGCTCATCATGCGCCTGAACGACGCCCCGCAGGCAGCCAACCTCCCCGATCTCGGCCAGGTCCTGCACAGGGTCATGATGCGCAGCCCGATCCAGTGCTCGCTGTCCAAGGTCGTCGAGCAGAGCATCCCGTGCTTCAGGCACTCCATGCGTGTCATCCCGTACACGGACTCGCAGCCCGTGCTCATCTCGCTCGTCATGGCCATGCTGCTCGGGACGTACCCGATGAACGCGAAGAAGACGGTGTTTGGCGTGCGGGTCGAGTTCTTCAGGAGGATCCACTCGCTGCTCACGGCCAGCCCCGAGGCCCAGACCCGCTTCTGCGCGGAGAACGAGCCCGTCGTGCTCCTGTCATGCATGGAGTACGTGAGCAGGATCGGGCCCATGTTCTTCCCCGTCCAGCACGCGTTCATGACATCGTGCGACGCCTCCACGGCAGCCTTCATGAGGCGCATCCCGTCCCTGTGCGACGAGCTCAGGCAGGCGCTGAACGAGCAGGGGTGCATGCCCTGGCCCGCGCTGAAGCAGATCTGCCTCGAGCTCGTGCAGAAGGTCTCGCGGTTCAAGCGGTGCCACAAGGCCGTCCAGAGGGGCCACCAGCCTGCCCAGACGATGCAGGAAAGCGTCGTGGCGCACTGGGACGCCCCGTTCCTGCCGAGCCGACGCGAGCACGAGTACAGGCTGCTGGCGTCCGGTCTGGGCCTCAACGCCGCGACGATCCAGTACATCCAGCAGAGCCTGGGGGTCTGGCAGCTGCCCGGGAACCTCATAGGCATGCAGATCCAGGCGCTGCTCTCGCAGGAGGGCGCGACGAAGCGGGTGAGCTTCCTGAAGACGCACAGGTACGTATGCATGCACTGCGCGGTGGTCCAGAAGAACGCGACATGGCCAAAGCTTCGGCTCAACGTGAGCATCCAGCGGGTCGTGTGCACTGCCTGCATGAAGCCGGATATCATCCACGTGAACCTTCTGGGGCGGATCCTGTGGCTGCACAAGACCTTCTACTACTTCTGCCCGTGCTGCACGACGGTCCAGCCCTACACGGGGGAGGGCATAACGTGGCGCGAGAACGAGGGGTGCTCGCACGTTCCAGAGCCCAGGTCCAAGTCGCGCAGGGGCAAGACGCAGTGCCTGTTCTGCTCGGAGCCGGCGGGAGGGGGGACAGTGGAGCGCGTGGACCACCTGACAGGCGAGATGCACAGCTTCCACTACTGCCAGAGGCACATGCCCAGGCACGAGGTCCTCAGGGACTGCCAGAACGTGCAGGATATGCGCAGGGCCCACGCGAGGATGCCGAGGGGGCTGTTTCATGGCAAAATGTAAAATTCTTGAACGACTCGCGCTGCCATATTCGCCTATAAAAATCTTGAATGGGGTGATTTTTTAGACCATGCCTCCACAGTACTGGGTGGGCGTCGCGTTCCTTCCGGGCGATTTCCACAGGACGGGAGACTGGTTTATCATGGAGACCACTGGAGGACCCTTTGTGCATTCAGAGTTGCTGCTCGGGGTAGACTCGTATTGCATGGCATTCTCGTCGTACGGCGATGCAGGCGGTTTTGTCCCGTCGCTGAACAAGATATGCAGCTCGCACTGGGTGATCGTGAGGATACCAGTGGCCCCCGAGGTGTATGCTAGGGCCGTCCAGACCTGCAGGGATGTTCTGGCTGTGAATCCCACATACAACTCGTCCGATTTATGGCAGTGCTGCATACAGCTCATGCTCCCATACGAGAAGGACGTGGACTGCCAGAACCCGCGCTCGTGGAAGTCTGGCGTGTTTTGCTCGCAGGTCTGCCTGCTTTTCCTGCGCAAGATGGCGAGAGAGGGGGCGTTTTACGGCTTGACCGGTCTGGCCAAGCGCCTGGAGAGCATGAACAGCAGGGGCTGCAGTCCCAGCCAGCTGTATGATATCATGGCAAAAAACTGGACGTATTTTTGAGAAAAACTAGCAAAAACTGGAAATAAAATTGACTTATTTTTGGGCAAAAAACTGGACGTATTTCTAAACTAAAAAATAAACACAAATCCAGGCGAGCGTTGGCGCGAACCCACCAGAGCACGCGGAATGATTACCGACATGGACCTCGAGCTCTCGACTGAAGTGGACCCCCCTCTCGAGCCAAAGCGCAAAGACAAGAAGTGGAGGAGGTATCCCAGAAAAGGCGCCCTCACCAAGCGAGGCCCTCCCAGACCGTACAAGCGCATTCCAGAGGAGGTCCTGAACTCCCGCATCAAGAAGCTCACCACGCGCGTCGAGACTGCAAAACAAAAGGTCTGTACTTAAAACTTTTTCAGGTAATGCTCGATCTAACTGCAAGAATGACAGCACGAGGAGGCTTGCAACCTGCTGGTCCGCTACACCCACGAGCGCCACTTCCGGCTCAAGGACACGCTGAACCAGGATGCGTCCAAGACGGAGCCCGAAAAAACCGCGACAGAGCCGGAAAAAACCACGACCGAGCAAGAGCCAACCACGACATCCACGACAGAACCAGAAGCATCCAGCACAATATAAGTGCTATTCCGCGCGTAAACTCCAGGGTATATATGGCCCGGGACGCGCAGTGCCCAGAATGGCCGCGCAGTCGGATTACATTATTCTGGAGGAGACACCGGCAATGCACACACACCCGAGCGTACAGCAGTTTATCGAGGTAGAGGTTCACAGGCCGAACAAGCAGTGGATAAGCAATATTCTAGAGGGGCACCAGGAGAAGGCGGACGTGATACTGCGCACAGACACGTTTGTCCTGCTGCCAGACACGGAGAGACTGAACAGGTACGGGGCAAACGGGCAGCACAGGCAGAACCCGGCCAAGACCACGCCCGCGTTCATGCAGAGGCGCATACTGAACTGGCTGTGCATACTCCAGGACAAGCAGCTCAGGACGATTCGCGACCTGCGCGGCCAGCACCTGCCCATGCTGAGGGAGATGCTGGCCAAGTGCCTAGAGACGATCGAGGCGCGCACGGGCATACAGCGAGAGCAGGTCATGGCCTACGTGCACTACCCGCCGAGCGTGTACCAGCTGCACGTGCACTTCTCGTTCCCGTACGCGCAGCACTGCCATCGGGACGCGTACAGGGTGCACAGCATGCAGTCCATCATCAACAACCTGGCCATGGAGCCGGAGTACTATGCGATGTCGAGCTTCTGCATGCCGGTGTACAGGCACTCCCCGCTGCACCTGGCCCTCGTGAAGAGCACGGGCACGGAGTCGGAGGCCGAGACACAGTACGAGTGGATCCGGAAGACGACCCTGATCACAGATTCGCAGCTGGAGTGGTCTAGAAAGACATCATGCACAACAGAAACACAGCAGGAATGGACCAGAAAACAGCCGTACACCACCGATTCGCAGCCGGAGTGGATCAAGCGCACGTCGTATGCCATCAAGAACCAACCAGAGGACGAGGAGGAGATTGACAGGACGGAAACCTGGAAAAAAAGGGGCGCCATCCGAGACGGGCAGGTTTCGCGGGAAATTCAAACGGTGGCAGCCTAGGATAAATGCTGGTATTCTGGAAATTTTTCAGCGCCATGCCACGCCTGCACGGTGTCCCCTTCCCATGCATGGTCTACACGCGAGACTCTGCCGGGGCCGTCTACAGGTTCAGCCATGCATGCCCGATGCACATCCCAAAGAGCCTGCCGAGGAGCCTGAGGGTGCAGGACCTCCAGGAGTTCAAGCAGAGGTCTGGGGAGTTCGCGCGGGGCCTGATGAACACGGCGTTTCTCGTGCTGGTCGCGGGGGACAGGGCACAGTGCGTGAGCGTGGCCAACATGCGCGAGAAGAGGATCCCTTTCCTGTTTCGAGGGTCTTGCTACGAGAGGAGGCTGGAGAGGCGGGCAGAGTGCTCCGAGATCGAGGAGGGGTACGTGAGCATGTACTTTTACAGCACGCTCACGACGTTTTCGCGGGGTTCCAGGCCAGGCGTGATGCCCCTGGAAAATGGGCTGATACTGTTCCCGAAGACGCTGAGAGAGCGCGACATCCCGAGGCTAGGCAAGTGGGTCAGGCACCACGTCGAGAAGGCCATCCACCAGAGCATGTGGGTCGTGGATGAAGTCGCGTACAACGAGCACACGCTGGCAAGGTCGTGTAAAAAGCTGGAATGGCATGAAGACCAGGCTATGATCGAACAACACGAAATTAGGCTTGAAAAACCCTGAAATTAGGCACGAACAACACGAAATTCGCCCCGAGGCGTCATGAAAACCCCGTGCGTCTTTGGGATCTGGATCAGGGGCAGGGTCGAGACAGCGTGCGTGCTCCTCACGTCGTTCAGGCAGTACTCGGCAAGCTCGTCCCACCTGGCATCCCTGGCCAGCTGGATGGCATCCGCGCCGCTGCCCGTCTTGCCTGGAATCTTGTTCAGCTCCAGCAGCTTCTGCAGGGGGAACGTGACAGCCAGCGCTGACCGGCACCCCTCGTAGACGTCGTGCAGCTTCTCGCGCCAGGCAGCAACACGCCTGTTGTCCACCTTGAAAAAGGAATGGATGAACGGGATGTCGAAACCAGCCCCGTTGAACGCGCAGAGCACGGGGCTGCTGTCGAGGATGGCCATGAACTCCTCTGGATCATCGCCTTTCTCGAAAACAAAGCAGCGCTCGATCTCCCGGTCTGGGTCAAAGACGGCCGCGCACGTGATCCTGTGCTCTCTTGGGTCCAGCCCGGTGGTCTCGATGTCGAACGAGAGCATTCGTGCTTTGCGGGAATATCAGGCAGTTCTCTAATGAATACACGCTCTTTTTTACCCAAGGTTATCACATGCTCTTTCCCAAACGAAGCGCGCACGCACGGAGATACATCTCGACAGCCTGGCACTGGCGCTTCTCGATGCACTCCAGGTGCTCGTTTAGGGTGCCGGTTTTTTCGAGACGGCTTGATTCCCTGATGATCTTGACCAGATCCCTGCTCACGGGGATGCTGGAGGGGGCTGGCATTTTAGGCTGAAAATTACAAGAGGGAAACCACAAACATACGATTTCTTTGTAGGTCAAACCATATTTAAGCCAAAAAGTCACATATTGCATCCGACTGTCACATGTCCCGTCAGGACCAGTCACGCAATACCGGGGGTTTGGCCCCTAACCATATCAAGGTGCTGGGTCGGCAGTATTCAGTCTATGTGATTGATGAAAATCATGAGACATACAGATTGCCTGCAGAAGTGGCTCCTGCCCCGCCTGCAGAAGTGGCTCCTGCCCCGCCTGATGTGTGTGATCTTACATGGTCACCACCTGTATCGCGTGAGGCAAGCCCCGTGCCTGTTCGCGACGTTCCTCGTGAGCCGAGCCCTGAGCTTCTTGTCTCCCCCAAGGCAAGCCGTGCAGGCTCTCCAGCTGATTACGGCGAGATGGAGGTGGTTACAGACGATGACCAGCCCACGCAAGCAGACGCGGTGAAGGACCCGAGTGCGCTGGATGCCCTCATGGATTATGACAGCGAGAGCTCCAACGCTTCTCCCATCCCTTCGCGCACCGCCTCGGCTGCTTCTTGCACTTTGGAGACAGAGAGTGACGTTCCCATCGAGCGCACTCCCTCTACCGAAAGCGAGAAGGCTCCTGCCCCTGCTGCTCTGATTTTTCGCCAAGCTTCCCGCTGCCTTTCAATGGCTGTCAGGAATGTTCCAGTCCCTCCTGCCATTGTGGCTGAAGAGGCTGGAGCGGCTGGAGAGGCGGCTGGAGAGGCTGGAGCGGCTGTAGAGGCTGGAGCAACTGAAGTAGCTGTAGAGGCTGCTGAGGACGAGGCAGAGGTGGACTGGAATCTCCCAAAAGATGTTCCAGGCATTGCAATGACCTTGGAGGCATTGATCCAGTACATGCTTACTGTGAAGGAGCTTTTCCCCAAGGCCAAAGCATGCCTTACCAACATCACCGAGCTGCTCAGGAAAAGGACCAGGGGCGTTTCGGTGAAATTCGCCAGCGCCTTGCGGGATATGGTGGAGACCATCAAGCAGGCAGAGGCTCAACGCCCTGACATTGCTGCATGGTGGCAAGACGAGGTGAAAAATCTCGCGGCCATCATGGAAAAGAAGGCCCACCACCTGACAGGCAAGCGTCCAGCCCCGGCAGCCCCAAAGGTTGCTGGCTCTGATCAGACGCCTGCCAAGAAGAGCAAGAAGGACCCGCCTGCCAAGAAGAGCAAGAAGGACCCGCCTGCCAAGAAGAGCAAGAAGGACCTGCCTGCCAAGAAGAGCAAGAAGGACACGTCTGCCAAGAAGAGCAAGAAGGCTCAGCCCGAGCCACAGATCATGGTAAGGATGTTTTCCCATCACGACGAAGATAGCGACGACGAGGTTACGAGCCTTGAATTCGATATCATGGAAGAAGGGGATGTTGTCAACAAGCTGCTCCCTGACTTTGATATGGAGCAGCGCGAGGCCCTGCTTGCCTGCAAATTTGAGAGCTTCCTTGATCTCCAGGACCTGCTTTCCAAGGACAAGCTGGCCCAGAAGATCAAGAGGGTTGTGGGTATGCTGGCCCTCCTCTCCAAGTTTGGCGAACACGAGCCCAAGGAGATTGAGCTCGAGATCCCGAACGCAGGCGAGGACTTCCAGGACTGGATCAAGAGGCTTTACACGGTTAATGAGGTGATCTACGAGGACCAGCTCATGACCTTCCTGAAGCTTCTCAACTACTTCGGTCCCTCCCTGGAGGCGTACGAGCTTCTCTTCGACTCCATTTTCGAGATGCTGATGTCGTACATGACCCCCGAGGATTTTATCCTTGGCATGTTGGGCAGCGAACTGAAAATGATTGCCCAGACTGTTGCATCCGACTTTGCCTGGCTTTTCTTCGTCTTCGCCAACGACAACAAGGTGAACATTGACAAACCAGAAAACAAGGAGACGAGCCAGGAGGAGCTCAAGATCATTGTGCAGGCCTTCGAGTCCCCGATCGGCCTCCGTCACGCCTGCGGGTTCGACGACATGGCCGAGGACCAGACGTTCATCGTCAACCCCTCGGCCATGGTCTCGAACCTCGCCGAGTACAAGGCCAAGCTCGCTTAGGCTTGCTGGCCATGTCAGGCTAGCCTTGCCCACCACTTCCAGCCAGTCCCGCTGATCCCGCCAACATCCCGGTTGTGCACGCCAGCCCAGACTTGCATGTGACTACGCACTTTTGCAATAAAACTATAAAAAACCAAAAGACGACGGGCGCGTGCATGCGCGTTTCCAGTTTTTTCCTGCTGTTCCTGATCGTCCCCGTCCCCTGCGCGCCCACCCCGGCCTATTTCATCCCCGTCGCGAACAGGGTCCTGCGCATGACGGGCGGGGTCGTGTTTGGGGACATGACGGTGCCAGCCGTCTCGCGCCTCGAGCAGCAGGTCAAGCGCATCATGGGCGCGAACCCGGCAGACGACCTGAATGTGAGCTCTGTCTGCGGCATGCCAGAGCCCGAGATCCTGCGCATCCTGCTCCTGGCAGTGCTCGGCAACTTCACGACATCCACGGCGCACTCGTGGCACCAGCCGTTCACGCTCGAGGTCTCCCCCACGACGGGCGCGATCCACCTGAAATCAAACGCAGGGGACTCGTGCACGGTCCTGACGATCGTGGTGATCCTGCTGATTTGCGTGCAGGTCAGGCAGTACTGGCTGGAGGAAAAGGCAAAACTGAGAGAGCAGGAGGCCAAGGAGGCGCCGGCACAGGCACAGGCACAGGCCAAGCTTTTTTTGGCTCGAAAGGGTCTTTGATTCAAAACGGGAAAAATACCAGACAGCATGCCCAGCAAGAAAAAGGCCAAGAAGGCATCCGAGCCCAAAACACAGGAGGAACTAGACGAGGAGGAGCTGCGCGAGACAGAGGCCAAAATGCGCGAGGTGCTGGACCTCATGACCAAGCACAAGAACCGGGATGAAGTGGATGCAAAGCTGGAAGGGGCCAGAATATCCTCGCAGGAGCACACGGGAAACAGACAGCCCATCTATCACGTGAGCAGCTCGCACCACGTGCCCACCACGATGCACACCAAGACGCGGCTGGACCTCGCTGAACTTTTAAAGCTGAGGATCGCGCTGGGCCAGTATGCCAGAAACCTAGACGACAC
>Ga0114967_10004876_pt1 | contig 10723 bp, 10 predicted proteins | sample M_130628_MF_Meta_FD_92639 | JGI IMG/M metagenome (GOLD analysis project Ga0114967, IMG submission 92639) | Freshwater microbial communities from Lake Montjoie, Canada to study carbon cycling - M_130628_MF_MetaG | ecosystem: Environmental > Aquatic > Freshwater > Lake | place: Lake Montjoie... | reverse complement strand
GCCGGCATCTCCCTGCTGGTGGGTGGCATTGGGATCATGAACATCATGCTGGCGACCGTCACGGAGCGGACGAGGGAAATCGGCATCCGCCGCGCCCTGGGAGCCACCAAGGGGGAGATCGTGCGGCAATTCCTCTGCGAGACCGTGGTGCTCGCCGGCACCGGCGGGTTGCTTGGGGTCGCCTTCGGCTTCCTCTGTGGACCGACCGTCAACGGCGTCCGGATGGCGGTCGGTGCCTTCCTGCCAGAGGTGTGGTCGGCACTGCCACCCAACATCCGGAATCTGGAGCCCCGGCTGGCCCCCTGGTCGATCATCGCCGCCTTCGCCATCTCCGTGGGGGTGGGCATTCTTTTTGGCATCTATCCGGCACGCCGGGCCGCCTCCATGGACCCCATCGAGGCCCTTCGCCATGAATGAACTCCAGCCGACAGTGGATCGCGAGATCGTCGCCAGCATCGTGGGCGTGTCGAAGGTCTACAAACTCGGCGGTCACACCGTGCGGGCGCTCGACAATGTGTCGATCGATTTCCGACAGGGGGATTTCGTGGCGATCATGGGATCCTCCGGATCGGGAAAGAGCACGCTGCTCAACCTGCTCGGCTGCCTCGACCGGCCCGACTCCGGCCAATACATCCTCGCCGGCAGGGATGTGGCGGCGATGGACGATGAGACGCTCTCGCGGATCCGCGGCCGCTATCTGGGCTTCATCTTCCAGTCGTACAACCTGATCCAGCAGTTGAGCGTCGTCGAGAACATCGAAGTGCCACTCTCCTATCAGCGGCCTCCATTACCGGGAGGCCGCGAGCGCTGCCTGAAACTGGCCGAACTCGTCGGTCTTTCCGGACGTCTTGGCCACAGGCCGACGGAACTTTCCGGCGGGCAGCAGCAGCGGGTCGCCATCGCCCGGGCACTGGTCAACAACCCGCACGTGATCCTCGCCGACGAACCGACGGGCAACCTCGACACCGCCACCAGTCACGAGATCATGGACCTGCTCGATGCTCTCAACCGTGCCGGGCGGACCATCGTGATGGTGACGCACGAGAATGACATCGCCGAACGCGCCCGACGGATCGTGAGGCTTCGTGACGGCCGCATCGATACGATCAGCGAGGTTCGGCCGGCATTGCCCGTCGTGAGCGGATCGATCGCACTGGAGCGGCTGTAATCAAAAGCACGGGGCCGGAGAGCGTCTTGCGACACTCTCCGGCCCCGGAATTGCTTGTTGTCGTTGCAGCTTAGTAGCGGCGACCGCCACCACCGCCGCCGTAACCACCGCCGCCGCCGCCGTAGCCACCGCGACCACCGCCGCTGCTCTCGCGCGGCTTGGCCTCGTTGACGGTCAGGGCGCGACCATCGAACTCCTTCTCGTGCATGCTGCTGATCGCCCGCTGAGCGGCGTCGTCAGCCTGCATTTCCACGAAGCCGAAGCCCTTGCTGCGTCCGGTTTCGCGATCCTGGATGACCTGCGCGCTCACAACAGTTCCGAACTCAAGGAACATCTGCTCGAGCGCTTCGCTGGTCACGCTGTACGCAAGGTTACCGACGTAAAGTTTCTTACCCATAAAAAAACAAACTCCTACCGATGACCCAAGGATGCTTTCGGGGTCACGTCGAAAGGGCCAGATGATGGCAGCCCGCCAGAGGGTAAAGGCGAGTACGGGAGCCGCAGCATCGGCCATTTGGCCACCGCGGAACGAAGAACGTCGTCTAAAACCAACACCCCGACTCTAGATGAGGCACTGCCGAAAAGCAACGTGGACCGCCACTGAGTCCGCCCCAGAGCCCCCTCCTGCAAAGCCCGAAGGGGGACATTTCCGGGTGCCAGAGCTTGAAAAGCCACGTTTTCGCAGCTTGCCCAGTTCTTCGACCCCTGGACGACCCGGGCGGCCCCGATGGCGGCGGCTCCTGTGCATCTGGGTTCGCTGCAACTGCTTGTAGGACTGTTTGAGGAGTCGGGGGCGGTGGAAGTCGAAGCGAGTCGGCCTATCCAGACTTCGAGTCGGAGGCTTTCACCGCAACCGGCGGTTTGGGCCGCTCAACGTATGCAGAGAGCGTTCTACTGCGTCAGTCCGGAGGACGCAGGAACCCCAGCCGTCAACTGCGTCTCCCAGGGACGGAAGCTGGCCCACACCGGGTTGTGGTCCGACACCTCGAGCGCCTTGTCGAGCGATAGCCCAAACGTGTTTTGCAGGTCGAGCACGCCCCACTTGCCGGTGTATTCGGTGGTGGTCCGCTGGTCGAAGATGAGGTTGTCGTAGGTCTTCGAGCGGCGGGTGTTTGTCGTCACGCCCGAGACGGCCCAGCCGATGCCAGGGATCTGCTTGATCTTGCCGAACTGCGGCGGTCCGGCATTGAGGTCGCCGAGCAGGATCACGTCGTCTTCGTCGGGTCGCAGCGCCTTCATCTCCTGAAACACCTCGGCCAATGCATTCACTTCCAGTGCCACCTCGTCCGGGTCGGTGTGGGTGTCGACCAGCCAGAAGCTGAAGCCGCTCTCGGGTGGGTTGGCCCGCACGCGGAAGCGGGCGTGCATCGGCGGACGATGCAGCCGATCGCCCGGATTGGGCGAGGTGCCCACCGACGATGGGTCGATCTCGATGCGGGTGCTGTCGTAGATGAAGGTGTACTGTTCCTTGCTCACGGTGCGGCCCAATCGGGGCCCGATGACGAACTGGTAGCGGCTGCCATCAGCGTTGATCGCGCTTAAGAACTGCGGGATGACGCTATCCGACTTGGCCCGCACCTCCTGGACCGCAACGATGTCGAACCTGCGAACCACTTTGGCCAGAACATCGACCACCTGCGGCTTCGCGATCTTCGACTCGCCAAACACCTGGATGTTGAACGTGGCGATCGTGATGGAGTCGCTGGGCTTGCCGCCGGCAGCCGCGGGCTGAGCTGGTGATGGCGGCTGCGATGGCATGGCTGCCGGCGCAGCCGCGACCGCGGGTGGAGGCACCGGTGCAGACGCCGCAGCCGGTGCTGGCAACACCGGTTGTGGAGAAACCGCCAGCGGCGGCAGCGATGCTTGTTGTGGCAGTGCTGCTTGTTGCGGCAGCGGTGGTGGGAGCGTCGCTTGCGATGGGACTGGCAGCGGCGGAGCCAGGGACACGGGCACGGCCTGCACCGACATCGCTTGAGGAGCGGCTGCCTGCGGAGGCACATACACTGGCAACGGTGGCGGCAGAGAGATGGGCGCGTAGGCCAGCGCGGGCGGAGGCGTGTAGGAAGCCACCGGTGCGGGTGCATAGACAGGCGCGGCCGCCGGCGCAGGAATGGGCAAAGGGGCCGGCAGCGCCGCATACACAGGCGCAGCCGTCGCGGGAATCGGCAGCGGCGTCAGCGTGGCCTGGGCCGGGATTGGGATTGGGGCCGGCACGGGCGCATACGAGATCGGCACGAGCGGCGGCAGCGCAGTCACCGCCAGAGCCCGCGACGTCGGCGATGCAGGCGGCGGCACAGATGAAATCGGCACGAGTCGCGGCAGCGGCGCCTGCGCTGCCATGTCGATCCGCACCAAGCGGCTCGGATTCGTGTCGCGAACCGCCGACTCAGCCACCGCGAGCCGCGACACAATGCTCTGTGGCATGGCGACCACCGTCGCCAGACAGATCGCGATCAGGCGTGTGCTGCCCTGAGTCCCCATGGGAACTCTATCGGCCGCCGCAGGGCCGATTGTTCGGCCCGCTTTAGCATTCAAGGAGCCGGGGGTCGGGGGAAGCCGGAGCGAGTTGGGCTATCCTGCCCCCGAGTCGGAGGCTTTCACCGCCCCCGGCGGCTTTTGCCGCTAGATGTGCGTCGAGCACGTCTACGTCCCGATGGTCGCGAGGGCTTCCTTCGCCAACCGGGCCAGCCGTTCATCCCCCTGCCCTGCAGCCCGTTCGAGCGTTGCCCGGGCCGAAGTCGCCGCAGAGCCGATCTTTCCGAGTGCCCAGGCAGCCCGCTGCCGCACCGAGAGATCAGCCGACGACTCGATGCAGGACGCCAGCACTGCCACCGCAGCCGCCGCATCCTGCCCTGATCGCCCCAGGAGCGTAACCGCCCAATAGGCCACCAGCGGATCGGAGTTCTTGACGAGTTGGGTCAGGGAGCCGATCGCACCGCTTGGCGGCAGCCCAAGATCCTCGAGCGCCGCCACGGCCCACTCGCGAATCGACTCGTCGCCATCGCCGCAGGCCTGCACCAGCGACACCGCTGCCGGCGCGGCCGCCTCACCGGCCTGGGAGAGCCGTTCCGCCGCCTTCGCCCGCTGTGCGGCATCGGTCGAGGCCAGCTGTTTGCCCAGCGCCACGGCATCAGAACTGGCTGCATCGCTCATGGTCAGACCTCCGCTCACTGGAAACCGCGACAGTTTTTTATTGACGGGCCGCCATCACGGCGCCGCCACCTTCCAGAGCGTTGTCTCGCTCCGGAGATAGACATTTCCATCGGCTAACGCTGGCGTGGCCGTGAAGGTGCCTGGGAGTTCGTTCTCAGCGATGATCTTCGGCTCCCCATCGGTCGAAACGAGGAAGGTTTTTCCCTCCTTGTTGGCGGCAACAATGGTCGAGCCGGCGAGGATCGGACTGGCCCAGAACGAGCCCGCGAGACGGACCTGCCCGCGAATCTGCCCGTCCGCCGTGTCACCGATGCAGAGAACCCCGGCCCGATTGATGCAGGCGATTGAGTTGCCCCAGACGAGCGGGCTGGCAATGCCGCAGGAGAGCTTGGGCGACCGCCACGCGGGCTGGGCGGCGGTGCCGCTCGGCGAGACCGCCGCGAGCCCATCGCCAGGAACATACAACTGCGACGACGATTCAGCCGTCATGGGGATGCCCTCACATTTGCCCTTCCACGACCAGACCGACTTTCCATTTCCCGCCAGTCGTAGATCGAGCCCCTGCGGATTCTGCAGGAGCACACACGCCCCGTGCTCGGGCGTCGTCACCGCCAGCGGCGATGTCCAGCTGGCAATCTTTTCCCTTGGCACGATCCAGCGGTCTTCCCCGGTGGCCGCATCGACCCCGAGCGCAAAGGCATCTCCCTGGCAGTCGATCTGCACGATCGCCGTGCCGTCGATGATCCGCGGGCTCGATCCCATTCCCACGTCGTTGCCGCTCCGCGGATGCTCGACGGCGAGGTTCCGCTGCCAGAGTAGCCGGCCGGCGAGATCGACCGCCACCAGATCACATGATGAATAGAGGGCCACGATCCGCTGCCCGTCGCTGGCCGGCGTGCCGGCGGCGACGGCGCTGGTGGGATGGACGAGCGTGCGGCCGGTTGCCCAGAGGCGACGATGCCAGACGATGCGGCCAGTCGCCTTGTCGAGCGCGACGATGTGGAGCTGGTCCTGCCGGGCGCCGCTCGAGGCCGTGATCACCACGAGATCACCCACCACGATCGGACTCGATGCCCCCCTGCCCGGCAGCTCCGCCTTCCACGCGATCCCGTCCGCTTCGCTCCACGTGGTGCGGATCGCCTGATCCACCGCCACGCCGCGGCCGCGTGGCCCGAGAAACTCCGGCCAGTCTGCCGCATTGGAGGAGAAGCTCCAGAGCAGCATGATCGCCATCAACGACAGTCGTCGCGTTGTCAGCATTGAAATCTCACGTTCGTTAAAGGACACGCGTCAGAAGTCACTCGGAATGTACGGGGAGCCGGGGGTGGTGGAAGCCGGAGCGAGTAGGCGTATCCTCGCCCCGAGTCGGAGCTCATCCGCAGCCGGGACGGCGGACGTAGTCATGTCACCGCCCCCGGCGGTTCGAGCCAAAGAGCGTCTAATTACTCCGGCTGCGTCGCCAGCGGTGATCCAACGGAGTCGCAGATCCGCAACTGAAATTTCCAATCCCCGGCCCACGGCTCGGTCTGTTCGTTCTGGCAGCACTTCACCAGCACGGTGTTCGTGCCCTCGCGAAACTCCGCCTTGGCCACATACTGATCGATCGCCTCCGAGGCATGGTAGATCTCGTGGGCCATCACGGGCGTGCCGTTCACCCAGACCGCCACGGCGCACGGGCTGCCGATTCGCACCTCGGCCGGCCCGCCGCGGGGCATGACCACGTCGGCGACGGCGTAGGCAAGCACGCCCTTCTTGGTCGCTATTGCCGCATTGAGATCGACCGCACCATGCTTGTCGGCCGACTCGACCACCTTCCACTCGCGGGCCTCGGGCGACCCTGGCTTGGCCACCTCCGGCGGATAGGCCGTGGCAAATCCCACGCCCTTGGCATTGTCAAACTCTCCGCTAATCCGCCACTTCCGCACGAAGCCGAGCACCTCGGCGACATTCACCTTCTCGCCATGCTCCGAGAGCCAGCCGGCGATGCGTTCGATCTGATCGACGTCACGGGCGGCGGCGAGGCACTCTCGATGGGTGGCTTTCTGAGCAGCCTCGTCCGTGGCCGACACTGCAGACAGCCGTTTCTCGACCGCCTCGCGACGGAGGTCGAGCGCCGGATCGGCGAGCATCGTGTCGAGCAGGCCTTCGGCCCGCGGCTGGTCGCGGTCTTTGAGCCAGGAAAATGCCAGCGTCCTGACCCGGGCCGGCTGCTTCACGTCGGCCACGACTGCTGCGAGCGGCTCGACAGCAAGCGTGCTGCCCGACTGATCGACGGCCCGCTCGAGGCCGCTGCGGAGCCAGTTCGCGCCCGCCGGCGTGGCATCGGCAAACGCTGCCAGACAGGGCACGATCCATGCCGCGGGAATGGCCGCAATCTGATCGGCCTGCGCCGCGAGCGCGGCCTGATCGCCTGGCGTCGCCGGACCGCGGGGCCCGGCCGCGTGGGCAAGTTTTGTTGCGATCGCCACCGCCTCGGCCACACTCTGCGGCTTCTCGGCTGCCATTACGGCCGCCGATGTCATCAGACCTGCCGAGATCGCCACACCGATCCAAACTGTGGCCCGCATTGCTCCGCACCTCATGGTAAACCCCATTGTTCGCGACACCCTGCTGGACGTCCTTCTCTCCGACGGTAGCCAGCACTTCCAGTTGAGCCAGCAGTCTATCACCTGCCACTGGTTCAGTCGGGCCTACCCGATTCGGCCGATGAACAGCGAGTTCCAACTGCCGCCGGTGGGATGTGTGCGGGCCCGCTCGACCGTGACGGTAAACCCGCTCTGCCCCATCCGCTGCACGAAGGCCGGATCGGCATTGGCCGACCAGACGGCCAGGCAGCCACCAGGCCTGAGCGCGGATCGCGCCATCGAGAGGCCGGCGGCTGAGTAGAGCCGGCTGTTTGCGGCCGCGGTCAGGCCGCTCGCCCCGTTGTCGACATCGAGGATGATCGCGTCAAACCGGCCGCGGCTGGTCTTCAAGACATCGGCCACATCGCCAGCGATGATCTCCACACGCGGATCCACAAGCGCATCCGCCCCCAATCCAAACTCCGGCGTCTGGTTCCACTCGATCACAGCCGGCATTAGTTCGGCAACGACGACCGTGGCGTTGGGGCCCAGTTGTGCCAGCGCGGCCCGCAGCGTGAAGCCCAGCCCGAGGCCGCCGATCAGCACCCTCGCGCCAGACGCCGTCGCTCGGATCTGGTCGCACGCCAACTCCGCGAGCCGCTCCTCGGAATGGTGCTGACGGGTGGACATCAGCTCCACGCCGTCGACCCGAATCATGAACACGCCGTCGTGCTCGTGGAGGGTCATCAGACTGCCGTCGGGGGTCGTTGCCTGATCGCGGAGGATCGTTTTCTTCATGCCGACCTACGGCCTTTGCATCGGCAGCATTGCCAGGCTCCGCGACTGTCCGTCGGAAGCCACGCTGACGGTCCGCGGTTCGCTCGTGAACGCCCGCATAGGGGCCGTGAACCGGCTGCCATGGGTGCCCACGGTCCACGACGCCATCAGCGTAGAGCGATCGACCGTGCCCTCGATCGGCTGGCTCGTTCCGGAGATCGCATCATAGAAATTGCCTTTGATGACTCCCTTCCGATCCACGGCCAGCTGCTGGTAGGTGTGCGGCTGGGCATTTTCCGGCGGCGCCACGGCAAACACGCCCAGCGGCAACCAGTCGGAATCCGCCGCAGCAGCAGCCGTCTGATTATCATGCCCCGCCGGAAGCACGAGCACGCTGTGCAGGCCATCGTCACCGACGGCACCAGCGGTCGTGACCGCAGCGGAGTCGGTGGCCGCGTTGCCAGCCGCGTTGACCGGTTGCGCCAGCCAGGCGGTGACCGTGGCCACATCCGCAGCCCGCCACCAATCGGTCGGCGACTGCGTGGGCCGCCAGGCCTGCGGATACTTGGCATACCATTCCGGCGTGAACGCCGTGGAATCAGGAGTCTTCGGCTGACCAGCGGGCGTCGGAGCCAGAGCCGGCTGACGGGCCGGAACCTGCTGCGGGGCTGTCTTCCCTGCCTTCGCCGCAGTTGCTGCCGGCGGTGTGGTGGCTGGAGTCGGTGTCTTGGCAGGAGCTGGTGTCTTGGCAGGAGCGGGCTGACGACCTGCCACGCTCGGCGCACCGGCCGCAGCCGGCGATCCGGACTGAAGCATTGCCCGCCGCCGGGGCCGCAGGACTGGCCCCACCACAACCGGCGCGGGCACGGCCGCGGGCGGTGCGACACCCGGCGTTCCAGGAGGAGGCACCACACCCCATCGCGCGAGTCGTCGAGGAGGCACAGCCAAGACCTCCGCCGGAACCGCGCAGCTCGCGGCCACCACCAGCAACGCCATCACTCGCAGTCCTGAGTATCGAGCTTTCACAACGCACTTCCTTTCGCTGGTCGCACCACGGCACACATGCCTGGAATTCAAACGCCAAAGCATAGCAGGTGAGATCAATAGCCTGTCTGACAATCAGGGAGCCGGAGGTCGGTGGAAGCCGGAGCGAGTTGGGCTATCCTGCCCCCGAGTCGGAGGCTTTCACCGCCCCCGGCGGTTTGGGCCACTCGACTGCGGTCTTGCCGCTCTCAATACCCCGCCCCAGCGGCGACCTGGGGGGCGTGAACGGCTGGCCGGCCCAGCCGCATGTTGGCCTCGTCGAGGATGGCACTCGCGCGGGCCGTGCCGCAGCGGGTCACGCCCAATGCCCGCATGGCGAGGAGCGTGTCGAGGTCGCGAATGCCGCCGGCCGCCTTCACCTGCACGCTCGCCGGGGAGTGCTTCCGCATCAGGGCCAGATCCTCCATCGTGGCGCCGCCAGTGCCGTAGCCGGTGGAGGTCTTCACCCAGTCGACACCAAGATCACCGCAGATCTCGCAGAGGCGGATCTTCTGGGCATCGCTCAGATAACAGTTCTCGAAGATCACCTTGATCTTCCGGCCCGCGGCGTGCGTGGCGTCGGCCACGGCTCGGATATCGGCGCGGACGTAGTCCCAATGACCGCTGAGCACCTCGGAGATGGTGACCACCATGTCGAGTTCCTCGCCGCCATCGGCAAGAGCCTGCAGCGTCTCGGCCACCTTGGTGCTCGTCGTATTCGCACCGTGCGGAAAACCGATCGTTGTGCTCGCCCTGACCGTCGACCCGGCCAGCAGTTCGACGCATCGCCGCAGTGCAAACGGCATGATGCAGACACTGGCGACATCGTAGGCACGTGCCAGCTGGCAGCCCGTCTCCAGTTCGGCCGCCGTGAGCGTCGGAGCGAGGAGCGCGTAATCGATCATCTTGGCGACGTCGGCGTAGGTGTAGGTGGGCGTCGCCGCGTGGGTCATGGCAGAAGTCCGTGATGCCGTGGTGAGGAGACGAGGGCCGCACCCGCGTGGGCGGGCTTCGTCTCCTCGGGTTGTGTGAACCATTCTGGCCACAGGCCCACCATCGTGGGCCGGGAAAGGCAGAAAATAACCCAGACGCACCAAAAGACATGCGTCCAGAGATAGGTGGGACGATTCCAATGATGAAGGAGCCCATAGCAGATCGCTGCCAGGGACAGCCCCATCAGAACAAGATTGGGCATCAAGACGAGAATTCGGGCCAGGAGGTTGATGTCTCTCACAACCTTGGTGTTCACCTGATACCTCGGCCTCTCCTGCGGATGGACCAGGGCCGTAAAGATGGCGACCAGATAGACGGACCAGAGGCCGGCCTGGACCCGAAACGACTTCATGTCCTGCTTGTGGTTGGTCATGGACCAGTTCATCCAGCGCATCAGGCCGAGATATGGCATTCGATAGGCAAGAAAGAGCCAGACCGGTGCTGACAACACAAAGTTCCCTGAGAACAAGCCCCAGATCGGCATCACGAAGAAAATCGGATAGGCGATCCCGAACATGATGTAGTGATAGCCAAAATGGAAATACGCGACCTTTTGATGCCAGCTGAGTCCTTTCCGGAAAAAGGGATTATCCCAAAACAGGATTCTCACGGAGTCAGTCGCCCACTGCCGTCGCTGCTGCTGCTGGGCGATGATGTCGCTGGGAGCCGTTCCTTGCGTGAGAGGAAAGGGGTAATAGACGGAATGCCATCCCTTGTCCTCGAGCAACATCGAGCTGTGCAGATCCTCCACCAGGCTCCATTCACAAAACCCCCCGATCTCCTCCACCGCTTTCCTCCGATAAATCACCCCGCTTCCGCAGGAGATCGAGGCATTGCAGGCGTTTTTGCTGATTTGCATCGCCTCATAAAAGACGGTGTCGTGATTCCCCCACGGATCGTCCTTGGGAACGCTGAATGACTGCCGGCTGCCGACAAAACCGATCTCGGGAATCTGGAAGTATCCGATCATCCGGCGGATGACTTCCGGCTGCGGCACCTGATCGGCATCGAGGGTCATCACAAACGGGGAGGAGGTGATCCGCAT
>Ga0114967_10004875_pt1 | contig 10725 bp, 9 predicted proteins | sample M_130628_MF_Meta_FD_92639 | JGI IMG/M metagenome (GOLD analysis project Ga0114967, IMG submission 92639) | Freshwater microbial communities from Lake Montjoie, Canada to study carbon cycling - M_130628_MF_MetaG | ecosystem: Environmental > Aquatic > Freshwater > Lake | place: Lake Montjoie... | reverse complement strand
TTAAACAAATTGAAGTCATTATTATATACGTAAAAATCAACTACCGCATTTTCTCCCAACTCTTTAACAAAAGCATCATATATAATTTTCTTATGCTCACTAAGCTTATTAAACAATAAAAAAATCCGATAAGTGACGGGGATAGAATCTACATTGATAAAAAAACCTTTTCCCCGAATTGATTCTATAATCCCGATTGATTTTAAATAATTATAGCCTTTTTCAACGGTTATCCTAGATATGTAATAATGAAAACTAACTTCATTAATCGACGGTAGAACATCCCCCTTTTTCAATTTATTTTTCTGAATAGCTTCAATAATCGAATTCGCCAATTGGCGATATTTCGGCGTCGAAGAGAATTCATCAATATGTATAAACTCAAAAATGGCCATAATTAGCTAAATGAATTTCCTATGCCAACAATTATAACCGAAACTAAAATAACCACAATACCTGCCACGACTGTCCTATAAGTGGACTTCGAAACACCATTCCATTCCTTGAAATAAATTCCCCAGAAATTTGACGTGATGATAATCGTAGCCATATGCAAAATCCATGAACTAGCTCCATTCCCTAATTTGCTCTCCCCCATGCCGTAAAAGAAAAATTGCAAAAACCAGGTTGTCCCTGCCACGGCAGCAAATGTATAATTCATTCGCAAAGGTGAATTTTTGTTTAAATAATCCCCAAAAGTTTTATTGCTGAAATTCAAATACATACACCAAACAAAATTGGTCAGAAAACCACCCCAAAGTACCACCACAAAAATGACATTATTTTGAAATAAGGGGTCAGAGCCTTTCTCAACCGCCACTGCTGCCATATCTTTGCCAGCTTCAATACCAAAATTAAAACAAGCACTGCACAAACCTGAAATAGTAGCAACAATTAAACCCTTGGTTAAATCAAATTCTTTAATACTTTCTTGTTTCTGTTCTTGAGACAATTCATTCTCCTTCATCATCCCTGCTTTTCCACATAAATAAATGCCAAGTACACAAACTAAAATACCTAATAGGACAATTTGACCTCCAGTACTTCCCACAATATGTGAAATAGTATCTCCTTTAACTTTCGCAATTTCCCGATAAATAGGAGGAACTAATGCTCCAAAAATACTACATAGACTTAATGCAATGGACATACCTAAAGACATACCTAAATAACGCATCGCCAATCCGAAAGTCAAGCCACCAATTCCCCACAATACACCAAATACAAACGTCCATAGTAAAACATTGCTATTCGCATGCATGATAATATCCATGAAATCCGGAATGGTTAAATAGGCAGCTAATAATGGAACAAAAATCCAAGAAAATAGTCCACCAATAATCCATGCACTTTCCCAGGACCACACTTGAATTTTACGATAAGGGATATAAAAACTACCTGATGCAAAACCTCCTAAAGAATGAAAGAATAAACCTAAAATAGAGCCCATGGAATTAATTTAAAATGTTAAATTTGAAATATAGTATAAAATTTTCATCGGTAAATTATATATATATCCTCAAATTACTATACTTATAGCCCATATGAAAGCAAATAAATTATCCCAACATATAAAAACACTTGTAGGAATCATCGTTTTTATATCGAGTTCCTTTTTAATTTCTTTCATTAGTCAAAATCAAAATGATGATTGGGATTCGTATTTAGGTGGCTCCGACCGAAATCATTTCAGCACCTTACATCAAATTACGAAAGATAATGTAGCTCAATTAAAAATAGCATGGACTTACTCCATGCCTGATTCAGGTCAGATGCAAAGTAACCCCATTATTTCCAATGGAGTTTTATATGGGATCAGTTCAGGACTCCAAGTATTTGCACTAAATGCTGCCACAGGTAAGCAAATTTGGAAATTTGGTGATCCATTGAAAAACTGGGCAAGTACTAGCAGAGGGGTTAGTTTATGGAAAGGTGAACATGAGAATCGCATATTATTTACAGCTGGACCTAATTTATGGGCATTGGATGCAAAAACGGGCCAACCGATTTCTTCGTTCGGCACATCTGGCAAAGTGGATTTGCACGAAGGATTACCCAAAATTGCAAAAGATAAATTCATCATATCGAATACGCCCGGAACCATTTACAAAAATTTAATCATCATGCCAGTTAGGTTATCTGAAGGTGCAGACGCCGCCCCGGGTGATTTAAGAGCATTTGATGTGATGACAGGAAAAATTGCCTGGACCTTTCACACGATCCCTTACCCGGGTGAATATGGTTATTCCACTTGGCCCAAAGACGCCTATAAAAATGAGTACGTAGGTGCCGCAAATAATTGGGCCGGAATGGCCGTCGATGAAAAAAGAGGGATCCTATTTGTGCCCACAGGATCAGCTGGATATGATTTCTGGGGAGGTAATCGGAAGGGACAAAATTTATTTGCCAATTGCCTTTTGGCCCTAGATGCGAATACTGGAAAGAGGCTTTGGCATTTCCAAACCACACATCATGATCTATGGGATCGTGACCTTCCCGCCCCGCCTAATTTGATTACCGTCATTAAAAATGGGAAAAAAATAGACGCCGTAGCACAAATCACCAAACAAGGTTATGTGTTTGTTTTCGATCGAGTGAGTGGAAAACCTCTTTTCCCGATCATTGAAAAAAAAGTACCCAAATCTGAATTTTCTGAGGAAAGCGCTTGGCCTACCCAACCGATACCCACCTTACCTAAACCTTATGCCAGGCAATCAAATGAATTATCAAGTGAAGACTATAATCCTTATTCGCAAAACATAGCTCAACTCAAACAAACACTAAAATCCATAGATAAAAATTGGTATGCAGCGCCTTCAAAAAAGGGAACCTTAATACTACCTGGATTTGACGGCGGGGGTGAATGGGGAGGTGCCGGTGCCGATCCTGAAAAAGGGATCATTTACATCAATTCTAACGAAATGGGCTGGATTCAAACGATGGAACCATCGGCTACTAACCTAAAAGCTACTGGGGAAAACGTATATAAAACGTATTGTAAGTCATGCCATGGCGCGGAATTAGAAGGAAATATCAAAAGTGGATTCCCAGAGTTAAATACCATTCATCAACGAAGAAAAAAAGCGTTTGTCAGTGAAATAGTGACTCAAGGCAAAGGGATGATGCCCGGATTTGGCCAATTGACCGCTACAGAAAAATCAAATTTATTAGGATTTTTATTTAAAGAAGCACCCAAGGAAATAGTAAGTGCACAAGAATTAAAAACAAAAAATCTTCCACCATACAAAATGACTGGTTATAATAAATTTTTGGACCCTGAGGGGATGGCGGGAATCAGTCCACCTTGGGGAACTTTAAATGCAATAGACCTAAATACGGGTAAATACCTCTGGAAAATACCCTTAGGCGATGAACCTATTTTGGCTAAAAAAGGAATAAAAAATACAGGAGCTGAAAATTATGGAGGACCTATTATTACCCAAAATGGATTGCTCATGATCGCGTCAACTAAAGATGGAAAATTCAGAGCATTTGATCGATCCAATGGCAAATTACTCTTCGAATATCTATTGCCGGCTGCTGCCTTTGCAACTCCGTCAACTTATATGGCCAACGGAAAACAATTTGTTGTCATGGCGTGCGGAGGAACCAAGTTAGGAACAGCTAAAGGCAATCAATATGTGGCGTTTTCGTTGCCTTGATATTTAGAAATTATGTTTGGGTAATCTATATTGACAAGCATTTATTATGACCTCAAACTGTAATCTATTCTATTAGTTAAAAAAAAAGAAGCACTTACGTAGATTGTAAGTGCTTCTTTTTCAAGGAGTGGACCAGCATGGGCTCGAACCATGGACCCCCTGATTATGAGTCAGGTGCTCTAACCAGCTGAGCTACAAGTCCACATTAGATTAAACTAATGTGCTGCAAAATTAAGTAATTATTGCCTTTCTAACAACATTTGATTAAATATTTTAAGATTTAACAGATTGAATTCTCTTATTTTCGAATAGAAAAGATAAATCTTACATTTGCTTATCGTTAAATACATTTTGGTATAAAACCTGTGGACCGCGCTATGTTTCCAACAAAAATAATTAATGACCCTATTTATGGATTTATTAAAATTAATAATCCACTGATATTGGAATTAATTGACCATCCATTTTTCCAAAGACTTAAGCGAATTAAACAATTAGGTTTAGCTGAATTTGTCTATCCAGGAGCACATCATACTCGATTTCATCATGCATTAGGAGCTATGCACTTAATGGATCAAGCATTAAATAATTTAAAAGCCAAAGGGTATAGTATCACAGAATCTGAGCAGGAAGCAGCTGAAATTGCTATTCTGTTGCACGATATAGGGCATGGACCATTTTCACACGTATTAGAAAATACCATATTAAATGAGGTAAAACATGAGGAGGTTTCCAATCTGCTCATGAAAAAGTTAAATGAACATTTTAAAGGTCGATTATCGTTGGCTATTGAAATGTTTAATAATCGATATTATAGACCCTTTTTCCATCAATTAATATCGAGCCAATTAGATGTAGATCGATTGGATTATTTAAGTAGGGATTCATTTTATACGGGAGTAAGAGAAGGGTTTATTGGCTCTGAAAGGTTATTAAGTATGTTGGACCTTAAAAACGAGCAACTCGTTTTAGAAGAAAAGGGTATTTATTCCATCGAAAACTTTTTAATGGCTCGTCGCCTCATGTACTGGCAGGTATATCTACATAAAACAGCCATAGCAGCTGAGACGATGTTAATTCAAGTTTTAAGGCGAGCTAAGGATTTAATGGCGCAAGGAACAAAATTGAATTGTTCAAAGCCTCTTTATGTGTTTCTAAGTAGAACTTATACTTGGGATGAGTTTGCTGATAATGATAAGCTATTGCTCGCATTTACCGACTTAGATGATCACGATATTTGGGCTGCTTTAAAAGATTGGAAAAATGAAAAGGATAAAATTTTAAGGCATTTATGTGAGTCATTTTTAACTAGAAAATTATTTAAATGTAAGTTGGGCACCCAGCCATTACCAAAATCTAAAATAACAGAAATAGAGACTAAGATTCAAGAAAGTTTAGGGATCGGTTTTGAGGAGCTTTCTTATTTTGTTGTAGAGGGTTCTACGAGTAATGCGGCGTATGTTCAAGGCGACAATACAATCAAAATGGTCGATAAACAAGGGCAAGTGGTCGAGTTAATGCTAGCATCTGATTTACCGACCATCCAAGCCTTAAGTAAGATTGTGAAAAAATACTATTTTTGTTGTCCAAAGAGCGTATATTTGCAAGGAGAATTAAGCTAAATTATTTTTAAATACTAATTGCCACCATATATTTAACACATGAAATTTACTGTTGACCAAATAGCTGATTTAATAGAAGGTACAGTAAATGGTAATGGTGCTACATTAATTAGTAATTTCGATAAAATAGAGGAAGGGAAATCAGGGAGTATTTCATTTCTTTCGAATCCCAAATACGAATCTTTTTTATACCAGACTGATGCTTCAGCAGTCATTATCTCAAAGGATCTTACGTTAAAAAAGCCAGTCAAAACATCCTTAATACGCGTTTCTGATCCATATTTAGCTTTTACTGTCTTATTGCAAAAATACCAAGAATTGGTAGAAAATAAGGAAACAGGCATTCAAATTCCTAGTTATGTGGCCGAAAGTGCCCATATCTCAGAGAATGTTTTTATTGGACGATTTACGCTAGTTGACGCAGGAAGCCAAATAGGAAAGAATTCACAAATTTATGATCGGGTTAGTGTAGGCAAAAATGTAACAATTGGTTGCGATTGTACGATATATCCAGGTGTGGTCATATATAAAGATTGTATCATTGGCAATAATGTTGTTATTCATGCTAATTCAGTTATCGGTTCCGATGGTTTTGGACATGCCCCACAAGCGGATGGAACATTTAAATCGATCCCCCAATTAGGAAATGTAGTGATAGAAGATGATGTGTCCATTGGTTCAAATACGACGATTGACCGAGCCACCATGGGATCAACGATCATTAGAAAAGGAGTTAAAATAGATAATCTAGTACAAATAGCACATAATGTAGAAATAGGTTCAAATACAGCCATTGCAGCGCAAACAGGTATTTCAGGCTCAACGAAAGTAGGTGAGAATTGTTTGATTGCGGGCCAAGTTGGTGTAGCTGGACATATTACTATTGCGCCTAAAACGATCGTAACCGGTCAATCTGGCGTAACAAAAAGTGTTAAAACACCAGGACGAACATTGGGTGGTACCCCAGCCTCCGATAATGTAGATTTCTTAAAAAGAAATGTATTAATTAGGCAGTTACCAGAATTTTTTGAAAAATTTAATCAAAGCAACAAATAATATTGAGTTGGCTTTACCCTTATTATGAATAATAAGCAACACACCATATCAAAATCAGTCATATTAAGTGGAGTAGGTTTACACACGGGAGTATTAACTAATATGACATTTTTGCCTGCGGCGTCTAATCATGGCATTAAATTTCAGCGAACAGATTTACCGGGTCAACCCATAGCAGATGCAGATGTTGATTACGTAGTCGATACCTCAAGAGGAACCACTATTGAACATAATGGAGCAAGAATTAATACGGTTGAACATGTGATGGCTTCTTTAGTAGGCCTTGAAATTGACAATGTTTTAATTCAATTAGATGGTCCAGAACCCCCCATTATGGATGGAAGTTCGATCAAATTTGTGGAAGCGTTAAAAGATGCAGAGCCCGTTGAACAAGAGGCACACCGCAAATTTTTTGAAGTGACCGAAGAAGTGCGTTTCAAAGATCCAGATAAAGATATTGAATTAGCTGCATTGCCTTTAAATGATTACAGAATGGCGGTGATGGTGGATTATAATTCAAAATTCTTATCGAGCCAGCATGCTAACTTGAGTCATGTGTCACAATTTGAAAGAGGTTTTGCCATGTGTCGAACTTTTTGCTTTGTGCATGAATTAGAAGTTTTATATAAAGAGGGCCTAATTAAAGGGGGTGATTTAAGCAATGCCATTGTCATAGCCGATCGCGATTACTCTGAAGCGGAATTAGCTCATTTATCAGATGTTTTAAGAAAACCCAAAGTAAGTATTTCAAAAGAAATTGGAATCCTAAATAATACTAGCTTACACTTTCCAAACGAAATGGCAAGGCATAAGTTGTTGGACTTAATGGGTGATTTAGCATTAGTCGGCAGACCCATTAAAGCGCAAATATTAGCTTCTAGACCAGGACACGCATCCAATATAGAACTAGCTAAAAAAATCAAGAAGTTGATGTTGGAAACCGAAAGGAACAATGTTCCTATGTACGATCCAAAACAACCGCCTATTTGTTCACATGAACGAGTATATGAATTACTTCCGCATCGGTATCCATTTCAAATGATCGATAAGATTATTTATTTAGATGATAATAGTGTCGTAGGAGTTAAAAATGTAACAATGAATGAATATTATTTCATGGGACATTTTCCAAACAATCCTGTGATGCCAGGTGTCATGCAAATTGAGGCTATGGCTCAAACAGGGGGGATATTAGTGCTTAGTTCTGTACCAGATCCCGAAAATTATTGGCCTTATTTAGTTGGAATTGAAAATTGTAGATTTAGAAAAAGTGTTATCCCAGGAGATACCGTAATATTTAAATGTGAGCTTCTAGTACCTATACGGAGAGGAATTGCAAAAATGATAGGTAAGGCTTATGTATCAGGCCAAGTAGTTTGTGAGGCAGAAATGACAGCGAGTTTAGTTAGAAAATCATAGTACAAAATTTATGAATTATCCATTAACTTCTATTAACCCGAATGCCATCATTGGATCCAATGTACAAATTGATCCATTTACTGTCATACATGATGATGTACAAATCGGAGAAGGTAGTTGGATTGGTTCAAATGTAACAATATTTCCAGGAGCGAGAATAGGAAAAAATGTCAAAATATTCCCAGGAGCTGTCATTTCAGCAATTCCTCAGGATCTAAAGTTTGGAGGAGAAATCACAACAGCTGAAATTGGCGATAATACAACCATCAGGGAATGTGTAACCGTGAATCGAGGAACTAGTGATCGTCAAAAAACAGTCATTGGCCCCAATTGTTTAATCATGGCCTATGTTCACATCGCCCATGATTGTGTCATTGGAAACCAATGTATCATAGCCAATTCAGTGCAACTAGCTGGACATGTGAATGTAGGAGACTTTGCCATTATTGGAGGTTCTTCTGCCGTTCACCAATTTGGCCAAATAGGGCGACATGTCATGATCTCTGGAGGATCATTGGTTCGAAAAGATGTGCCACCCTTTACAAAATCAGGCAGAGAACCACTAACTTATGCTGGGGTTAATTCAATAGGGTTAAAGAGGCGTGGATTTACAGATGAGCTCATTAATGAAATCCAAGAAGTATATAGATTCCTCTTTAATAAGGGATTAAATACCCATGATGCATTAGAACAAATTGAAAAATCAATCAGAAAGTCTCCTGAAAGAGATGAAATTGTAGATTTCATTCGCAATTCAGAAAGAGGAATTATGAAAGGCTAAGCTAACTCCTATGAAAATTCTTGCTGAAAACTTAGAAAAGAAATTCCGCCAAGAATATGTCATTAAAAATTTCAATTTTGAATTTCAAGATCATCAGAAATATGCCATTGTAGGACCTAATGGTTCAGGGAAATCAACTTTATTACAATTGTTGAGTCAATTTTCGTTGCCAACAAAAGGGATCGTAAACTACATTGATAACCAAGGAAATAAAATTGAAAATGATCAAGCATTTAAGCAAATATCCTTCGCAGCTCCTTATAGTGAAATCATAGAAGAATTTACCATCATTGAATTAATCTCATTTTTAGTTAGCATTCAGAATTTACCCTCAGAATTTAACATCAATACTTTTGAGGAATTTTCAGAATTAAAGACAAATCCCAATAAATTAATTAAGGATTTTTCATCTGGGATGAAGCAAAAAACAAAACTAACACTTGCTTTTTCCGCGCCAAAGCCATTTTTATTTTTAGATGAACCGACAACTAATTTAGACATTAAGTCCAAAGGCTGGTTTCAGAGTAAACTAGAAGCTGAAAAAGACAAATTGATCCTTATTGCATCCAACGAAGAGTCAGAGATAAAATACTGCAAAGACCGGATTCAAATTCTAGATTTCAAATAATTCCAACGAAAGCGTAAAATTATAAAGCCGATAATCAAAAAGATTAGTCCTAGGTAAAAACCTACACTTGATAAATCGAGCACTCCCCTACTGATATTTTGAAAATGATAGCTTAAACTTTGAAAGGTAAAATCGAAATCGAAAATTTTACTTATTTCTTGAGGTCCTTGCCAAAAAATAAAATTTAGAAAAACGCCTAATACAAACGATAATGCCTGTTTATTTGCTAGAGATGAAGCTAGCGCACTTAAACAAACAAAAACGATCATCAGTAAAAGTAAACTGAAATAAGCGCTAAATACAATGCCAAAATCGATATTAAAGGCAGGAGAACTTAAAGTACCAATGCTATAAATAAAAGCAATCGTAGGTACTAAAATGATGGCCAATAGAACTATTTGGCTTAGAATTTTGGCGAAAATAATTCTTTCAATGGATATTGGTAATGACCGCAATAGATTAAAAGTACCAAGTTCAAATTCTTCAGAAAATAGCCTCATGCAAATAGCAGGTGTGAAAAACAAAAAGAACCAAGGACTTAAATCAAAAAAGACACTTAATTCTGCGAACCCAAAATCTAGCACATTGCCTTGAAAAAACCAAGTATATAAGCCAATCAATAAATAAAAAGAAAACATGAGTCCAATTCCGATGAACGAGGTAAAAAACACATTAAATTCTTTTTGAATAATCGGCCACATATTAATCTTCAAAAATAGATTTTTCCCTTCTCAAAATCGCAGATACGATTAATCCAAGCAAGAAAGTAAATAAAATAGAAACAAAAACAATAATCATAAATTGGATACCTGGACCCAACATCATTTTCGTGATTTTTTCAGCATCTTCGATTTGACTTTCAGATAAACCCTGACTTTCTAATTTTTCCCTCGCCATATCCATTTGTTTTTGAAGGACTCCTTGATCAATAAAATTCAAATAGATGTAATTAAAACCTCCGCTAATAACACCCCAAATAGCACCAATTAAAAGCGAATTACCGATACCCTGCCCATAACTTAAAAGATCATCCTGGTTTGACCTCACTTCTTTTAAAGCTAAATAAAGTATGGTCGTATTAATGAAAAGCGTGGCTAAAAAAGAAACCCAACCTAATGTTTCACTAAAGTCTTCCTCTAATCCTGAATATTTGGTTATTAGGGTCAATACAAAACTACAAATTCCTCCAATTACACCCCATTTTAACGCTAATACGGAGTTAGAAACTTTTAAATCTTCCTGTTTTTCCATGATTAATTCTTTTTGAAATATAAAGACATGAGTAGATTTGGCAAAAATGCCAACACAATTTTTTGAGTAAAATCATCTTTAGCGATACTTCCAGCATCTATTCCATTAATGCCATTTAACAACATCTTATAATATTCAATTCCTTCCTGCTCAATAATCACCGATTTAAACATTTGTAATTCACTGATGCTCAATTGAACATATTGATTTAAAACACCAAGACCTATCTCCGATAAATAGAAAAAATACAGTACCACTGAACTAAAAATAGCTATCAAAAGAATGTAGATATATTGAAAAGCGAAT
>Ga0114967_10004874_pt1 | contig 10727 bp, 7 predicted proteins | sample M_130628_MF_Meta_FD_92639 | JGI IMG/M metagenome (GOLD analysis project Ga0114967, IMG submission 92639) | Freshwater microbial communities from Lake Montjoie, Canada to study carbon cycling - M_130628_MF_MetaG | ecosystem: Environmental > Aquatic > Freshwater > Lake | place: Lake Montjoie... | reverse complement strand
ACGTGGCTTTCACAGCAGAAACCCATTCATCGAATAGAGAAAGGTGTGAAGGATCTGCATGTTCAAGAAAGAACTGCATGTTATGAACAAGGTTGTGCATCCACCACTCTCCCACATCTGTAAATTTACGCTGCCACATGATTTGATACATCTTGTAACCGAGTGCGTAATTGCGCACTCGTTCCGCTGCAATAATCAAGTAGTAAGGCATATAAAAATCGTGTTCTGACAAACGAGCAAAGAGTCGTGAAGACATATCATCTTTGGTGTAACGATTCTCATACCACTCCTTCACTAATCCGTAGTAGTTAATCGCCACATCAAAGTTGTCGGCAAGGCAATAATGTTTGATTAAACGGTATACACATTCTACACGAGTCTTATCGTATTTGGTAGACTGTAGGAGAAAGGAAAGTCCTTCTTCAGCCTTCTCCTGTGCTTCATAGATAGTAAATAATTCAAGACAACTCATGTATTTCTCCTGCAACCATCCTTCCAACTTCAGTGTCTTCTTGTAAAATTCCTCCGTTTTTGCTTTATTGCTTGTGTTGCGATATGAATTTGCGCAGTAAAAAGCGTATCGACAGTGTATTGGGTCTTTGGCTTCAAGCGCCTCGTAATAGGCTTTTTCCAGGACTTCGGCGTCTTTCTCGTACTTGCGTGGATCCAAGGCTCTTGCACCGAGACTATTGGCAGAAAAAGAGTAATCACCCTCAATCATTCTGTAGGGAAGTCGTGGCTCCACACATTCAGCATATTCATGTATCACACCGGTGTATTTCCACTTCTTTCGGTTATTGAACAGTTGTGTGCGTCGGAAGACCATGGAGCCGGATTTGAAGACAAATCCGTACTCGTCGGCGTCCATAGGTTCGGGCCAGGGAATGGTGCCGTGCACACGATCGTCTGCATCCCACATAAGAACGTAGTCGGATGTATTGTAACAGTGTTTTAATACAAGGGTGCGATTGAAGCCAAAATTCACCCAGGCGTCTTGGTGCAGTTCGCCGGAAATACCGGTGTTCTTGAAGAAGTCAGTGATGAGATCCTGTGTTCCATCCGTAGATCCTGTGTCAGAAATGCACCAAGACGTAATAGGGAACTTTTCCACTACGTTCTTGAGCGTCTCCACAATGATGTGAGATTCGTCCTTGACGATCATAGCGAGACAAATGGTCGGCATTTGTTTCGTTAGGGTGTATTATTTTGCTGTTGGAACCGCATGCGTATCAATTCGTAAAAATAGTTGTGTTCGAAATATATATGCATATCACATCTCTGCAGTCAGGAGAAGCTTTTTCAGAACTTTATGGTTTTGTGGGCAAATTAGTGGTGGATGTGGGCGGAAAAGATGTGAACGGGTCTCTTCGGTCATTTTTTGAGTCACGAGGAATGAAGTATGTGTGCGTGGACATGGAAGCCCATTCCTCTGTAGACATAGTGGTAAAACCAGGAGAGCCGCTTCCCTTTGAGGCCGGATCCGTCGATTTAATCGTAAGCACGTCCTGTTTTGAACATGATCCTTGTTTTTGGCTAACTTTTCGAGACATGACGCGCATCGTAAAATCAGATGGATATATTTATGTGAATGCTCCAACATCTGGTCCTTATCATGGATTCCCGGGTGACAATTGGAGGTTTTATTCTGATGCAGGTCAAGCGTTAGCGTATTGGTCTGGAAAACAACTTGGAACAGAACCAATCTATCCTGTGAAGGTTGTAGAAACCTTCAATATCTTAGGAACAGGTTGGAATGATTTTGTATGTGTGTGGAAACGAACGGCAGACAAGGAAGTAGAAATTACTGTTCAGCCTGACGTGTTGCGAAATGTAGGTCCGCTTGAAAATGCTGTAAATAAACGGAGATTTGGAACACGAAAGAGGTGTTAATTTGCGTAAAACACCAGTAAATCATGAACTGGGTAACAATAGAATGTTAGAAGATCAATATAAACTCAAATCAACAACCCCTTCCGATATTCATGAACACTTGCCGACCTTGCGTCACTTGGCTGAACAATGTACTCACATCACAGAAGCTGGTGTAAGATCTGTTGTGAGTTCTTATGCCTTTGCTACTGCTTTGAAAGGCAAACCGGATCACACACTGGTTCAAATTGACTTGAAAAAAAGCCCGAATGTGACACGGTTTCAGGCCGAATGCAAGGCGGAAGGAGTCAACACCCTTTTTTACGAAGAAAGTGATTTAACCTGTCCTCTGGCAGCCACGGATCTATTCTTTATAGACACATGGCATATTTACGGACACTTGAAGCGTGAATTGGCTCGTTGGCATTCGTATACTAAAAAATACATTGTGATGCACGACACGACTGTTGACGAATGGTTAGGAGAGACAGTTCGTCAAGGGTGGAATGCGGCAGAACAAAGCAAAAAGTCAGGAATTCCGGTGGATGAAATCACGAAAGGTTTATGGCCTGCGATTGATGAATTTCTCAAGGAGCATCCAGAATGGCTGTTGGAGAAGCGTTACATAAATAATAATGGACTTACGATTTTGAAACGTGTGTAAAATTTGGTTATAAATTAGACAATCGCCAGCATTACGGAATAATTTCTTAATTCTAACACCTAAAGTGTAATCATATGATATTCAATTATATCATGCGATTACTTATTACAGGAGGGGCAGGATTTATCGGATCCGCCTTTTGTCGTCGAGTCCTGAAGGACTATCCTCAGTTTGTGCTTGTAAACGTGGACTGTTTGTATCCTTGTTCCACAACTTCATTGTCCACTTCAGTGGGAAACTATTATTTCGTGAAGGCAAATGTACAAGATTCGGATCTCTTACTCGGCCTGCTTGAAACACATAAGATTGACACAGTGGTTCATTTTGCCGCTCAATCTCATGTGGATACATCGTTTACAGATCCGATATCTTACACAAAAGATAATGTACTGGGAACGCACTCTTTGTTGGAGGCATGTCGTTTGTATAAGGAGATTAAGCGATTTGTTCACATTAGCACAGATGAGGTGTATGGAGAAAACACAGGCGCTGTCTTTACAGAATCGTCGCTCCTCAAGCCGACGAATCCGTATGCAGCAACAAAGGCGTCGGCGGAAATGTTGGTTCATTCATACGTTCATTCGTATGGGTTGCCAGCGGTCATTATACGATCAAATAATGTGTATGGGCCTGGTCAGTATCCAGAAAAGGTGATTCCCAAGTTTATTTTCCAATTGTTGGACGGACAGAAACTTACAATCCAAGGATCAGGGCATCAGTTACGATCCTTTTTGTACGTAGAAGATGCTGTAGATGCTGTGTTGTGTGTCATGTTTCAAGGATTGTTAGGTGAGGTGTACAACATCAGTTCACATGATGAACTCTCGATTCGAGATTTGGCAAAGACGCTCCTTGCGCAATTGCGACCGGATCAAACATTAGAGGATAGCATCACCTTTATTGATGATCGCAATTTTAATGATAAACGATACTGGATTGAAAGTCGGCCTTTGGCAGCACTTGGATGGACTCAAAAAGTACGTTTTGAACAGGGTCTCAAAGAGACAATTGATTGGTATAAGGCAGTCGATAGGAAAACTTATTGGTGTGATACAAAACAGCGCGTAGCCTTAGTGTGGGGACACAAGGGATGGATTGGACAACAGTTCACGACTTTGTTAAAGGATCATGGATTTACAGTGGTGGAAGCGACCAGTCGTGCAGACAATCAAGAGGCCGTTCAAGCGGAAGTTGTTAAAACAAAGCCTACACACATTGTCTCCTTGATTGGACGAACACACGGCGAAGGATTTACGACGATTGATTATTTGGAGCAACCTGGTAAACTCATTGAGAATCTCACGGATAATCTGTATGGACTGCTTACGTTGGCGAAGGTTGCCAAAGCAACAGGAATTCACATGTTGTATATGGGAACTGGTTGTATCTTTACATATGATGGAACTGGTCACAAGTTTACAGAATCGGACAAACCCAATTTCTTTGGATCTGAGTACAGCACTGTGAAAGGCATCACAGATCGTATTATGAATGAGCAATTTGCAGACACTGTCCTAAATGTACGAATTCGCATGCCGATTTCGAAGACGCCAGGTCCTCGCAACTTTATTACAAAGATTATTAACTATAAGAACATTTGTAGTATTCCGAATTCGATGACAGTGATGGAGGATATTCTTCCCTGTTTGATTATCTGTATGGATCGCAAAATTACAGGACCCTTGAATGCAACGAATCCTGGTGTAATTGAACATAATACGATCTTGAACTGGTACAAGGAACTTCAGGATCCAGAACACACTTGGACCTCAATTGATACTACAGAATTGTTGCGATCCTGTGTCAAGAGTTCACGTAGTAACAATGAATTAGATACAACACGATTGGAGAGCTTGTTTCCATCGGTTCCGACGATTCAGACCAGTGTGCGTAGTATCTTGGAAAGCAAGTCATTTCGGTAACCTTACAAATTCAGCGGTCTAAACGAACAGCCTGGTATCATCAGCAAGATGAAGATTGCATTAGGATTTTGGGGACTTGCTCGGAGTCTTGCATGGACTCTGCCCTCCATTCAGGCCAAGATTCTAGACGTGCTGCGTCGTCATGGTATAGAGTATACTATTTTTATGCATACATTTCGGCTATCATCACCATTTACAAATGTTAGAACGGGTGAAACAAATTTAATGTTAAACAATGAAGAATACAACTTATTGAAACCAGATTACGTTGTGTGCGAGGATCAAGATGAGGTCAAACGAACCCTTGGACTGGGGCAATACCGTGCGCATCCTGATCCGTGGAATACAGGTTACAACAGTGTGGACAATTTTATATGTGCAATGTATTCCAAAGGAAAACTCACAGAACTTATGAATACACACGCATCCAACTTTGATTACATTATCTTTTTACGACCAGACGTGGAGTATTTAACAGAGTTGGATCCAGCAATGTTTCGGTTAGCAAATGATTGTACAATCTGTGTGCCAAATTTCCATCTTGTGCATGGAATGAATGACCGATTTGCTATTACTACAAACGCAACTTATAAATTATACGGAAGTATTTTTCATCAACTACTTCCCTACAGCAAGGTTTATCCTCTTCATTCGGAAACCATGTATGCTTATTATATGAAATTGTACGGAATACGAATCGCGCATTTATCCTTTTATTTTGATCGTGTTCGCGCGGACGGATCGAAAAGCATCTTGGACCAGGACCGACGTCCGTTTATTATACTGTAAATAGTGATGCAAAGGGTGCGTAAGAATCTCATTCAGGAAATTTGTCTTGTAATTAGAATGTCAGATTCTTGGCCTGTAGCAGATAAAAAATCTTATTCACAGTTTTCACAAGATACAAAGGTTGTGGAGTTTTACAATGGTAAAAAAAATGGATTTTTCGTAGAGATTGGAGCACACAATGGTATTACGTGTTCAAATGGTTATTTGTTGGAAAGAAAGCACCAGTGGAAAGGAATTTGTGCCGAACCTAATCCAAAGTTATATAAGACCTTGGTGTTAAATCGTCCCGGGTCTATTTGTACAGATAAAGCGGTGTATCATACATCTGGATGCACTGTAGAGTTTGACATTGCGAACAGTTGCGACGCCCTTTCTGGTATTGCTTCCACACTTGATAGACACAAGGCATATGTTGATTTAAATAAGACAACAATCTCAGTCACAACGATCTCCTTAGCAGATTTATTAAAGGAACACAAGGCTCCTGCCTTTATTGAGTATTTGTCATTAGACACAGAGGGAAGTGAATACGATATTCTGCGAACCTTTCCATTCGAAGAGTATAGATTTGGATTGATTCATTTGGAACATAACTATGTAGAACCAAGACGTCAGCAAATACGGGATTTGCTAATCAGCAACGGTTATGTATTTAGTGGTGAAAATAATGTGGATGACTGTTATCAGCATTCTTCCTTAATAAAACAGGCTACCTCTGTTGAAATGCTGTCTCTGCCCTCCAGAGAGGAAACAGACATTCTTGTCGTTCCAATTCTAATTGTAGACGAGTGTCGATCTGTATCACAGTCCTTAAAGTCTCTAAGAGAGCAAACGATTAATCCAGCAAAACTTCATTTGTATTTTATAACATCAAAGTTTACAACTGAATGCGAAGCCTTTCAGCGTGAGCACGGCTTACTCTATGCATCGATTCATATTGTTCCATTAGACACTTCGCCTCAATATTTTGTATATTGTGCAGTAAGATTGGGTGCACATTTGCTTACAAGTCAAGGTCGCTATGTTTTGGAACCCTATGTCTTTGAGACCTTATTAAAGTCAAAAGACAAGGGTGTGATTGCCCCAATGTTGACATCAAATACACGTTATTCAAATTATCACATTAAAGTGGATGCGAACGGATACTGTTTGGACGACCCGTTGTACGATGACTTGTTATATAAGAGAGTGAAAGGTCAGATTGCGGTGCCTGTTGTAAATGGTATTTATTTTGTTAATAATGCATTTTTAAAGTATATTTCTTATACTGATGTGACGAAACGTGATTCCTACGTTATCATGTCGGATGGATTACGAAAGAAGGGCATCTCACAGTATCTTGACAATCGTCAAGGATATGGAATAATTATATAAGTTTATAGAATAATAAAATTAGGAACAATTTGTGCCTATTTTTAGTAATATCAAATGTTGGTATTCTAATTGATTGGAATAATGGTAGCACCCTTCATTTCAATTTGAGATAGGGAGTTATTCAACCAGCGATCTGGATGGTACACGCGTTTCTCAGAAATTTGATTTAACCAACTCCCCCACCACGCAAAGGTGGAGTTTCCACACACAACTATACTACAGGATGCCAATAAGAACAAATCAAATTCTTCACTTTGAGATTTCGACCATGAAATGTGACCACGAGATTCGAGGAAGGGGACTAAGGTAGGATAGACACTTGATATCTTATCTGGTTCTTCGCAGACAATCATAAATTCAAGATCTGATTGCGTTGGGAGGTTCTCAACACAACGTTTATAATAAGATTCTAGATTGATGAAATGGATGTCTTTGATTCCTGAATGCAAATAATCACCGAGTCGAATATGTATCGCCACCATATTTTTCAATGATTTGCCTAAGGATGTTTCAAAAGCCTTTAATTCTGACACCACAGATGACCTGGGTGTAAATAATTCGAGTAGTTCTGGTCGAATGGACTCAAAATATTGTTCGGATTGATAAAATCCGTAAAAAAGGGTGTTTTCTTGGGAAACTTGTACAGGATGATGCCCCATGTGATGAACAAGCAGTTGTTCATAACTTCGATATCCTTTATATAATTCGAGGGTCCGGCAGGTTCCGTAGTCACATTCTACAGGTGTAACATCTTGTTTCAGTCTTTCCATCATCCATTGATAGATCGAGTTCTTATGAGAAGCACATCGATTGTATCCTGCGATTTGAAAATTACAGTTATATTTGGTGGCGAGACCTTTTATGGATGCAATTTGAAACATACGATTTCCGAGTCCTCCGCATAACCACACTTTATATGTAGGTGTTGGTTTTGGCGGGTTGAGATTGAAAGGATTGTAAAAATTGGTAGATAGATAGGTGCGGTAATGTGCACTTAGTTCTGCTTCAAATTCGTCTTTTATGTATTTTTGACTTATGAAACCATATGTAAAGCGATTATCTAAATATTGAGGTCGATGTTTTTTACGTAAACCATCGCTAAAGATCACATATTCATAACGAGCAGAACCATCGTCATAACATACATCATTCAGTGAATGATGAGAAATAAAATAAGTACAGTGAACAACAGGCATCTCAATCAAACCTTTTAGATTTCGATTTAATACTTTTATATACAGTGGGTGATCTTTCATGTAACCATTGTTATCAATGTCATAATGATAATTTGAATATAACGTTGTGTTTGTTAACATGGGTGCAATAACTCCGAGGTGTTTTTGTTTCATCATGGCTTCAAGAGTAATAGATGTTATAAAATTATCACAATCTGCAACAAAGTAATGTAAACCTTTCGCTTTTGCGTAATCAACCGACTCTTGACGAATTCTTCCTAAAATTCCAAATCGAATAGGATTCCATTCATGATTTCGAAAGGTTTTCAAAGTTGAAGATATATTTGTAGAATCAAAAAATATGGACCGGTATTTTGCACCGTGTTCTTTTACGAAAGTTTGTAAGATTGTTGTTGTATCATCTGTGTTATCATTTGTTCGAATGTAGAGATGGATTTTTGATTTAGGATATGTTTGATTTAGTAAGCAGTGTAGAAAAAAAGGAAGTGTGCCTGCCTTGTTCTTTGCTAAAATTGCAAAACATAGTTCATCAGGTTTCTGCAACGTAGGTGAAGGAACAGTCCAATAGTCCTTGCGTTTTGATTCAGATCCTGAGAAAAAATTGTTCCATATCGCATCATGATGTGATACTTCTTTGTGACTATCAATGATGCTAGGAAGACTCTGTTCAATAACAACAGGAGGAAAAACACGACGAGTTCCGAATATTATAGGAAGTAGATTATCAGCGTAGGCAATATCTATATCTTTTGGAGAATACTTTGCATAAACCGCTTTGTTTAATTCTGCAAAGGTATTGTGTTGAAGGAGAGGCAGGAACTCCTTTAAGGAGTCACGGCGTATAATATAGGATTGAAGTCCAAACATTTTTTGGTCAACGTAACGATAATCTGGTAAGCCTTGAACACATTGATTCGATTGAAACTGCGTTTCAAGATGCTTGTAGGATTGCATCGGAACCCATCCTGTGCTCACAAAGGGCTCCTTAATAACACCGGCTTCCCAGTCCTTGATGAGATTTCTTATAACAGGTTCAAAATCTTTTTGATGAATGGATGCGTCATCTTCTAATATAATGGTGTAAGATGGGGCCTCTGGTGATGCTGCTTCACAAATCACACGAAGATGGGTTCGCAAACAGCAAAGAACTCGTTGATACCAGTCCACTCTCCGTTCAGGCATCCATTCCTGCGAATTAGATGGAACACTGGCTTCAAAATAGGACACAGGAAAGGACAGGTTTAAATCTCGCATCTGCGTTTCCATCGTCGCTTTCCGCTTGGATGATGCACAAAGGATTTTTACAATGGCATCAGGTGGTTGAGATAATAAATAGACGTGTTGGTATTGACCATTGTAAGAAAAAATATGAGACAGTGGATATTTTTTTAAAGGTTCAAGAGTGTTAAGAAGAGGACGAAAATGACCTAATTTTATATCTTTCATTTCTGGTGTTTGCCAGGATCCGTTACACAACAAAATATGTTTGTATTTTCTGCTTGCGATAAGATAGTCCAAGAATTCATAAATGTGCGCATTAGGCCAATGTTGAATGACATCTTTCATTATACACAGGTCTGCTGGTGCAAGATTTGCTTTTTCTGCAAATGAATCCAAGTGCTGAAATTTAAATTTAGAAGACATTTCATAAGTTTTTGTATGATGTTTAATAAGATCATCATAGGCATCATATCCAGTGTAAGAAACATCTAGGTCATCATAAATACTTGGTCCACATTGAAAGTCCCCACATCCAATGTCTACAACCGATGAACACCGATTTTTCGTTATAAAGTCTTTCAAAAATGCTATATAGGGTTTGTTAAATTGAAGTGTAGATCCGCCTCCACTTGATCCGGAATAATCTGTATGGTGATTATTCCCCCACATGTTTGTTTTATAAACATGTGTGAATGCTCCTATGTGAGTATCGTCCATTTATTAACACGGCATATTTGAGATCACGCAACAAACCGCAGTGTGAAAAATTGAAACCTGGCGTTCAAGAAGGGAACCCTCATACTTTCTTACAATGACAAGCTTTCAAACAATTGGTAAAAAATTTATAGAGTGGTGTCACCAAGAAGATGATGAAGAGGATGTCCGACATATTCGGGTTGCTACCTTAATTGTGGAACAATTGACTCAATCGTCTAATTGGCCGGAGGATGATCCGCGACACCCCTTCAATCGTTACACAAATGAACATGCGCTAGATAATTTATACAAGGACTTAAAATCGTGCCTCCGACAAGAGGGTCTGCATTACATGCGCCATTTCTTCTTTAAAAATGATAGTATCTGGGCCGAAGAAGTGAGTTGGCTTCTGCTTGCTTATGATGATTATGCTGACGGAGATCCAAACTGGGACGGTCCTTGGCATGGACTGGAAGCGCATGAGATTCCCTAGTTACAAAAAAACAAATCGCCATTTTTTGTATTTACGCAATGCGAGTCCTTATGTTATTGACTGTATGAAGTGTTTTTATGACATTCTGGAGTGTACTAATGGATATATTTATGTTGTCGAGCGCAGAACAAAGTCTATTAATTGTAGCATTCGTCTCAACATTCTTCTTGTATAACTCATTCAACTCCTTTTCGATTGCGTCACAGCGGCTATTCACATCAGTTTTGTTCTTCTTCGTTACTTGTGTATAAGTTACAGCATTTTGTGCAGGTTTTGCATTAATGGGCTCTAAAGCAGGCATCTCGTCCCACTCTGCAGGAGATAGTTCCAAGGTCTGGGCAACACTCAATCGACTGTAGGGACCCTCCTGGAAGATAATGTATTGTAGAAGTCGCTGGCATTCATTTTTCAAATACAACTGACGATTCAACTTAGAACCGGCGTTGTACTTATTGTAGTGATGGAAGAGGTGCTCGACTGAGTTGAAATCCTTTCCGTGCGTT
>Ga0114967_10004873_pt1 | contig 10729 bp, 11 predicted proteins | sample M_130628_MF_Meta_FD_92639 | JGI IMG/M metagenome (GOLD analysis project Ga0114967, IMG submission 92639) | Freshwater microbial communities from Lake Montjoie, Canada to study carbon cycling - M_130628_MF_MetaG | ecosystem: Environmental > Aquatic > Freshwater > Lake | place: Lake Montjoie... | reverse complement strand
GTAAAAAGTGCCATTTTCCCCATTTTTTTTCTAATTTCGCACTCCTAAAAAAAACAATATGGATAAATTATTTTATTTAGTGCCAGTCTTTGGTATTATCGCTCTTATTTACACCGCTATACAAAGCGCATGGGTAAATAAACAAAGTGCCGGCAACGACCGCATGAAAGAAATTGCAGGTTATATAGCAGAAGGTGCAATGGCATTTTTAAAAGCAGAATATAAAGTAATGGGTTACTTTGTAGTAATTGCAGCTTTATTATTGGGCATCATGGGGGGGACAGATAAAAATAGTCACTGGTCTATAGCCATTGCATTTATTATAGGTGCATTTTTAAGTGCCTTAGCAGGTTTCTTAGGTATGCGTATTGCTACTAAAAGCAATGTGCGCACTGCAGAAGCTGCTAAAACAAGTTTAAGTAAAGCTTTAAAAGTATCTTTTACGGGTGGATCTGTAATGGGTATGGGTGTAGCTGGCTTGGCTGTTTTGGGCTTAGGTAGTTTATTTATTATTTTAAAAATGATTTTTGCAAAAGATGCTGCAGTTGATAGCGAAGAAATGAAACGTGCTATTGAAGTTTTAACTGGTTTTTCTTTAGGTGCAGAAAGTATTGCATTGTTTGCTCGTGTTGGTGGCGGTATCTATACCAAAGCAGCTGATGTTGGTGCAGATTTAGTAGGTAAAGTAGAGGCTGGTATTCCAGAAGATGATCCACGTAACCCTGCTACAATTGCAGATAATGTTGGTGACAATGTAGGAGACGTAGCAGGTATGGGTGCCGATTTGTTTGGTTCTTATGTAGCTACAGTGTTGGCTACAATGGTTTTGGGTCGCGAAACAACTAGTGCTGCCGGTACTGATATGTTTGGTGGTTTAGCCCCAATTTTATTACCAATGTTAATTGCAGGTATTGGTATTTTACTATCTATCGTTGGTACTTTCTTTGTTAGAATTAGCGAGGATGCAGGATTAAGCACATCAAAAGTGCAAAAAGCATTAAATATGGGTAACTATGGTTCTATTGTTTTAACAGCTATAGTTTGTTTCTTTTTAGTAAATTATATTTTGCCTGCAAATATGAGTTTGCGTGGGTTTGATTTTACCAATATGCATGTATTTTACGCCATATGCGTAGGTTTAGTAGTGGGTACATTAATGAGTGTTATTACAGAATATTATACTGCAATGGGAAAAAGACCTGTTCAAAGTATAGTTAATCAATCAGCAACTGGGCATGCAACTAATATTATTGGTGGTTTAGCTGTTGGTATGGAAAGTACATTCTTACCAATTTTAGTTTTAGCTGGTGGTATATTCTTTTCTTATCATTTTGCTGGGTTATATGGTGTGGCTATTGCAGCTGCAGGCATGATGGCTACTACAGGTATGCAATTAGCTATTGATGCATTTGGTCCAATTGCAGATAATGCAGGCGGTATTGCAGAGATGAGTGAGTTGCCTGCTGAGGTTCGCGAAAAAACAGATATTTTAGATGCCGTTGGAAATACTACAGCAGCTACTGGTAAAGGTTTTGCTATCGCATCTGCTGCATTAACAGCACTAGCTTTATTTGCTGCGTTTGTAGGTATTGCTGGTATTGATGGAATTGATATTTACAGAGCAGATGTACTTGCAGGATTGTTTGTTGGTGCAATGATTCCATTTATTTTCTCTTCTTTAGCTATTCGTGCTGTAGGCCAAGCTGCTATGGCAATGGTAGAAGAAGTTCGTCGTCAGTTCCGCGAAATTCCAGGTATTATGGAAGGCAAAGGGAAACCTGAATACGATAAATGCGTTGCCATTTCTACAGATGCTTCTATCAAAAAAATGATGTTGCCCGGTGCAATAGCTATTGTGTCTCCATTAATAATTGGATTCTTATTAGGCCCCGAAGTATTAGGTGGTTTCTTAGCTGGAGCAACAGTAAGTGGTGTATTAATGGGTATGTTCCAAAATAATGCAGGTGGTGCATGGGATAACGCTAAAAAATCTTTTGAAAAAGGTGTTGATATTAATGGAGAAACTTATTACAAAAAATCGGAACCGCATAAAGCATCTGTAACAGGTGATACGGTTGGTGATCCATTCAAAGATACATCTGGCCCATCTATGAATATCTTAATTAAATTAATGAGTATCGTTTCTTTAGTAATAGCGCCTACTTTAAGTGGTATGTTTAAAGATAAAATTCAAGAGAATCGTATTCAAAAAATGGGTACAATGATGTCAGCTTGTAAGGCAGCAGGTTGCACAGATGAGCAATGTTCTAGTGTTATGAATGGTGGTGGAAGTGCTTCAGTTGGTTCGCAAGGTAATGATGATTGTTGCGCAGCTGGTGCTAACAGTGACTGCTGTAAAAAAGATGATAAGGGAGTGGAAGTGTGTGATAAAACCTGTGGTGGAAAATGTGATATATGTAAAAAGGAAGTGCAAAATACAGCTAGCACAGTTATAACTGATACGGTTAAGGTAGGAGATAGCACTGCTGTACAACAGATGAAATAGAAGAATAAAATAAAATTTTTAAAAGCATCTAATTGAAAAATTGGGTGCTTTTTTTTTGTGCATAAATTATACCTTTACGAATAGATTTAGTGAAATGGCCAAATGGGTTAGCAAAAAAACTCGAATTGAATTTTTGGTTCATTAAAATTTCTAATTGTAAAATGCAAAAATCAGATATCTCATCAGAATTAAAATTAAAAACTAGCCGCAGTGGTGGCAAAGGCGGTCAAAATGTAAATAAGGTAGAAACAAAAGTAGAAGCTAGATGGAATATTCAAAATAGTGCGCTCTTTACTGAAGAGCAAAAAAAAATAATACAAAAAAAATTAGCAAATAAAATAAATGATGCAGGTAATTTGATTGTAACAGCCTCATCAGATAGATCGCAAATAGGTAACAAAGAAATCGTAATTAAAAAAATTAACGAACTTGTTACTAAGGCGCTCCATATTCCTAAAAAAAGAAAGCCTTCAAAAGTTCCACAAGCTGTTATAGAAAAAAGAATGAAGAACAAAAAAATAAAAGGCGAGATAAAAGAACTTAGGAAAAGAGTGGATGAATAATACTTTATAATATACCTTATAGGGTATAAAAAGTATCTAAATTGCATTTAATATACCTAAAAAGGTATAAAAATAGATAAAATAGTTAAATAGTACTTAAAAGGGTATAATATTATAATAAAAAGTATATCTTTGTGGGATGCATACAATAAATTCATTGGGATTGTTTATCAAACATCGTAGAAAGCAAATGAAAATTACACAAGAATCATTTGCCCAAAAAGCAGGGGTGGGATTGCGTTTTTTAAGAGAGTTAGAAAGTGGTAAAGAAACAGCAAGAATGGATAAAGTAAATGAAGTATTAAAAATGTTTGGGCATACACTTGGTGCTGTGCCAATGGATAGAAATGAATTATTAAACAATGAGTAGAAAAGGAAATGTATGGATGTATGATATGCTAGCTGGCGAATTGCTAGAAACAGATGCTGGATATTCATTTATGTATACAGCTGAATATTTGCAAAATAAAAATGCAAAGCCACTCTCATTTTCTTTTCCATTGCAAATAGAAAAATTTACTAGCAATGTATTGTTTCCGTTTTTTGATGGGCTAATACCAGAAGGGTGGCTACTAGCAATAGCCGAAAAAAATTGGAAGCTAAATGAAAAAGATAGAATGGGAATATTATTGGTGTGTTGCCAAGATTGTATAGGTGCTGTAAGTGTAAAAAAAGAATAAATAATTAGTGAAAAACTATAAAAAAAAATATTATCAATATGATGCTTATTTAAATGATGAAGAAGTAAGCATGGTGCGCGAGGATGATTTACCGCTGCGTAATAGATGTTTGTATTGTTATGATTGGCTGGATAATAATCAATCAGATTTTCATCAAGCATGTAATAAAAATTTTTTTGGACAATTGGAAACTCCATTGCTGGGGTACAATAAAAATGATGTAGAAAAATTAGCCGAAAAGGTATTGTATAGCCATCAGGCTGTAACCGGTGTGCAAGCAAAAGTATCTCTTAGTTTGCATCGTGCAGAAGAAAAAAATGTAACAAAAAAATTAACGATAGTTGGTTTGTATGGCGACTATATACTAAAGCCTCCTAGCGAATTTTACCCGCAATTGCCAGAAGTAGAGCATCTTACAATGTACTTGGCAAAAGTGTGTGGGCTGCATACTGTGCCGCATAGCTTGGTGCGATTGCAAGATGGCACTTTGTGTTACATAACCAAAAGAGTAGATAGAACCAGAAAGCAGAAGCTGCACATGTTAGATATGTGCCAAGTAACAGAAAGACTAACAGAGGATAAATATAAGGGTAGTCATGAGCAGGTAGCTAAGGCAATATTAAAATATTCTGCCAATCCATTATTGGATGTAACTAATTTTTACGAATTGGTTTTGTTTTGTTACTTAACGGGTAATGCTGATATGCATTTGAAAAATTTTTCGTTATTAGAAGATGTAAGCATGGGATATGTATTGTCTCCTGCCTACGATTTACTTTCTACATCGCTAGTAAATCCTGCAGACACAGAAGAACTTGCTTTGACATTAAATGGCAAAAAACGGAAATTTAAATATGCTGATTTTTTAAGTGCTTTTGAAAATGCTGGTTTGCATAAAAAAGTATTAGATGCAACCCTTACTAATTTTTATTATTGCACCAAAGAAATAAAATATCATGTAGATAAAAGTTTTTTAAGTAATGAATTTAAAGACCAATTCAAACAATTATTTACAAAGCGTTGCGACACTCTTTTTAAGGATGCAGATTTGAAATTAAGTCATTAATTTTTTAAAAACTATCTTTGCCAACTATGAATACTTGGGACGACATAAAACTAAGCAGTACTATCAGAAATGCAATTGACGATTTGGGCTACACATCTCCAACACCAATCCAAAAAGAAGTGTTTGGTGTGGCTATGAGTGGGCAAGATGTATGTGGTATTGCACAAACTGGTACTGGTAAAACAGTAGCTTATGTATTGCCTTGCCTAATGCATTGGAAATTTGCAAAAGTAAAAGACCCTCAAGTATTAATTATAGTGCCAACAAGAGAATTGGTTGTGCAAGTATTGGAAACAATTTTGGCTCTTGCAAAATACACCAATGCAACAGCTGTTGGCGTGTTTGGTGGTGTAGGCTTGAATCGTCATAAATTGGAATTAGAAAATGGTGCAGACATTATTGTGGGAACACCTGGTAGAATGTTTGATTTGATGATGGCTAGAGCATTTAAAACAAAAAATGTAAAACGTGTAGTGATAGACGAAGTGGATGTAATGTTAGATTTGGGTTTTAGAACTCAATTAAATAGCATTTTAGATTTAGTACCACCTAAGCGTCAAAATTTATTATTCTCTGCTACTATGCAAAGTGATGTTGCGCAGTTTATAAAAGATCATTTTGTAAATGTAGCTCGTATAGAAGTAGATGCAGTTGGTAAAACAGTGGATGCAATCGAACAAATTGTATATGATGCTGTAAACTTTAATACTAAAATGAATTTGTTGCGCAATGTATTAAATGGTGAAAATGCTTCTAAAGTATTAATATTTACATGCAGCAAAAAAATGGCAAATCGGGTGTATGAAAGATTGGCTTTGGAATACGAAGATGATGTTACAATTATTCACTCCAACAAAGAACAAACTTTTAGATTTAGAGCAATTGAAAATTTTGAAAGTGGTGCAATTAGAATTTTAGTAGCAACAGATATTTTGAGTAGAGGTATAGATGTGTCAGATATTAGCCATGTAATTAATTTTGATGTGCCTGACATTGAAGAAAATTATATTCATAGAATTGGTAGAACAGGTAGAGCTACAAAAAAAGGTATTGCCATTACCTTCAATACTGAAAAAGAAAATGATATGCTTAAGGCAATTCAAAGTTTTATAAATATCGAAATACCTAAAAAAGATTTTCCTGATGGGGTAGAGGTGAATGAAGAATTACTAAATTGGGAAATAGAAAACCCAAATCAAAAAGAGCTGAATGCTGCATTGCCTAAAGTAGAATCACAAGGCGCATTTCATGCCAAAGCAGAAAAAAATGTAAAGGTGAATGTAAAAGTTTCTCGTAAAGAAAAAATGATGGCTAAGTATGGTAAAAAAATTACCAGAGGGCAAAAACCAACTAAGCGAAAAAAATAAGCCGTTAAGCAATGCAATTGCTACCAAATATATTAATGCTAACATCTAATATCTAAGCGCTTTGCGTTATCTTTGCGCACTTTTATCAATCAAAAATAATAAATAATGGCTTTACAAGTAGGCATAGTAGGATTACCGAATGTAGGAAAATCTACACTTTTTAATGCAGTTAGCAATAATGCAAAGGCACAAGCTAGCAATTATCGCTTTTGCACTATCGATCCAAATATTGGCTTGGTAGATGTACCAGATGCTAGACTGAATAAATTGGCAGAATTGGTAGTGCCTGAAAGAATTTTACCAACTACTATCGAGTTTGTAGATATTGCAGGTTTAGTGCGTGGTGCCAGTAAAGGTGAGGGATTGGGCAATAAATTTTTAGCAAATATTCGCGAAGTAGATGCTATTGTTCATGTGATTCGCTGCTTTGAAGATGAAAATATTTTAAGAGAAGAAGGCCCAATTAATCCTGTTGGCGACAAAGAAATTATTGATACAGAATTGCAATTAAAAGATTTAGAAAGCGTAGAAAAAAAACATTCTCGTTGCGAAAAATTATTGAAAATGCAACCAACTATTAAGGTGGAGCTAGAAGTGCTAGCAAGAGTAAAAGCGCATTTAGAGCAGGGGAAAAATGTGCGTGAGATGGATTTGACTAAAGAAGAATTACCTGCAATTGCAGATTTGTTTTTATTGACCGCAAAAAAAGTAATGTATGTAGCAAATGTAGACGAAGCTAGCTTGCACACCGGCAATAAATTTAGTGAGGCTTTAATAGAATCTGTAAAAGGAGAAGGCGCTACAGTGATTGTAATGAATAATAATATTGAAGCGCAAATAAGTGAGTTGGAAAGCGATGAGGATAAACAAATGTTTTTAGAAGAATACCAATTGAAAGAACCGGGATTGAACAGATTAATTCGCAGCGCATATTCTTTATTAAATTTAATAACATACTTTACGGCAGGAGTGCAAGAGGTTCGCGCTTGGACTATTATAGATGGTTGGAAGGCGCCTCAGGCAGCAAGTGTGATACATACCGATTTTGAGAAAGGCTTTATTAAAGCAGAAGTAATTGGCTACGATGATTTTGTAGCTTATGGTAGCGAAGCAAAATGCCGCGAAGTAGGAAAATTAAGAATAGAAGGGAAAGAATATTTAGTGAAAGATGGTGATGTTATGCACTTTAGATTTAATGTATAATATGCAACAGCAAGACATTAAAGTAGCTTGTTTTAATATTTAATAGTTACCAAAATCAAACTACCTTCTTAGATCCTGTAAATTATACTACAGCGAAGAAGTTGAATAATTTCCTAAATGAAATAAAAAAAGCCACAACAAATAATTGCTGTGGCTTTTTTTATTATTTTTTTTAAACTAAGCTAAAGTAAGTGTGCTTAAAACTTCATTCATATTTCTAACAGCATCAGCACTTTTATTAAATTCTGCTTGTTCTGCTTCATTCAATTTGTAATCAACAATTTTCTCCCAACCATTTTTTCCAATAATTACTGGTACACCTAAGCAAATATCAGATTGGCCATATTCGCCATCTAATGCTACGCAACAAGGGAATAATTTCTTTTGGTCTCGTACTATGCTTTCTACCAAAGCAGCGCCAGCAGCACCTGGTGCATACCATGCGCTTGTACCTAATAATTTAGTTAGTGTAGCTCCTCCAACCATTGTATCTGCGCTTACTTTTGCTAAAGTTTCTGCATCTAATAGTTCGCTAACCGCTACGCTATTATAGGTTGCATATCTAGTTAATGGAATCATAGTTGTATCACCATGTCCTCCAATTACTACACCTTGCAAATCGTTAGGACTGCAGTTTAATGCGTTGCTCAAATTAAATTTGAAGCGCGCACTATCCAATATTCCACCCATACCTATGATGCGATTTTTTGGCAATCCACTGCTTTTTAATGCCAAGTATGTCATTGTATCCATCGGGTTAGATATTACAATAATGATTGCATTTGGGGAATATTTTAAAATATTATCTGTAACACCTTTTACAATTTGTGCATTTGTACCAATTAATTCTTCGCGAGTCATGCCTGGCTTGCGCGGAATACCAGAAGTAATTACAACTACATCACTATTTGCAGTTTTGCTATAATCGTTAGTACTACCAGATACTTTTGTGTCAAAGCCGCATAATGTGGCAGTTTGCATCATGTCTGCTGCTTTACCTTCTGCTAAACCTTCTTTAATATCTAAAATGACTAACTCTTCGCAAATTTGGCGGCGAGCAATATTGTCTGCACAAGTTGCACCTACTGCACCTGCACCTACTACTGTTACTTTCATAATTTTTTTAATTTTAATTTTTGTAATGCAAATGTATTAAGCAATTGGGTTTGCTATACATGATGTTGGTAGAAAAGCATCTGATTTTTATTATAAAAATCAACATGAGGAACGAATGTTAGATTTTTCAATCCCGATACCGAGGTTACACTTGTTACAGGAGCTGACTTGTGCCGATTGAAACATTGGCAGGCACGAAGACAACAAAAGGTATCATGCCTTATGATTTGGATTTTTTTTGAAGCTATTCCTGCTATTCATTTCTCCCGATTTAACATCGGGATTCATTATTATCAGCGCTATTACAGAGTGCTACTAATTATAATAGCTGTTTCATAATTATAATGAAATATCAGAAATAATTTTTCAGTATCTATTAATTCTGGATGCCAAATTTTACAAATATCATACAATAATTAACTACTCATTTCCTTCTTTGCTTTTTACCAAAAATACCCAATCATTTTCTTTTAATAAATAGCCATATTCGTAATTGAAATAATATACAGAGCCAGTTTTGGTTTTGAAAGTATTTGTAAAATATTTAAAATTAAAACCAGCTTCTATCATTTTGGCTTTAGATACACTAGCTGTTGTAGCACCAGATTTTTGAATAAACTCTTCTATCAACCTTCTGTTTTTACGCAAAATATTATTAATGTTGCGAATGTAATTAGTGCTATCACTATTCTGTTGATTGTTGTAATTATTACGGCATCCATCATCACAAAATTTCTTATCAATTCTGCCTTTTAATATTTTGCCACAGGCTAAACAATTTTTTGCTACAGTAGAGGTAATCATCGTCAATGTATTTATATTTTAACTGTTTTCCTTTTCTTTTTGAATATTTTTTTCGATGCTTTTGGCATTTCTTTCTTCTCTAAAATTTGCGGCGGATTATCCATATCCATTCTCAATTCCGATTTATCTCTGTTTAATGCACTTTGTATTTTAGACATCGGCACATCTTTATAAAGTATATCAATTAGTTTTTTATCTCTACCATAAATCATAATTTGTGGTATTCCTTCCATCGCAAAAATAGTAGGAGTTATATAATCCATATCTAAGCCTATTTGCAATTGTGGCGTGTATTCGTATTTTGTATTTTTTATAAAGCCAGGTAAATAAGGCATCATATTATCACCAGTTACAAATACAAATTGTGTATTAGGAAATTGGTCTAAACTTTTTAATATCAATTTAGTTTCTTCCATGCAATGCTCGCAATTTGGGTTGAACAAAACCACAATTGCACTTTTAGTTGCAGGAATTTCTTTTGTGCTATATTTTGTGCTATCTACTTTTAAAATGGTAAAAATTGGCATGGCTGCTCCTGGTATATTATTGGCCATATTAATTTCTTTTACAGGATTGCTATTGTACATTAAATTTCTTAAGCTATCTCTGTTTTGTGCGAAGCATAAATTGCCAATGATGCTAAGTAATACAATTATTTTTATTTTCATTTTTTAAATTTTAGATAATTTATTTTGTAAAATCAAATCGGCTAGCACAATTGCAGTGTAAGCATTTACAATTGGTATTGCACGCGGTACTGCGCATACATCATGCCTGCCTTTAATTTCTATTGCAATATTATCACCGTTTTCATTAATAGTTTGTTGCGCTTTTGTAATGCTGCTAATTGGTTTAAATGCTGTTCTGAAAATAATTGGCATACCATTGCTAATGCCACCCTGTATGCCTCCGCTATTATTTGTTTTTGTATGTATTGTATTATTGCTTATTGCAAATTCATCATTATGTTGACTACCATTTTTAGTAGCAGCAGTAAATCCTTCTCCGTATTCAAATCCTTTTACAGTATTGATGCTTAACATTGCTGCACCCAATGCGCTTTGTAGCTTTGCAAAAATAGGTTCTCCAATGCCAACCGGTAAATTGGTGATGGTTGTTTGAATGCATCCGCCTAATGTATCTCCATTATTTTTTGCGGTTGCAATTTCTGTTAAAATGTTTTCTGTTGTTTTTGCAGATGGGCATCTTACTTCACTTCCGAAAATTTGAGTGTCAGTAAAATAAGAAGCTTTTTCTTCCTCACTCATACTTGCATTGCCTATTTGATATACATAAGATTGAATGTTTACATCTGCATAAATGTGCTCTATCAATTGCAATGCCAATGCACCAGCTGCTACTAAAGGCGCTGTAATGCGAATGCTGCTTCTGCCCCCACCTCTGTAATCGCGAATGCCATATTT
>Ga0114967_10004872_pt1 | contig 10731 bp, 9 predicted proteins | sample M_130628_MF_Meta_FD_92639 | JGI IMG/M metagenome (GOLD analysis project Ga0114967, IMG submission 92639) | Freshwater microbial communities from Lake Montjoie, Canada to study carbon cycling - M_130628_MF_MetaG | ecosystem: Environmental > Aquatic > Freshwater > Lake | place: Lake Montjoie... | reverse complement strand
TTTCGGATGGCAACCGGACGCTGTTCGATCTCATAACTATCAAGGAGGTGTTCTCCCCCCCAGCTCTGTAACGATGCGGCGAGTTTCCAGCTGAGGTTCACGGCGTCGAGAATTCCGGTGTTCATACCAAATCCGCCGGTGGGGGAGGTGAGGTGGGCCGCATCGCCGGCGATGAACACACGACCGCGCCCGTAAGAATCCGCGACAAGCTGGCGCCGCACCCAGGGCAACATCGATAAGATTTCAAAGTCGAACTCGCAGCCAACCGCTCGAACGATCGCGTGTCGCATCTCCGCCTCGCTAGTGGCGCGGCGCTGGTCATCTCCGACCAAAGAGAAGCGCCACTGGTCCCGGCCGTTGATCGCTACCAGTGTCGCCCAGGTGCCCTCCGGACCAATGAAGATAAATCGATAGCCGGCTTTCTTGTCATGCAGCTGCTCAAGGCCTTCACAGCGGAAAACTGCATTGGTCGTAAAAGTGAGAGCGGGCTCACCGGACATGCCGATGCCGAGACCCTGCCGGATCCTGCTTGACCCTCCGTCGCAGCCGACTAAGTAATCAGCCTCGATCGCCCGTATTTCATCCGTCCGAGGGTCGTGCAATGTCGCAATCACACCGCCCCCCCTATCCTCGAAGCTCAACAGTTCGGTGTGGTACTGAAAGTCGACCAGCCCGGATTCATGAGCGAATCGTGCGAGCACAGGGTCGAAGAAGTTCTGCGGGCAACGTTCCCGTTTCTGAGGGCTCTGAGGTGGGCACTTCTCGCGGCTCGGAGACGGGAAAATCTCTCGGCCGAACTCGTAGCCGGTGAGCGTTGTGACCCAAGCGCAATCCTGAGGATAGTCACGGTTGTAGCCGGCATTCTCAACCCAGTCGACGATTCCCCACCGACGGCAGAACTCCATCGTGCGGATACCGACCATGTCCATACGCGGTTGGTCGACCACTCCATCGCCTTTATCGACTAACGTGCATCGCACGCCGCGCCAGGCGAGATCGCCAGCGAGAGCAAGGCCAACCGGACCAGCCCCCACGATCAGGACGGGCGTACGGCTCGGTCTCGTCGCTTTCATTGGTCTTTCCTCAAGAGTGTCATGGTTTGTTCGCTGCTCTGACGCCTAGCCGATGAACGCGCCGCCATTCACATCGATGACGGCGCCCGTGATGTAACCAGCCTCTTCAGAGGCGAGAAAGCGGATCGTCGCAGCCACCTCTTCAGGCGTTCCAAGACGGCCAACAAGCGCGTCGCGCGCAGCCGCCTCGAGCACCGTGCTGCTGGACTGCGCCGCCATCGCGCTAGAGACTTGCCCTGGTGCGATGCAGTTAGCGGTGATTCCATATGCCGCGTAGTCACCCGCAATCTTGCGGGTGAGACCTACCAGTCCAGCCTTGGATGCAACGTAGTGCGTCCCTGCACGATCGGAGTACGTCCGTCCAGCGCGCGACGAGACGTTGATCACCCGACCCTTTCGCCTGTCCTTCATACCAGGTAGAAAGCTCTGCGCGAGCAAGAACGGTGCGGTCAAGTTGACCCGCAGGACGGCGTCCCACTCTTCAAGTCCGATCGACTCTAGGGGCCGGATACGTCCATCTGACTTCGGGTGAATCCCCGCATTGTTGACGAGTACGTCGCAGCCGCCGTGCTCTGAGACGATAGACGCAGCGGCCGAATGCAGATGATCCGCATCTGCAAGATCCACTGTGTATGGAAGGGCTTGATAGCCTTGTGAGGACATCTCTTCAGCAATCTCAACAACGTTCGCGCTGCGATCCAGCAGAAGCACCTTGGCCCCGTCGCGAGCAAACGTCTTCGCTGTTGCGAGGCCGATTCCGCTAGCGGCTCCAGTCACAAGTACGACCTTCCCTTTCAAGAGGCGACCGCCGCGGCTGCAGCGACGCGTCCGAAGATCACTGATTTCGACAGCGACGAGCCACTCATGTAGCCGCTACCGTGGAAGCCGCCGACAATTTCGCCCGCCGCATAAAGATTTGGAATGATCTCGCCGAACACGTCGACACACTCCATGCGGGACGTCACGCGCAGGCCGCAATAGGTGGCTAGCACCCCTGTTGTACAGGGGTAGATATAAAACGGCGGCGTTTCGATCTTAACAAGCGCACCCCAGCCGCGGCCAAGGCTGGTGCGGCCGAAAACAGAGTCGCGTCCAGCATCAACGTCGGCGTTGTAGCGGGTGACCGTGCTTATAAGTCGCTCCGGTGTCAGCCCGACGGTTCTCGCAAGTTCATGGATAGAGTCCGCCCTGCGCACGAGCCCCCTAGCCAGTGCGCCCTCGAGGTCCGTTGCTGAAGGCGCTGGCACAGACTGCGCCATGATGTTCGCGTCCCAGATCTGAAAACCGACACCGTCCATCTGGTCAAGGCAGATCTCACCAAGCTTCTTGTACGAGATGGACTCGTCAGCGAAACGCTGGGCTTCCAAGTTCACTGCGATACCGCCTCGATAGATCGCGAGTCGCAGTATCGCCTCATCAGCACCCCGTGTTTGCAAATCTGGGTAGTTGTTGATTGAAATACCGAATGTGCCATTAACGTAAGCCATGTCAACCAGGTCGGCCCCGAGCTTCCACGCCATCAACAGGCCGTCCCCCGTATTGCCGCTACCCCCAAGTTTCAGCGCTGTTGACATCCGGGGCGCAAACTTCTCAATCAGTTCAGTATTTTGCGAGAACCCACCGGTGGTCAGCACCACCCCGCGCCGCGCGCGGACCTGCCAGTCCCCCTCCTTCAATTCGAATATCGCACCTGTTACGGTTCCTTTGGCATCGGTGGTGAGGCGCCGAGCCGCGGCGCAAGCGAGGAAGTGGACTCGCTCGCTGTCTAGCACCTTGGCATGCAGCGCTTCCATGAGTTGAATCGGCTGGGTAGCATGCGTGCGCGGCACGGTTTGGTTTGAACTAAGGGTTACCGGGTAAAAAAGAACACCCTTGCTCTTCAGCCAAGCGTAGGCATCCGCTTGACCTTCGACATAGACGGAGACCAGCGCCGGATCGGCAAGTCCACCGGACGCCGCATCGATATCGTTGCGAATTTCCTCGGGCGAATCTTTAAATCCCGCGTCCCGTTGCGCCTGCGTGCCGGCGAACGCGAAGGAGCCGCTGCTTTGAATTGTGCTACCCCCGACATCGGCCATCTTCTCAACCAACAGCACGCTGGCGCCGAGTTCAGCCGCTTCCAGCGCAGCTGCGTGGCCGGCAAGGCCGCCGCCTATGACGAGCAGGTCGATCTCAGCGGGGTGAGTAAGATCCATCTCGGCCGGCCTTCTTATTCTCATGTTGATGAATAGCGCCCGCCGGTCACGTGAATGGTCTCCCCGTTGATATAACCCGCATGCGCGGACGCTAGAAAAACCACTGTGGCAGCGATGTCCTCAGCGGTGCCCATGCGCTGGATCGGCGTGCTCGCGCGCGCGCGACGATCAATGTCGTCAAAGTGTGGGAGCTTTGTCACGCGCTCGGTGCGAACGACGCCAGGCGCTACCGAATTAACTGTCACGCCATACCGCCCCAGTTCGATGGCGAGTGCGCGGGTGATGCCGACCACGCCAGCTTTGGCTGCCACGTAATTGGACTTGTTGTGTTCGCCCAGATGTACCCGCGACGAGATATTGATGATTCTGCCCTCACCAGCCTCAATCATCCCGGGCGCAACAGCCCTTGCACACATCCAAGTGCCCTTTAGGCACACGTCGACTACATCGTCCCATTGTTCCTCGGTCATCTCGACCAGAGGACCGTCGCGCGAGAATCCAGCGTTGTTGACGAGAATATGAATGGGACCGAGAGCCTCCTGCACCAGCGCTGCGCACTCGCGCACGGATTCGGCGTTCGCTACGTCCATGCGGAAGGGCAGAGCCCGTCCGCCATTGCGTTGAATAGCCTCCGCAACACTTTGGGCTGGTTCCAGGTCCCTGTCGCACACCGCTACGCAGCAACCTTCAGTGGCGAGCCCGTGCGCAATACCCTCGCCGATCCCTCTGCCGCTCCCAGTAACAATGGCCACCCTACCGCGAATTCCCATATCCATGTCAGATCTCCGTTGGGTGCGAAAAGGTGCCGATCAACCAACCGCACTCGGTCTCGTGCTCAAGCGAGTCAACCCGGTCCACAAAGGCTCTTTGCGCCTGCGGCTCTAACGCATCCTGCGTGAGAATGAAAAACTTTTTCCGAACCTCATCGTGGCTCATAGGGTCACCAGGCGCACCCCTCGGCGCATCCACGCGCCTTCGGAAGATCTCGTTGCCCCTCGCGTCCAGTCCGCGAACGATGCTCTGGTGATAGTGCGTGAGCGAGTCATCTGCGGTCAGATTGACGCACTTCATCGTAGTTCCGACGCGTTTGAGGTGTTTTGCGAAATCCAGGCTGTGGTCCGGCACGATCAGTTCCTCCCCTTCGAGGGCGAGCGCGATGCAGTACTCGGCATGGAACCGTGCCGAATTTGGTGAACTGGGCGGGCCGTTCTTCGACACTCCGGGGATGATGTACGACGGCATGTGCACCTCGATCAGCGCAGCATCGGCAAGTCGTACTCCCTCGGCGCGAAGCGCAAGCACAGCATCGAGCGCCGAATGAATGTAGCCACAGCAGGCGTGGCGCTTTCGCCTTGGCGATGCCAGATGCCAGCGTAGTGGCTCGAGTATGGCGCCGGAATCGAAGCTTTTAGCGAGGGTCGCGTAGAGGCCAATGCGGCTTTCTAGTAGTGACGCTGGCCCAGTAAGGCCTGCCCGCGCATACGCCACAGCCTGCATTGCGACCGTTGCTGGCCAGGCGCCGAAGAGTATCGGTTTGATCGTGCCACCGTTACCAAAGATAACCTCGGCCGGACACCAGCCGGCGAGTGTTCCGGCGATGGCGAGGGCTTCGGCAGTTTGCTCTTCATTTAGTTCACTAAGTCGAGATATGGCCGCTGCTGCACCGATGGTGGATGGAATCCCCGGTGGCGTGATGCCGACCTCTTCGTAAGGCTTCATGGTCGGGTAGTAGGCTGCGTAAATCCGGCTCGTCACTTCGATACCGACTACGACAGCGTCGACCAGTTGCGCACCAGCCACCCCATTGGCTTCCGCAGTAGCCAACGCAGCGGTCACAACGGCGATGCTTGCGTGACCACCCGTGAGGTCGTTGAGTTCGAAGAGATCCCCGGCATACCCGTTCAACCGCGCAGCCGCACTTGTCGAAAATCTCTTCGTAGCCCCGACGACTGATGCGACCCCAAGCCCCTCCGACAACTCGAGTTCAGCTTGAAGGAATCGATGCGTTTCCGGTGCAGTGCTGCCCGCCACCATACAACCCACCGTATCGAGAATACTTAACTTGGCCTCTTTCGATACCTCCGGTGGAACGCCCAGATATGCTCGGCAGGAAAAATTCGCCAAATGGCGCAACAGACCTGCACCAGCGTGAGCGTTTCCCTCCGTCATTGCTTATTCCGGCTGGACGTTGGCTGCCCGGGCGATATCTCGCCAGCGGGCGGTCTGCTGTTCGATGAGCTTGCGCATGTCCTCAGGGGTTTCGACAATCGGGTACTGACCCGTTTCCATGATTTTCGTCTTCACGGTCGGATCGACCAGCGCAGCGGCGACCACGGAGTTGATCCGATCCACGACGTCCTTCGGCATCTTGGCCGGACCAAGGACGCCGTTCCATGGTTCGACGACGAAACCGGGATATCCCTGCTCGATCATGGTCGGGATACCCGGAGCGAGATCAGTGCGCTTCTCGCTCGTAACTGCGATGGCCCGCAGCTTACCGGCCTTGACTTGCGGCATGGAGGTGGTCACGGTGTTAAAACCGAATAGAAGTCGCCCCGTCATCAGGTCCGAGAGCGCGGGCGAATCGCCCTTATAGGGCACATGCGAGAGATTTAGCTTCGTGAGCGTCGAGAACCACTCCCCGGCGAGATGGTTCACCGATCCGATTCCCGCAGAAGAAAAGGCGCCCTTATCTGGATTGGCCTTCGCATAAGCGACCAACTCGCGCACGTCATTGATTGGAGCAGTCGGCTGCACAACCAGCACGTATGGGTAGCCGGCAAGCATGGCCACCGGGGTCAGGTCACGCAGAGGCTCGTAAGACATCTGCTTGAGCAGCGAAGGACTGACAGTGAGTGCGCCGCTGGTACCAACCAGTAGCGTATACCCGTCCGGTGCCGAGCCGATCACTTCCCTCGCCGCTAAGGCGCCATTCGCACCTGGCCGATTCTCCACAACGAAAGCTTGTCCAGTTTGCTGCGTCAGACGCTGCGCGATAAGCCGAGCGACGAGATCTGTCGGTCCGCCCGGGGCAAAACCGACGAGTAACTTCACAGGCCGAGCGGGCCAAGTCTGCGCCGAAGCGCACAGAGCGCTTAGGAGAAGAGTTGCAAAGACGATGAGTTTCTTCATGGGTTGTCTCCTTAAAAAGCTGAATTTTGTTGAGCGGCAGGCCCCGCAGCGAAGCGTCCGGCAAGGCGCCCGAAAATGGCGGCCTTCCCGAGTGCGGACCCGCTCATGTAGCCTTCCCCGTGGAAGCCGCCGATCACCTCGCCCGCTGCATATAGGCGTGCGATTGGTTCCCCGCTTTCGCGTAGAACCTGCATGGTCTCGTTCACGCGTAGCCCCGCGTACGTGGACAGCAACGCAACGGAACAAGGTAATGCGTAAAAAGGGGGCATGTCGATTGGCACAAGCTTGCCGAAACTGCCGCCCAAGGTTGATCTTTGGAAGTCAGCATCGAAGCCGGCATCAACAAAATTGTTATAACGCGCCACGGTCGCTTCAAGCTGTTCGCCATCAAGGCCAAGCACCGCTGCCAATTCGCGTAAGGTGCCAGCCGAACGAACGAGCCCCATTTGCTCTGCGCCTTTCAAATCGTTGACGCTGGGATTTGTGACTGATTGGTTCATGACGCGCTGGTCGAAGATCTGAAAAGCAATTGCCTTCGGCTGTTGCAGGCATTGGGTAGCGAGCTTTTTATAGGACTGCGACTCGTCGGCGAAGCGTTTCGCATCAAGATTTACCGCGATACCGCCCCGATACATCGCCATCCGCAGCACGAGTTCATCGCCTGCCCAGAAGCTGGTGTCTGGGTAGTGATTGATCGCGACACCGAAGGTGCCGGCCACGAATTGCATGTCAGCGAGGCCAGCTCCCAACTCGGCCGCCATAAGGAGCCCGTCGCCAGTGTTGCCCGCCCCACCCCAGGCCGGCGCGATACTTAAACCGGGCGCGTAACGATCAATGAGCGCCCCGTTTCGGGTGAAACCCCCGCTCGCCACGACCACCCCTGCGCGTACCGCCATCAGAGCGACACCCCCTGACCCCTCAACTTCAACAGCGTTTACCTGGCCAGTAGTCCCAAGATGCAGGTGCTTCGCCGCTGTTTGCGGCACAAAATGGATGCGGCCATTCTTGAGCGCCTTAGAGTGCAACGTCGAGATCAATTGCCCCGAATTGGTCGGGTGCGTGCGCGGAACCGCCGTTCCAGAGCTGAGTGTGATGCCGTGAAAGAGAACGCCGCTGAGCTTGAGCCATTCATAGGTCTCAAGCTGATTCTCGACATAGACTCGGACAAGCGCTGGATCTGCACGGCCACCGGAAATTTTGAGGAGTTCCTCCGCCAAACGATCGGAAGAGTCCTCGATACCCGCACTGCGCTGAAGGTCTGTGCCTGCCAGCGCGAAGGAGCCAGCGCTCATAACGCTGCTGCCACCCGGCATAGCAGTCTTCTCTAGGAGGACCACGTCGACTCCCGCTTCCGCGGCCGCGAGCGCCGCGCAATGGCCCGCCAAACCGGCGCCGAGTACAACGACATCGGTCTGGGCGGGCAGCACCGAAGGAATCATATTGCTCATCGGGGCAACAGCGTTTCGGCGACCACCTCAACGATCTCGGCAAGCAGGCGCAACAGGCCCCAAAACGCCGCAGCAGCGATGAGCCCGGCTGCAGCAACGACCGTTGGCTGCCCAAAGATCAGTGCCACCAATGCGGCAGAGGCAATGACTACGCCAACAACGAGCGCCAATCGGCGTCCGTAGCGCGCGACGAACAAAACGGCAGGGTATTTATTCGGCATGTTCGCCTTGCTCAAGCAAGCGCCGTGGACTCGTTCAGGATGTGTTCTGCGGCGCGAAGACCCGTTACGCTCGATTTGACGAGGCCGCCGACGTAACCTTTCTTCTCTCCACCCTCGAGGCCACCACTCGCGCAGCCAACTGCGTAAAGGCCAGGGATCGGATCTTCCGATGCAGTCAGAACCTGCGCATCTGCGTTGATGGAGATACCACCCATGGTGTAAGTGATGCCTGCGCAGGCGGGAAAGGCCATGAACGGCGCACGTTCAATTGCGTAGGGCTGAAATTTCGCGGAGGTGCGCGTGGGCCTGAGTTCGCCCAATTCGCCGCTGGCAAGGGCCGCGTTGTAGCGGCGGACTTCAGCCGAAAGTGCTGCAGGATCGACGCCGCACTGTCTCGCCAGCTCCTCTAAAGAGTCCGCCTTGTAAACGGTTGCGCCGGCATCAAGTAGGCGAGGATTGGGCGGCAGCAAGCCAAAGCTGCCTCGCTCTTCCCAAATGCGGCTGTCAGCGATCACGACTTTGTCCGATGGGTTTTCTGACGCGGCGATCGCATTGGCCATGTCCACCCCACCCAGCCCTTCATCAGAGAAGCGCTTGCCATCGGCTCCGACGACAATTCCCGCAGCCAAGATGTAATCCAGCCAGTTGTACGGCCAGAGCTTGTCGTTACCGAAGGCGTCTTTCGACAACACATGGCCGTAGAAGCCGCGCAGATCCGACATTGCGGCCCCGGCCTCGACAGCCATGGTCATGCCATCGCCCATCCCGGACCGCGCGTTGCGCTGAAATAAGTGCTGGGGTTGAGATGAGATAGGTCCGCGAGTCAGCTGATCATTTGCCTGGAAGCCCCCATCAGCGATCACCACGGCTGACGATGCGACTCTAAAGGGCCGTCCGCCGCCGTCCTCGCCCTCGAATCCGCAGACTGCGCCTTCACTCTTAAGCAGCTTTGTCGCGCGGTATCCACGAAGAAGTTTTCCACCCTTTCGAACCAGCTCTGCCTCAAGAGTGCGCAGCATCACATCGCCGCCGCGCCCTTCCCATTGCCGCCCCTGCGGAGTGATCGTAGGCGGCGACAACATGAAACTTTGATAGTCGTAAGGGCCCTTGATAAAGCGGATTCCCGCGGCCTGCATCCATCGAACGGCACGCAAGCCGTCGCGCGCAACCGCCTTGGCAACGTCTGGCCGAGCGTTATTCCCGGTCACCTCCATGATCCTCTGCTCTAGCAGAACCGGATCACTCAAAACATCGGTCAGACAACAATGCCAAATGCCTGCCGTGATTCGGGAGTTGCATAGGTAGCGATCGTCGGGAGATTTCTCGAAGACCACAACATGACGGCCACCTTGAGCCACGCGAACGGCGGCAACCATGCCCGAAATTCCGCCCCCGATGATGGCAACGTCGCATCGGATCGATTCTGCATTTGACATCGAAAAGTGCTTTCTAAAAATGACGAAAAAGCGCAGTGGATCTTTGGTCTTACCATTATGCAACAATGACCAGAAATCGTATAGGCGATTAACCACTCAAAAGAGATTACCTTTTCTCCATGGCCGACATACACAGCGACTTCAAACCGATTCAGACGCGTCGAACCTTTGAGGAGGTCATCGCACAGGTTCGGGCGATGCTGTTCGACGGCAGCCTCAAACCCGGCGACCGCCTGCCCCCGGAGCGGGAACTCTCGCAGATATTGGGCATAGGTCGGCCCGCCCTCCGTGAGGCCCTGCGGGTGCTAGAGGCCAACGGACTGGTCGTTCTGCGCAAAGGCAACACAGGCGGCGCTTTCGTCTCTTCAGGCCGGGCCAGCCTTGTGTCAGACAACATGGCCGACCTGCTTAGGCTGGGTAATGTCTCGATTGACGAACTTTTTGAAGCGCGGCTCTGGATCCAGTCCGCGCTGGTGCGTGCCGCTTGCGATAGAGCCACCGCGGCTGATCTGTCCGCCTTGGGCGAGAACGTCGACGAAGGCGAGAGGCTTCATCTGGCGGGACTCGCCGCCGAGCGGATCGCAGTCAACATCGACTTTCACAACTTGCTGGCTCAGGCTACCCACAACGAGGTGGCGGTGATGGTCTCGCGCGGACTTACTGACGCCCTACGAAATCTAATCAGGGAGGTTGGGTCGGACCCGGTGCCTTCACTGTTCAGCGATCGGCGCGCATTAGTGAGCGCACTTGAAACTCGCGACGAGGCTGCTGCTGTGAAGGCAATCACGAAAATCCTGAGGACAACGATGCCTACTTACCAGCGACTTGCAGAGCAGCGCAGACTTGCTGAAGAAGCCTTGAGGCGCCCGCGCCGCATACGCGCTAAGTCAACTTGAAGCGCTACCATCAGCGCCACAAATTCTGACCGTACGCCAATTGCTGTCAGCTTGGGACTGTTACCGCCACCCCCTCCGCCTCATCCAGTTACAGCGATGGCGATCGGAAGGCAGGCTATGGTGCAACCTGATTTGGATATCATGGCTACCGTAGTCTCGTCCGAGTTGCAGACGGACCAGCGCAGGCTTTCTTGCCGGAGTGCCACCTCGCGAAGCTCTGAAACGCTCTCAGTCTATAAGGCCGCTTTCAGGCCTAGGAGATGGAGTTTAACGACGTAATAACCGCAGGCTTCAAACCAGCCGGGGCCTTCTGGAGTATTGAGCATGGGT
>Ga0114967_10004871_pt1 | contig 10731 bp, 7 predicted proteins | sample M_130628_MF_Meta_FD_92639 | JGI IMG/M metagenome (GOLD analysis project Ga0114967, IMG submission 92639) | Freshwater microbial communities from Lake Montjoie, Canada to study carbon cycling - M_130628_MF_MetaG | ecosystem: Environmental > Aquatic > Freshwater > Lake | place: Lake Montjoie... | reverse complement strand
TGCTGCGCGAGTCGCTGGCGCGGGAGTTCCGGTACCGGGATCGCCTGCGGGGCGACCCGGGGCGCCGCTCCGGCGGGGAGCACCACCTCCACCTCGACCACGGGCTCGGAGAACGTCTTGGGTTCCTTCGGCGCGGCCGGAGGGGCCGCAGGAGCCTGCCCGAACGCCGAGCATGCGCCCGCGAGGACGGTGACGACGAACGTCACGCGGATGTGATGGCCCGCGCGTTCGACTCGATCCATGCCGTCTTGCGTTCGATGAATGCCAGGAACCCGTCCGCGCGCAGGTGCGCGAACCGGCCCGAGCGGGCAATGGGCACGATGCTCTCGAGCGTGCACGATTCGATCATAAGCCACGGCAGCGCGTCCCGTTCCTGGGAAACGAGCGCCATTCCCATGCCACGGCCGAGGCCGTCGGAGAGTGCGGCAATGCGGCGCAGGTCCAGCTCCGCCTGCCAGCGCTCCTGCGGCACCGCGGCGATCGGCGAGTTGCCGAAGTGGACGAGCGCGTTGGCCGCCTCGCACACGCGGTGATCGGAGCGAACGCCGTCGAAATCGATGATGGCGCGCACCCGCCCGGCATCGAAGATGACGTTCCCGGGGTGGGTGTCGCCGTGCACGCACAGCCAGGGGGATTGGTCGAGCCCAGCCTGCTCGACGCGCAGGTATGCACGGCGCGCACGGTCCATGAGCACCTCGAGCGTCCCGCGGAGCGTCGCGATGTCCGTATCCGGGTCGGCCTGCGAGATGGAGCCCAGGATCGGCTCCAGCGCCACGTCGAACGTGCCGGCGCGATGGTACGAGAAGCGGCCAAGCCCGTTCCCGCCGGCAAAGTCCATGGATGCGCGCAGCATGCTGCCGAGCGCAGCGCCCATCGCCGCGGCCTCCGCCACGCGCTGCGACCAACGCTCGCCATCCACCCACTCGAACATCTCGTAGGTGCCGAGCGGACCATCCACCACCGTGGTGCCCGCGGGCGAACGGCGGAGCCGCGCCACGGGCACGCCGGCATCGGAGAGGTGGAGCTGGAATGCGTGGAGCGCGTCCAGGCGCTCGCGCGTGCCGGCACCCGGCGCACGCCGCTTGAGCATGAACTGCCCGTCCGGGGAGCGAAGCCTGCTCTTGGCGCTGAGGCGCGAACCGCGGCCGATGGGCTCGGCCTCGATCGGTCGACGCAAGCCGAACTCGCGCGACACTTCCCGGATCTCCTCCAGGGAGAGGAGCGCTCGCGCGTGGACGATCATTCGGCGTTCTGTGCCTGTTCCTTGATACGGTCGATGGCGGTCTTGATCTCCACCACGCGGCGGCTGATCTCGACGTCGCCGCTCTTGCTGGCGATGGTGTTCGCCTCGCGGAGCATCTCCTGCGCCAGGAAGTCGAGCGCGCGGCCCGCGGGCTGCGGGTTCGAGGGCTCGATGATGGAGCGGAACTGCTCCACGTGGCCGCCAAGCCGAGCGATCTCTTCCGCAATGTCGCTTCGCTCGGCGAAGATGGCAACTTCCTTCACCAGGTCAGCGTCGCTCACCGCGGCGCCAAGGTCCTTGAGCGCAGCCGCCAGGCGCTGCCGCAGGCGCTCCTGGTAGTTGCCGGTGACCTCGGGCGCGCGCGTGCGCACGGCATCGAGGCGCGACTGGATCTGCTCGCCGAATTCGGCCAGGAGCGTGCGGAGCGCCTCGCCCTCGCGCTCGCGCGCGGCCATCAGCGCATCGCACGCCTCGCCCACCAGGCGCATCAGGACCGGTCGCGAGCCTTCGGAGATCGCCTGCGCGCGGTCGTCGGAGATGACGCCCGGCAGCGAGAGGAGGTCGGAGAGGCGGATGTCCTGGGAAAGGCCCGCGCTTGCCGCACTGCGCAGCTGCGCGGCATAGGCCTCGAGCGCCGCCACGTTGATGCGGGCCACGGCGCGTGCGGAGATCTCGGTCCAGCGCACGGTGATGGTGACGCTGCCGCGCACCAGGCGGCGCATGACCAGGGCCTCGATGTCCGGCTCAAGCGAGTCGAACTCCGACGGCAGGCGCATGGTGGCCTTGAAGAACCGGTTGTTGACCGAGCGGATCTCGACCGCAAAGCGCGTGCCGTCCTGCTCGTGCGAGGCGGCCCCGAAACCGGTCATCGATCGAATCACGCTGGTACCTCAGGGAGGCTTCGAAGGTCAGGGCGCGGAAGCCGGGGCGGGCGCGGGTGCCGGAGCCGGAGCCGGAGCCGGAGCCGGAGCCGGTGCAGCGCCCGCGGGAGCCGCCTGCTGCTCTTCCTGCTTCGGATCCTCGAACGGGACCGCGCCGGCAGGCTTGTTCACGGGCTGCTCGGGCGCCAGCGGCACCGTGACCGAGGTGTTGCCTGGCGCGGCCGCGGGCGCGGTGGCCGGTGCGGTCTGCGTTGCGTCCGCTTCCTTGGGAGCGGGCTCCTTGGCGGCCTTGGTCATCTTCAGGTCAAGGATGTTCAGCGAGATGGCCAGCACCAGGTAGATGCCGAAGGCCGTCACCGTGGCGTAGGTCAGCGCATCGCCGGTGCGGCCGCCGAAGGCCGTGTCCGTGCCGCCGCCGCCACCGCCGAACGCCTGCGCCAGTCCGCCGCCCTGCGGGCGCTGGACCAGGATGATCAGGACGAGGGCAACCGAGACGACGAGGAAGAGGATGACGAGGAGCGTGAAGAGGACGCTCATGGGTGTTCCTTCAGTGGCCACCGACCGCCGACCAGGCCTCCGCCGCGGCGCGGCAGATCGAAGCGAAGTCGTCAGCCTTGAGGCTGGCGCCGCCGATCAAGCCCCCATCGACGTCCGGCCCATCGAAGATCGCCCGTGCGTTCTTCGCGTTGACCGAACCGCCATAGATGATGCGGGTTCGAGCGGCGAATCGAGAATCATACAGGTCGGCCAGCACCCGGCGGATGGATGCGTGCATTGCCTGTGCGTCCTCGGGGCTTGCGGTGCGGCCCGTGCCGATGGCCCACACCGGCTCGTACGCCACCACCACACGCTCCACCGTCTCCGCCTTCAGTGTCCCGAAACATCCGCGCAACTGATGCGCCACCACGGCTTCGGCCCGTCCGTCGTCGCGTTCGGAGAGCGTCTCTCCAACGCAGAGCACCGCCACCAGGCCGCTCTCGAGGGCGATGGCGAGCTTCTCGTGCAGCAGTTCATCGTCTTCTCCCAGCCCGTGGCGCCGCTCAGAATGACCAATAATCACAGAACGACACCCGACATCGCAGAGCATGCCGGCGCTCACCTGGCCGGTGAACGCGCCGCTCACGTCGGCAGAGCAGTCCTGCGCGCCAAGGAGCACGGCGGAGTGGCCAAGCGTCCGGCCCACCGTGAAGAGGTACGGGAACGGCGGATAGACGGCCGCATCCACCGATTCCTCGACGCCCGCGGCGGCCAGCGCGGCCAGCACCGCATCGGCCAGCTCCACGCCGGAGGCAAGGTCGGTGTTCATCTTCCAGTTTCCGCCGATGAATGGCCTGCGTTCCGCGTGCATGGCCCGCAGTCTACGGGCCGTGGCCACGCACCCACGCCGCCGTGGGCGCCCACCCCCTTCCCTACACTGCCCCTCCCATGCCGACGACTGCCCGCACTGCCGCCGAGATCCGCCGCGCGTACATCGCCTTCTTCGAGGAGAAGTGCGCCCACACCATGGTGCCGTCGAGCCCGGCGATCCCGTTCGACGATCCGACGCTCCTCTTCGCGAACGCCGGCATGAACCAGTTCAAGGACGTGTTCCTCGGACGCGGCACCCGCAACTACACGCGCGCGGTGAACACGCAGAAGTGCATCCGCGCCGGCGGCAAGCACAACGACCTCGAGGACGTGGGCCGCGACACCTACCACCACACCTTCTTCGAGATGCTGGGCAACTGGTCGCTCGGCGACTACTTCAAGCAGGAAGCGATCACCTGGGCGTTCGAGCTCCTGACCAAGGTCTACGGCGTCGACCCGAACCGCCTCTACGCCACCTGGTGCGCCGGCGACCCGAAGCAGGGCGTCGAACCGGACCACGAGAGCCGCGACCTCTGGCTCAAGTACCTGCCCGCGGACCACGTGATCCCCGGCAGCATGAAGGACAACTTCTGGGAGATGGGCGAGACGGGCCCGTGCGGCCCGTGCACCGAGATCCACTTCGACCGCATCGGCGGCCGCAACGCTTCCGAGCTGGTGAACACCGGCGATCCGGACGTGCTGGAGATCTGGAACCTGGTGTTCATCCAGTTCAACCGCGAGCCGGGCGGCAAGCTCACGTCGCTTCCCGCCAAGCACGTGGACACCGGCATGGGCCTCGAGCGCCTGGTGAGCGTGCTGCAGGACAAGCGCTCCAACTACGACACAGACATCTTCGGCCCCATCTTCGAGCTGACGCGCACCGTGACCGGCGCACGGGCCTACGGCGGCAAGCTCGAGGACGCCATCGACACCGCGTACCGCGTGATCGCGGACCACGTGCGCTGCCTCTCCATCGCGGTGGCCGACGGCGCCGCGCCCGGCAACGAGGGCCGCAACTACGTCCTGCGCCGCATCCTGCGCCGCGCCATCCGCGCCGGGCACCAGCACCTGGGCGCGCGCGAGCCGTTCATCTACAAGCTCGTGCCCGCCGTGGTCACCACGCTCGGCGACACGTTCCCGTCGCTCGTGCAGCAGGCCTCGCGCGTGGTGCACGCCATCCGCGAGGAGGAGATCGCCTTCGGCAAGACCCTGGACCGCGGCATCGCACTGTTCGATGAGGCTGCGAAGCGCGCCGGCGCCGGCAGGAAGATCTCCGCGCAGGACGCCTTCAGCCTGCACGACACGTTCGGCTTCCCCATCGACCTCACGCAGGTGATGGCCGAGGAACGCGGCATGACCGTGGACGTGGCCGGCTACGAGGCGCTCATGGAGGCCGCGCGCGAGCGCAGCCGCGAGGGCGGCACCAAGGCCGAGGGCATGCACATGCCGCCGCCGGACGTCCTCGAGAAGCTCCGCACCGCGCTCCACGTGCACGCCACCGACGACAGCGCGCGCGACGGCGCCAAGCCAACCAACGCCGACGTGGCCGCCATCTGGGACGGGCACGCGCTCGTGAACAAGGCGGTCGAGGAACAGCGCGTCGCCATCATCGCGCGCAAGACGCCCTTCTACGCCGAGGGCGGCGGGCAGGTGGGCGATTCCGGCATGATCGAGCTGCAGGGCGGCGCCGGACGCACGCACCGCTTCAAGGTGGAGGACACGCAGCGCGCCGGTGAGTTCGTGCTGCACGTCGGGCGCCTCGAGCACGGCACCGTGGCGGTGGGAGAGCACGCCACGCTGACGGTCGAGCGCAGCCGCCGCGAGCGGATCGCCGCCAACCACACCGGTACGCACCTCATGAACCACGCGCTGCGCGAAGTGCTCGGCGGCGAGGTGGAGCAGCGCGGCTCGCTGGTGGCCGACGACCGACTGCGCTTCGACTTCACGCATCCCAAGGCGATGAGCCACGAGGAGCTCGCGAAGGTGGAGATGCTGGTCAACGCGAAGATCGCCAAGACCATGGTGGTGGACGCCCAGGTGGTGCCGCTCGAACTGGCCAAGGCCATCAACGGCGTCCGCGCCGTCTTCGGCGAGCGCTACCCGGACCCGGTGCGCGTGGTGTCGATCGGCGCCACGGTCCCGGACCTCCTGGCGGACCCGTCCAACCCACGCTGGCGCGAATGCTCCGTGGAGTTCTGCGGCGGCACGCACACGCGAAGCAGCGAGGAAGTGCAGCACTTCGCCATCCTGAGCGAGGGCGCGTCGAGCGCGGGCATTCGTCGCATCTTCGCGGTGACGGGCACCGCGGCGCACGCCGCCGCCGCCACGGCGGCCAACCTGGAGCAGCGCCTGGCCGCGGCCCGGAAGCTCGAGGGCGAGGCCCTCACGGAGGAAGCGACGGCCATCGCATCGGCACTCACGGAACTGCCGGTGTCCGTGGTGTTCCGCCACCGCGTGGAACCCGCGGTGGTCGAACTGCGCGAGAAGGCCAAGGAATGGCGCAAGGCGCAGGAAGGCGCCAACCGCGACGCGGTCGTCGCGCAGGCGCGCGAGATCGCCGAGCGCGCCAGCGGCCTGTTCATCGTGGAGAGCGTCACCGGGGCCGACCCCGCCGCGCTTCTCTCGGCGCTGAGCGCCGTGCGCGCGAAGCGTGCCGACAGCGCCATCCTCCTCATGAGCGCGGACATGGAGGGCGGCAAGGTGTCGATCGCCGCCGACGTGCCGAAGGCGCTCCAGGACAAGGGCCTCAAGGCCGGCGACTGGGCCCGCGCGGCGGCCGAGGCATGCGGCGGCAAGGGCGGCGGACGCCCGGACTTTGCGCAGGCCGGCGGACGCGAACCCGCGAAGCTTCCCGATGCGCTGCGCGCTGCGAAGGCATTCGCGGGAGCACGGCTCGGTGCCTGACGCGCTCCGCTAGGGGGCCGGCGCGTCGGAGCCCGGATCCTCGGATTTCTCCGCCGGACCGTCGGACGCCTCCTGCCGGACCGTTGCAGCCGCCTGCTCGATCGCGTTCGCGGCCATTCGCATCGCGGCCGAGGCACGCAGTGTCCACCGGAGGTGCTCCGAGCTGTCTTGGGACGACGCGCTGCGCGAGCCGGAGACGATGCGCTCCATCGCCGCGGCGATGGCGGAATCCATGAGAGCGACGCGAGCGTCCGCATCGGACTCGGCCGCCCGGCGCGTTGCGGCCGCCGCGTCGTCGTACATCAGGCGCAGTCCGGGATGGGAGAGAAGCGCCCAGTCGCGCAGCGCGGCGGCGCGCGCTGCCGGAGCGGAATCCGCGGGAGGCAGCGCGGCCACGGCGGTTGCGAACTGGCCGACGATCACCGTGCGCAGCCGCGCCATGACCGACCGAAGCGCATCAGCGGCCTCGGGATCACCCGTGCCTGGCGGGATCGCGCTGCGCTCGGCCGCGAGCGACTCGAGCTTCCGGCAGAATTCCGTGCGGTCGACCGGGCCGAACCCGGCGATCGCGGCGGTATCCACGGTGACGAGCTCGGCGACAACCGGCCCGCCGCTTGCGCGAACCAGGATCCCGCAGCAGCCGCATCCCTCGACGTCGATGATCCGGTTGTTTGACCACTGCTCGATCTGCCACGAGGCAAGCCGGTAGACCTCCGCTGGCGTGACCGCAAAGGGTCGCGGATCGGGAACCGCGGAGGCCACGTCGCGCAGCACGGCCTCCGCGCGCGAGACGAGGGAGGCGATGCCGCCCTTCCCGATGCACGCATCCGTCCGCAGGCACGATGCGACGGCGTTCGCGTCCGGCGCGATCCTCGCACCGAGGGCCACGAGCCCCGGCGTCGGCCGGGACGTGACGAGTCCGACGAGGCTCGCTTCGAGCTGCTTCGCGACTTCCTCGAGACGTCCACGCTCGGTGCGGACCTGCTCGACGAGCGCGTCATGACGTCGCCTCCACTGCTCCGCCGCTTCCGGCTCGGCTTCCCCTGGGAACGCGCCGATCCGCGACTCGACCTCCGCCACCGAGAGCGGCGGACGGGGCCAACCCGAGTGGCCCGTCGCGGCATGGAGCCGGATCCAGGCGCCGGCAGCGGGATCCAACGCGCCGATTGACCGCGCGGCCCGCTCGACGGCGTCGGACGAGGCGCGATCCGCCTCCAGACCTTCGGAGACCGGATCGAGTCGCGTGCCGCGCGCCGCCGCGTCGACCTCCCGAGCGATCGCCGCGAACTGGCGAGCGGACAGCGATTCCTCCATGTCCCGTCCCGCCGCCCGCAACGCTTCGCCGGCTCCGAGCGACTCGAGCCGCGCCACGACCCCGGGATCGCACTCCAGGAACTGCAGCGGATCGAGGGGCACTCCGCGGCGGCCGATCTCGACGAGCATCGGCCGTCGCATCAGTGCGGTGGCTCGCGCACGGGCCGCCGCGAGCGAAGGACCGTCGGCACCCGCGCATGCGTTCGTGACGATCGCCTCGAGCAGCGCACGATCGGCCTGCCGCTGGGCCGCGATGTCGTCGCGCACCGCGCGTGCGGCCGCGAGGACACCGGGAGCGTCGGCGGGGACGATTGCGCCGTCCGCGCCGCGCCGAGCCGTGGCCAGTCGAACCCAGAACGCCTCTTCTCCGCCGACCTCGGTGGCATGGTCCCACCTGCCGGCCCACTCGGCGAAGCGGTCTGCCTGCAGCGCGAGCGCGATCGGAATGCCGCCGTCCCCGCCGCAGCAACGCGCGAGCGAGACGGCATCAGCGGGAGAGACCGTCGGGGCCGTCGGGCCGAACACGCCCTGCGCCCGCGCGACTTCCGGGGGCGCGCAGGCAAGAAGGAGGGCGAAGGCGACGAGAGCGCGGGAACGGAAGCGGCGCGAGGCCCGCAACGGCAGGGAGACATTCATGGCGAACGGTCCTTCTGCGGCGAGCCGTCGTCCCACACAGACATGGCCTCCATCCGCACGCGCCCGACCGACTGCTCCGGTGCTCGTTCGATGTCGCCTCGGGGCGCATCGATCCGGAACGCCAGATACCCCATCGTCTGCTCGAGCATCGCATGCGATGGTACCCGGCGTGCGGCCCCGGAAGCCGAGGGAAAGCGCGTCTGCACCGAATGGCCCGGCCCGCGAGCGCCGACCCCTGCAGTACTTTGACGGTCATGACCGGATCCGCCTCCATCAAGTCGGTCCTCCTCGAGGACCGCGTCTTCCCGCCGCCCGCCGACTTCGCCGCGCGCATGGGCACGGTGCACGTCCCGGACATGGACGCGTATCGCGCGATGCACGAGCGCTCGATCCGCGACCCCGAGGGCTTCTGGGGCGAGGTGGCCATGGAATTCCACTGGTTCACGCCGTGGAACACGGTGCTCGAGTGGAACCTGCCCGACGCCAGGTGGTTCGTCGGCGGCACCACCAACGCGTGCTTCAACTGCGTCGATCGCCAGGTGGAATCGGGCCACGGCGACGAGGTGGCCATCCTCTGGGAAGGCGAGCCCATGGGCGCGCACGGACCCGAGGTGCGCCGCATCACCTATCGCGAGCTGCGCGACGAGGTGGCGCGCTGCGCCGCCGCGCTCGAACAGCTCGGCGTCCGAAAGGGCGACGTGGTCACGCTCTACATGGGCATGGTGCCCGAGCTCGCCATCGCCGCGCTCGCGTGCGCGCGCCTCGGCGCCCCGCACAGCGTGATCTTCGGCGGGTTCGCCGCGCAGGCCATCGTCGACCGCGTGCAGGACGCGCAGAGCACGGTGATCGTCACCTGCGACGGCGCGTGGCGCCGCGGCTCGGTGGTGCCGCTCAAGGCGAACGTGGACGCCGCGTGCGCGCAGCTTCCCGGCGTGAAGAGCGTGCTGGTGCTGAAACGCACCGGGAACGACTGCACCATGCAGCCCGGGCGCGATGCCTGGTGGCATGACGTGGTCCCCCAGCAGCCCACCACCCGCGCCTGCGAGCCGGTGGACAGCGAGCACCCGCTCTTCCTCCTCTACACCTCGGGCAGCACCGGCAAGCCCAAGGGCATCCTGCACACCACCGGCGGCTACATGGTCTATACGGCCGCCACCGCGCGCTGGACCTTCAACCTGGTGCCGGGCAGCGGGCAGGTCTACTTCTGCACCGCGGACATCGGCTGGATCACGGGCCACAGCTACATCGTCTACGGGCTCCTCCCCAACCGCGTGCCCACGCTCATGTACGAGGGCGCGCCGAACTTCCCGGCCGAGGACCGCTTCTGGTCCATCATCGCGCGCCACCGCGCCACGCACTTCTACACCGCACCCACGGCCATCCGCAGCTTCATGCGCTGGGGCGACCTGCATCCCGCCAAGCACGACCTCTCCAGCCTGCGCGTCCTGGGCACCGTGGGCGAGCCCATCAATCCCGAGGCATGGATCTGGTACCACGAGAAGATCGGCGGCTCGCGCTGCCCCATCGTGGACACCATGTGGCAGACCGAGACCGGCGGCCACGTCATCACCCCGCTCCCCGGCGCCACCCCCACCGTCCCGGGCAGCTGCACGCTGCCGATGTTCGGCGTGGACGCCGCGGTGGTGGATGACCAGGGCGTGGAGCAGCCGCTCAACTCCGGCGGCCTCCTGGTGATCCGCAAGCCCTGGCCCGCCATGCTGCGCGGCGTGCACGGCGACCGCCAGCGGTTCATCGACACGTACTGGTCGCGCGTGCCCGGCATGTACCTGGCCGGCGACGGTGCGCGGCGCGACCAGCGCGGCTACTTCTGGATCATGGGACGCATCGACGACGTCCTCAACGTCAGCGGCCACCGCCTGGGCACCGCCGAGGTGGAGAGCTCGCTGGTGGGAAGCAAGCTGGTGGTGGAAGCGGCCGTGGTGGGCATGCCGCACGAGATCAAGGGCACGGGCGTCGCCGCGTTCTGCGTCCTGCACCCCGACCACGCGCACGATGCCGGCGACGCCATGCGCAAGCGACTGATGGAGCACGTGGCCAAGGACATCGGCGCCATCGCGCGCCCGGACGTCATCCGCTTCACGAGCGGCCTGCCCAAGACCCGCAGCGGCAAGATCATGCGCCGCCTGCTCCGCGACGTGGCCGCGGGCAAGGAAACCACCCAGGACACCACCACGCTCGAGGACTTCAACGTGCTGGCGAAGTTGCGCGCGGACGACGAGTAATTGGGGCGCGCGGTGTGGCGTTGGTGACGTTCCAGTAACGCCCGCGTACTGGCCCCGTCGCCTTGCGGGGCGGGCGGCATGGCGCCGCCACTGCCCCTCCGGCGAGGGGGCCAGGCACCGTGTTCGCCAATGGCGTCGGTTCGGCAATGGCCTCACCGCCGCG
>Ga0114967_10004869_pt1 | contig 10732 bp, 8 predicted proteins | sample M_130628_MF_Meta_FD_92639 | JGI IMG/M metagenome (GOLD analysis project Ga0114967, IMG submission 92639) | Freshwater microbial communities from Lake Montjoie, Canada to study carbon cycling - M_130628_MF_MetaG | ecosystem: Environmental > Aquatic > Freshwater > Lake | place: Lake Montjoie... | reverse complement strand
TGAATTGATAAATATTGATAGATCGCAAAAAAAACCTCGATGTCACCCTGAGTTTATCGAAGGGTGATTCTGTTTTTGAACCCTGAATCACCCTTCGATAAACTCAGGGTGACATCGATTGTGGGATTAAATCGATTGTGAGGTGACATCGATTGTGTTTTAAGAAATAATCAATCAAAAAAAACGTTACCAATTCTTAAACCTAGTATTTAGAAATCATTACTATCTAATGCGCCCACCTTGCTTTAAAAATTCCAAGGTGACACCGAAGTGTCAATTGTAGCGCTAATTAGTTGTTTCTTCTTACCTCGTTATGTTTGTCACACCGCATCTTTATGCGGTAAGTCCGGTTTTTTTGATAAAAAATAATTTAAATAATGACCTCTTTTAAAAATCTAAACTTAAATCCTAAAATCCTAGCTGCGCTTGAAAATAAAGGCTACACAACTCCTACTCCGATCCAGCTTCAAGCAATTCCTCATGTTCTTGAAGGCAAAGATCTTCTTGGTATCGCCCAAACTGGAACCGGAAAAACCGCAGCTTTTTCTTTACCGATTTTGCACAATTTAACTGAAAGTGCCAAACCTGTAAAAAGCCATTGTGTGCGTACTTTGATTTTAACTCCAACCCGCGAACTTGCTTCGCAAATTGCTGATAATATTGAAATTTATGGCAAAGAACTTGGGCTGCGTTACGCGGTAATTTTTGGTGGCGTTTCGGAACGTCCGCAAATTTCTAATATGCAAAAAGGCGTTGATATTCTTATTGCAACTCCGGGACGTTTACTTGATTTGATGAATCAAGGTCACATCCGTTTCATGCATTTAGAAATTTTGGTTCTCGACGAAGCCGACCGCATGCTCGACATGGGTTTCATCAATGATGTCAAAAAAATCATCGCCAAAGTTCCGCAAGAAAGACAAACTCTTTTTTTCTCTGCAACCATGCCTGAAACTATCGCAGACTTGGCTCACTCAATTTTGAAAAAACCAGTAAAAATTGAAGTAACTCCGCAATCAACAACAGTTGAGCGCATCGAGCAAAAAGTTAACTATGTTGAAAGAGGTAATAAACTGCCACTTCTTAAGCGCATTTTAAAACAAGATGATGCCAAAAGCGTTTTGATTTTTTCTAAAACCAAACACGGCGCTAATAAAATCGTTGATTATCTTGATAAAAGTTCAATCGCGGTTGCGGCAATTCACGGCAATAAATCGCAAGGTGCGCGCGAAAAAGCTTTGTTAAATTTTCGTGAAGGAAAAGTTCAGGCTTTAGTTGCAACTGATATTGCGGCTCGCGGCATCGACATTCCAGCAATCAGCCACGTAATTAATTACGACGTGCCGATGGATCCTGAAAGCTATGTTCACAGAATCGGTCGTACAGCGCGCGCTGGCAGACAAGGAATTGCGATTACTTTTTGTGATCCTTCAGAAACTAAACTTTTACAAGCAGTTGAAAAAACCATTAAATATAAAGTTCCCGTTGACCGCACTCATCCATTTCATGGCGTAGATGCAAGCCCAGAAAGCACCGAACCCCGCCAAGAAAGACAACCACGTCGATCAAATGCGGCTTCGCGCACTAATTCTGCAAGTTCCAGACCAACTCGCGCCAGCTCTTCCGACAGAAGATCCGCACCTTCTTCAGACAGAAGAAGCGCACCGCGCCGTAATGAAGGTGAAAAAAATGGAATTCTTGGATTAATGGGTTTTGGAAAAAAATCTGACCAAGATTCTTCCAAAAGAAAACCGGCTCGTGAAGGAAATTTCAACCGCGAAGGCAATTCAACTCGCACATCTAGAGAATCTAGAGGCGACAAAAAAGGCGGTTTTGGTTTTGGTAGCTGGTTCAAAAAACCATCTGAATCAAGATCTGAAGGCAGAAAAGATGATTCTTTCAGCAATCGCGAAAGATCGTCATCAGGAAATAGAGAAAGACCAGCAGGCGGCGGATTTAGAGAAAGATCTCCGGGCGCTGGCGCTAGAGAAAGAAGCGGCGAAAGAGCTCCTCGCGAAAGAAGAGAAAGTTCATCATTTGGCGAGCGCAGAGAGCGCCCAGCTTTTGGTGGATCTGAACGCAGAGAACGCCCCGCTTTTGGCGACAGACCAGAAAGAAGAGAACGCCCAGATAACGGCAACCGTGAAGGCGCTTCATTTGGTAAAAGTGCAAGAACCGCAATGGTTTCGGGCGAAGGCAGAATCCGCGCTCCTCGCGAAAGAAGAGAAGGCTCATCTTTTGGCGATAGAAAACCTTTCGGCGAAAGAAAAACAGGAGGCTTTGGCGGTGGCGCGAGAAGATCGCCATCATCTGGAAACAGAGCCCCAAGCCCTAAAAAGCGTTGGCAGTAATTAATTGACTGCCTTGATCAGTATGCCAAATTAAACCTCCTCTTTTTGGTTTTCTCTTCCAAATCGCCATGGTTAAGGCTTCATTGACTAATTTTGCTTTCATGTTGCTAGACATATACCAGCCAATGATTTGCCTTGAATAAAGATCAATTACTGTCGCCAGATAAAGCCAGCATCCTTTGGTTGGAATATAAGTTATGTCACCAACCCAATAAGTATCAGGTCTAATCCTTTGCAAAGTACGCGGCAGCCTTTTTTAGCAAATCACGCTCTTGGCTTAACTAAAGCTAATTCTTTCTTAAGGCGTTTATTCTCCTCGAAATAAACAGCTTTATTGCCGCTACTCATATTACTTCCGATTAATTGGTGGGATCTGAATATTTTTCTATCCAGCCATGAAGGGTATTGTGATTAATAACTAAATCTCTGGCAGTTTGAGCAACTGACTTGCCTGATTCAACAGCCAACTGAGCCGATGATATCTTGAATTCCAATGGATAATTGTTCTTCTGATCCTTGGACATGATAATTTTCTATTTTGTTTTTAAAAAACTGTCCGAGAAATGTTAGCCACTGCACCCGTCCTGCTTGGATGTCACCCTGAGCTTGTCGAAGGGTGATTCAAGCCCGAAACTAGAATTACCCTTTGACAGGCTCAGGGGTTGTAAAGGTTACCTAATTCGCTGACAGATTAATCAAATAAAGTCTCTAACTTTATTTGATTAATCTGTCAGCGAATTAGGTAAGCTTTACAAGGGTGACATCGAGTTTTTTTGTGAATCAACGGATAGGTAATAACTAAGAGACTAATCACCGTTCATTTCAATTGAATGAGGTTTTTAGGTTAAAAAATTATAATCAGTATATCCTTTTTCTGTGCCGCCATAAAAAGTGGCGCGATCATATTTGTTTAATTCTTTTTCCTCTTTAACTCTTCTTACTAAATCAGGATTGGAAATATAAAGACGACCGAAAGCTACGGCATCGGAAAGTCCTGATTCCACTGCTTCTTTCGCAGTTTCTGCTGAATAACCGCCGGCAGAAATTAAAACTCCTTTAAATGATTTTCTAAAAATTTCTGCTATATTAACTGCTTCTTTATTTATTTTATCATCGCCACCAGCGCTTGTTGCTCTTGATTCGATTAGATGAACATAAGCAACTTTTCTTTTTTCTAATTCTTCCAAAACATAAGAAAAAAGCGCAACCGGATCAGAATCTTTCATATCATTAAAAGTTCCGTAAGGCGAAAGGCGAACTCCAACTCTGTTGGTGCCCCAAACCAAAATTGCTTCATCAACAACTTCTAACAATAATCTGGCGCGATTTTCAATTGAACCGCCGTAATTGTCGTTTCTAGTGTTCGAGCCATCTTGTAAAAACTGATCGAGCAAATATCCATTGGCGCCGTGAACTTCAACTCCGTCAAATCCAGCTTCTTTGGCGTTTTTTGCTCCCTGCTTAAATTGTTCGATAATTGCTGGAATTTCAGAATTTTCTAAAGCGCGAGGCGTTTCAAAAGCAACTTGTTTCCAATCTTTAGAATAAGTTCCGCCGCTTGGCTTGATTGCTGAAGGAGCGATTGGCAATTCATTATTTGGCTGATGCGATTTATGCGAAATTCTGCCAACATGCCATAATTGTAAAAATATTTTACCTTCTTTTTCGTGAACTGCATCTGTAACTAATTTCCAGCCATTAACTTGATCGGCACTATAAATTCCGGGAGTTGCGGGATAACCTTGTCCTGTTTGCGAAACTTGCGTTGCTTCAGAAATTATTAAGCCAGCAGTTGCGCGTTGTGCATAATATTTAGCATTTAATTCGTGAGGAATATTACCGGGTTGTTGGCTTCTCATTCTGGTAAGTGGGGCCATTACAAAACGATTTTTTAGAGTTAAATCACCAATTTTTAGAGAGTCAAAAATAGTTGTCATAAATGTTAATTTTGGTTTATTGTTGGTTGAAAAATAACCCGTATATCTCATTGACATAAGGGATGGGGATCAACGCAAAGCTGGGCGCGACTCGTGTTGCGTTTCCATATCCCGAAGGGATAAAGGACAAAAATAAAGTTTATTTTCTGATAAAATTGAAAAAAAAGTGTTTTTGATTGGCTATTTTTTGATGAGATTAGATAGATCCTAAAAACAAGTTCAGGATGACGATGCGATAAAGATCTACAAGAGCCTTTCATCCTGAACTTATTTTGGGATCTATTGATAATTTTGCATTAACCAAGCTTAATTTTGGTTGCAGAAATTTTACGAGCAATAATAAAAATCTTAATTATATGGTGATTATCCCTTGATTCACAAAAAAACTCGATGTCACCCTGAGTTTGTCGAAGGGTGATTCTAAGATCGAAACCTTAAATCACCCTTCGACAAGCTCAGGGTGACTCTATTGTGTCTTAAGGGATAATAACCAATTATATTCAAATCTTAACTACGGTGAATTTATTGTGCACAATCAGCTTAAATCAAGCTATTCTACAGCCTTTGAAAAATGACAGATCATAAATTTTGTAAAGCAAAAGTTTTTCACGCGCGAAATTTTCCTAAGAAAAATTCCTTTTTATATAAAGTTTATTATTTGCTATTGGACATCGACGAACTTCCTATAAAATCGCGTTTTTTGTCGTTTGAAAAATTCAATTTATTTTCTTTTTACAAAAAAGATCATTGCAAAAATGATGGCGCAAAAGATTTAAGAAACTGGATTGAAAATATTTTAACAAAAGAAAATATAAAAGCTGACAAGATCATGCTACTAACGCAGCCACGAGTTTTGGGATATGTTTTTAATCCCGTAAGTTTGTGGTTTTGTTTAAATGAAAAAAAAGAATTAATTGCGGTGTTAGCAGAGGTAAATAACACTTTTGGCGAATCTCATTCTTACCTGATTTATAATCACGATTATTCTACTATAAAAAGTAACCAAAAACATTTTGCTAAAAAAGAATTTCATGTTTCTCCTTTTTTCACAAGAGAAGGAAAATATCGTTTTAAATTTGATTATAATCCTCAAAAAATTAAAGTTTTTATTGATTATTTTTCTGAAGATAAATTAATGCTACAAACCAGCTTATATGTTGATTGTAAAGCATTCAGCGATTGGCAATTAATAAAAGCATTTTTTGCAATTCCGCTTTTAACTTTGAAGGTTATAATTTTAATTCATTACCAAGCGCTAAAAATTGTTTTCAAAGGTATAAAATACATAAAAAAACCAGCGCCCTTATCAAACAAAATTACCAAAATTTTTTAATGAATAACTTACAACCTTTTTTTGCCGCACTGGAAAAAATATCTTTCGGCGCGATTGAAATTGAATTACCCAATGGCGAGGTAAAAAAATTTACTTCAAATATTGCAAATCCCAATGCTCATATAAAAATTAAAAATATCGCAATGATCGATGAATGCTTGATTGGCGGCGATGTAGCATTTGGCGAGTCTTTTATAAATGACGAGTGGGAAAGCAATAATTTGCCTGATTTATTATTGTTTTTAGTTCTTAATTCTTCTGTTTTAGAGCGATTTTTTCATGCTCATAAACTTAGAATGTTTTTTCTTTATCTTCAGGCTTTGTTTCGCAAAAACACTTACAATGGTAGTAAAAAAAATATCCAATATCATTACGATTTAGGAAATAATTTTTACCAATTGTGGCTTGATGAAACCATGACTTATTCCAGTGCTTTATTTGATGATGAAAATGTTGATTTATCGGCGGCGCAAAAAAATAAATATCACAGAATTTTGTCAAAATTAATCCCGTATGTCCCATTGACATACGGGATGGGGATCCCCGCAAAGCGGGGCGCGACTCGTGTCGCGTTTCCGTATCCCGAAGGGATAAAGGACAAATTAAATGATAAAAAAAATATTTTAGAAATTGGTTGCGGTTGGGGCGGTTTCGCTAAAGAAGCGGTTTTGCAAGGTTATAATGTTACTGGTTTAACTTTGTCAAAAGAGCAAAAAAAATATGCTGATGATCTGGGTTTAAAAAATTTTACAATCAAACTTCAGGATTACCGTAAAGAAAAAAACAAATATGATAATATTGTTTCAATTGAAATGTTTGAAGCGGTTGGAAGGCAATATTGGGATACTTATTTTAAAACGATTAAAAACTGTTTAAACAAAGATGGAAAAGCAATTATTCAAACCATCACAATTGATGATGAGGTTGCTTTGGGATATAAAAAACGGGTTGATTTTATTCAGAAACATATTTTCCCCGGTGGTGTTTTGCCTTCAAAATCAGAATTTATCAATCTCGCCAAAGCAAATGATTTAAAGGTTGTAGAGGCTTTTGATTTTGGATATGACTATCAAAAAACTCTTATTAATTGGTTGGATAATTTTAACGGAGTAAAAGAAAAAGTTATAAATTTGGGTTTTGATGAAAAATTTATTCGTAAGTGGCAATTTTATTTAGCTTACTGCGCAGCTGGTTTTGGCGCAAAAAGAACAAGTGTAATACAGTTTGAGATAACTTTATAAAGCCGTTGTAGATCCCGAAACAAGTTCAGGATGACGATGGTGGGAAGATTTACCATATCCCGTCATTCTGAACTTGTTTCAGGATCTATTTGAATCTCACTCACTGGAAAAATAACCAATTAAAAAGACGCTTCCTTTAATTTTAATTTAGAAATACCGCCATTTTATAATCAGCCAAAGCGCTTTGATATTTTTCATACATTTCAATCACCGCCGATTTTGAAGCAGCGGTGTCTTGTTCGCGCAAATTTACCAAAAAGAAATTGCTGGCACCGTGTTTAAATTTTTCTCGTTCGGAATTTTCGAGTAAATCAGCCAACTCAGCTTCTTGCGAAAGATTTTGATGCATTTCGATAATGCTGCTGATTTGAATTTTTATTTGCTCAAGTTCGGCTTTAATTTTTTCTTCCAAAAGTTGTTGTTCATATTTCAAAGATTTTAACTTTGATTCATATTCAGAAGTTTTCCCGCGAGCTTCGCGTTGTTGCAGCGGAATTGAAAAATCTAAACCAACATAATTATTGGCTTGAGATCTTGATGTTGGACCATTTCCTAAATCTTTTGAAGCAGCAAAATCAACATCCAACTGAGGTTTAAAAAGATTTTGGGCATATTTTAGCTGGCTAGAATTTTGCTCTTTTTGAATTTTTAAAATTCGTAATTCTGGCCGGTTTGAAAGCGCTGTTTCTAAGTCGCGAACATTTTGAGAATTTTCAATTTCATGAAGTGAAAAATGAATTTCTGGAACCTGATTTGGTTTTGGAACAATTGGCGCGCCATTTTCGCCGCGCCAAAAAAGCGAAAGATAAATTGCTGAATTTTCAAAATCTTGGCGCGCCTTTGCCAAAGCGCTTTTGCGGCGTAAAATATTTTTTTTATTTTCAGCTACAATAATTTGTGCCACGTCGCCTTTTTTTAATTTTTCCTCAAGTTGCGTTTGGCGTTTTAGCGAAAGTTGATAAAGATCTTGGTAAATGTGAAAAATTTTTGCCGAAGAAATCCATTTCCAATAAGCCTTTGTTGCGTCGCGTTCGATTTCTTTTTTAATTGTTTCGAGCTGAATTTGACTTTCTACAACTCCAAGATTTGCCAAAATCACACCAAGTCGGTTTTGATCAATTGAACTATCTTTTAGCAAAGAAAACTTGGCTCCAGCGCGATATTCGCCGCCATCATTGGTTCGAGAGTTTCCTTCGTAATCGGCAAAACTGCCAAAAGATTTACCAAAAGATTTACGATAGCCGCCATAAACTTTTGCGCCCATAAAACCCAATTCTTTTTCCAGCAAAGTGTCGATGGTTTTTCCATCATAAAAACCACGACTTTTGTCGCTGTAATTTTGTTTTAACTTGATGTCAAAAAATCCAAGAGATCCCAACGCCGTTCCTTCTGCGGCGCTTACTTTTTCATAATAAGATAAAATCTGCGGATAGTTTTTATTTGCCGACGCAACAATTTCATGATGCGAAAGCTTTTTTTCGGTGGAAGCTTTGGCAAGTTCAAGAAATGCAAAATTTAAAAATAATATTGTAAAAATTGCCCCAATTTTGCGTTTCATTTAGCGACTTTTATTTGATTCTTCTTTTGTTTGAGCGGCTTTTAATTCGCTGTCAAAACTTGGTGGAAAGCTATTTAGCTGGCGCCAAAATTCGTAACCTAAACTAACATTATTTAGCAAAATCCATCCTTGAGCTTTAGCGCCATGCCTTAAAAATCTTTCATCGGGCCATTTCTCATCTTGGTCTTTTTTGATGATTACGCGAAATTTTCCATTTTCAGAAATTGAAGAATCAACTGAAGAAACCACGCCGCCAAAGGTTCCAACCGCAATTGATGGCCAGCCGCTAAATTGAATAATTGGCCAACCTTCAAATTGTAAACGCACTTTTCGACCTTCAACAACCAAAGGAATGTCATTGCCGCTTACATAAATTTCGACTGCTGGATCGCTTAAATTTGGTGCAAATGTTGCAAGTTTATCGCCCAAATGAACAACTGTCGCAGCGTCGCCGGCTAAAACTTTTAAAATTACGCCATCTTTTGGAGCGTAAATTATTTGATTTTCTTGGCGTGAAAGTTTGGTTTCCGATTCCGCCAATTCTGAAGCAGCAGATTCTTCTCCAGCTAAAAGTTTTTTATATTCAATTTTTGCTTCCTCAAAATCGCGGCGCGAACTCAAACCTTTATTAAAAAGCTCTTCTTGGCGTTGATAGTTTATTTTAGAGGTTTGGGAAGCAATTTGACTTACTTGAAATTTGCGTTTTTTGGCGTCGCGCTCCGATTTTATTCGCTCTAAAATCAGCGGATCATTATCAACGATTTCAACTAATTTATCATCTTTCTTAACCGCCGATCCATCTTTCACATGCCATTTTTTGATTCGACCATTAATGGGTGCGCTAATATTTTGAGCGCGGTGGTTTGGATCAGTCGCAATAATATTTCCAAAGCCTTTCGAGGTTTGCTGCCACGGCGTTAGAAGTAAAATTAGAATTACCAAACTTAAAAAAGTTAAAATGATTTTTGGTAAAACTTTTAGTGGTTTAGGAATCTTGATATTGTTGAAGTTGGTGAATGGCGCAAAATCTTTTTTCTCAATAGAAAAATTATAAAATTTTGATAATTTTTGACAGGAAGCGGTGAGGTCGTAAAAGTTTTCTAAATCGCGACCAAGCTGCGAAAAATTGTAAAGCAAAGCTGATAAAATTAATTCTGCCGCAACCAATTGACCAATTGTTAATTGACCTTTCAAAACTAGCCAGCCGCCAATTACCAGAAGGGAAACATTGGAAATTGCATAAAGCGCAAGCAATAAAATCACTTGAGAAAATAGGCTTTTGAAGCGCGATTTGCGGTCTTTTAAATAATCTCCCGTGAGAGAATTAATTTTTTGCTCAACATCAAAATTGGTAAAATTATTACTTTCTTCAATCTCTTCAAAACATCTGACAATATCATATTTTGCCTGACTCTTAGACAAAGAACTAGCGACAGCTTGTTTGTAAAAACGTGACCAAATTAACCACAAAGAAATTACAATCGCCAAACTAAAAAGGGAAAATACGGGATGATAAAAACTAACCACAATCAAACCAACCGTGCCTTGCAAAATTGTGGCGAATGTTTTGGTTAAAAATTTTGGAATGGTTTTTTGAATTATAATTGTTTCAAAAAAGCGGTTCACAATTTCTTTTTTTTCTGGATTTTGTTGTTTTGATTTTAACAGCAAAATTGTTACTTCCGAAGTGATTCGGGCAAAAAATCGCGACTGAAAAATTTCGGTCACAAAAAATTGCAAAGCGTTTAAAGCGACCCAAAAAATCAGTAAAATTAATAACACGCTGCCCAAAACAAAAGTCGGGCGCATCAGCGCTGTAAATGAAACGGAGTTGATTAGAAATTGTACTGAAAGCGGAACCGCGAGCGACAAAAAACTAATCGCAAGTCCGTAAATTGCACTCATCCAAAAAAATGAGATTTCGGTAAAAAGAATTTTTTTTAGGAAAGGAGAAATTCTTAGATTCTCAGTTTTTTCGTTACTAAATTTAGTCATTTCGATTTATTCATTATTGATATTCTTGCCAAATTAAATTTTGTTGAAGCGAATAAACCTTACTGCTTTTTGGATCTAATAGCCCGAGAAATTGGTGGACTAAATAAATTTTTAGTTCATCTATTTGTAATGATATTTACCATCGGACGCGTTTTTCATGCTTAAAAAATGATGATATTAGAAATAGACACTGCTAGCTAATTATTTTTATTCCATATTTCGTCCTATTTCGGCTTATTTTTTGGTAAAATTTCTCAAAATATATCCAGATATTTTTCGAAATTTTACCAAAAAAGCGCTCAAAATATGCCAAAATC
>Ga0114967_10004868_pt1 | contig 10732 bp, 6 predicted proteins | sample M_130628_MF_Meta_FD_92639 | JGI IMG/M metagenome (GOLD analysis project Ga0114967, IMG submission 92639) | Freshwater microbial communities from Lake Montjoie, Canada to study carbon cycling - M_130628_MF_MetaG | ecosystem: Environmental > Aquatic > Freshwater > Lake | place: Lake Montjoie... | reverse complement strand
TGATGGTCGATCGCATCGTCAGCTTCGGAGGCGATACGCATTGCACGGGTGTAAAATCAGTGACCATTAATGAGCCGTTTTTTCAGGGCCATTTTCCGGGCCAACCGATCATGCCGGGCGTGCTGCAGCTCGAAGCCATGGCGCAGGTCGGTAGCGTTCTGATGCTCAATAAACCGGGCAACGCGGGGCGCATCGGTTACTTTATGAGCGCGGATTCCGTGAAGTTTCGCAAGCCAGTCGTGCCCGGAGATACGCTGTTCATCGAAGTGGAGTTGTTGCAGCAAAAGCGTAACATCGCCAAGGCCCGCGCCCGTTGCCTAGTCAACCAAGAGGTGGTTTCTGAAGCCGATTTGATGTTCGGTCTAGTGGATCGCTAGTGGATCGCTAGTTGAAGATGCTTTGTAATGAGTCTGGGATAACCATATAATCAATAACGCGTTGAATATACATCCTACAGCGGTCATTGACCCTTCTGCCCACATTGGGGAAGGTTGCGAAATCGGTCCCTTTTGTGTGATCGGAGCTGGCGTGAATCTGGGCGAGCGTTGTTGGTTGCAAGCTCACGTGACAGTCATGGGGCCTTCGACGTTTGGTTCGGGTAATAAATTTTTTGCGTATTGTTCTCTTGGACAACAAACTCAGGATCTCAAGTATAGTCGTGAGCCAACGTACCTGGAAGTCGGCGATGACAACACATTTCGGGAGTTTGTGACGGTGAATCGAGGCACCGCTCCTGAGGCGCGTACCAAGATCGGGAATGGCGGGAATTTCCTAGCTTACAGCCATATCGCACATGATTGCACAGTGGGTGATCGTGTGATTTTTTCGAATAACGGTACTATCGCAGGCCATGTCGAGGTCGGAGACCATGCCGTGATTGGCGGGCTTACGGCGGTGCACCAGTTTTGCCGCATCGGAGCTCACGCGATTACGGGGGGTTGCTCTAAAATTGTTCAGGACGTGCCTCCTTTTATGATCGCCGATGGCAATCCGGCGGAGGTTCGTGGCATCAATCGGGTGGGGTTGGAGCGCATGGGTTTTAGTGCTGATTCGCTAAAACTGTTAAAAGAGGCTTACCGCATTCTTTACCGGAGCGCCCTGAATTTGCATCAAGCCGTTGAGCGTTTGCAGGCGGAATTGCCTGATACACCCGAGCTTTTACGGTTGGTGGATTTTCTAAATTCGAGTAGCCGCGGTGTGATTCGTTAAAGAGAGACTTGTTCAGATTCGCAGTTCCATTGTGTTGGTTCTGTGAACTGGGGCGGCGCTGATTATTTTAAAAAAGTTGCTGTTCTCACCCTTGCGCCTTTGCTCAGTGCGGTACATGTTCAAGAAGTGACTTTCAAAGCACATCAACAGCCCTTTTGAACACGCGCCCTCGCTTATTGAAAAACACCCTTGCGCCTTGAAAAACACCCTTGCGGGTATGGTTTATAGCCCTGATTTTATTGCAGAGGGTCAGTTGGTCGCTTCAGGGTCGGTCCCCTTATCTTCATGCTGAGCCCAATCTTTTAGAAAACATCACGTAACAGTTTGTCGGTATTTCATCGGTAATACGTCATTTTCATCAAGAGTTCCGCGCTTCAACGTGACACTGTTTTCCCGAATCACTTAGGATTTCTAATTAACCGCCATGATGAACAACTTTACTCCCCGCGCCCAACAGGTGTTGGCACTCGCCCGCAAAGAGGCAGATCGTTTCAACCACAACTACGTGGGAACCGAGCATCTCTTGTTGGGTCTCATCAAGCTAGGTCAAGGCGTCGCTGTGAACGTCCTCCAAAAGATGGGCTTGGATCTGGAAACCGTCCGCAGCGAGGTTGAAAAACAGGTGGGTTCCGGACCGGAAACGAAAATGGTCGGCAACATTCCTTATACCCCTCGGGTGAAAAAGGTGCTGGCGCTGGCTGGCAAAGAGGCCAAGTCCCTGAATCACTCTTATGTGGGTACAGAACACATTCTTTTGGGTCTGCTGCGTGAAGGAGAAGGCGTTGCTGCGCGTGTGCTCAAGAATCTCGAAGTCGATATCGAGCGAACCCGCAACGAGATCCTCAAAGAGTTGGATCCTAATTATACGCCTGCGGAGGGGGAAAGTGAGTCCGCTGGAGGTGCTCCGGAGCCGGCTGCGGCAGGAAGTTCTCGTCGCGATAGCAAGACGCCTGCGCTCAAGGCTTTCGGGCGGGATTTGACCGAGATGGCCCGGAAAGGCGAGGTGGATCCGGTCATCGGGCGCGAGAGCGAAATTGAACGGGTGATTCAAGTCCTTTGCCGACGCACCAAAAACAACCCCGTCCTGATTGGGGAAGCTGGTGTGGGTAAAACCGCGATCGTCGAGGGATTGGCGCAGGAAATTTCCAACGGTAACGTCCCTGAATTGCTCCGCGACAAAAAGGTGATCACTTTGGACCTTGCCTTGATGGTAGCCGGCACAAAATACCGAGGTCAGTTCGAGGAGCGGATTAAGGCGGTGATGGATGAGATCCGCAGGACCAAGAACGTGATTTTGTTCATCGACGAGCTGCACACCATAGTCGGGGCAGGCTCGGCTGAGGGCGCGATGGATGCGTCCAATATCATCAAGCCAGCGCTCAGCCGAGGCGAGTTACAGTGCGTTGGGGCCACCACTCTCAACGAGTATCGCAAGTACATTGAAAAGGATTCCGCTTTGGAGCGTCGTTTTCAACAGGTGAAGGTGGAAGCGCCCAGCGTGGAACAGACTATCCAAATTTTGAAGGGGTTGCGCGGGAAATACGAAGCCCATCACAAAGCTCGTTACACAGACGAGGCTCTTGAAGGAGCTGCCAAGCTTTCGGATCGTTACTTGAGCGGCCGCTTCCTCCCCGACAAAGCCATCGATATTATGGACGAGGCAGGGGCCCGAGCTCGGATTGCCTCCATGACGCGCCCGCCGGATGTGAAAGAAATTGAGCGCGAGATTGAAGAAATTCGCGGTCAAAAAGAAGGCTCCATCAAGGCGCAGGACTTTGAAAAAGCCGCAGCTCTGCGGGACACGGAAAAGCGTGCCAAAGAGAAGCTCGAACAGATTTTGACCGAATGGCGCGAGCAACGGGAGGAGAAAGAGGTGATAGTCGGGGAGGATGACATTATGCACGTGCTTTCGAAGTGGACGGGCGTTCCGCTCAGCCGCATGGAGCAGGCGGAGACTGCCAAGCTTTTGAAGATGGAGGAGGAGTTGCGGGGCAAGGTGATTGGTCAGGAAGAGGCCGTGGTGGCCATTTCCAAGGCGCTCCGTCGCTCTCGCGCCGACCTAAAAGACCCGCGCCGCCCGATTGGTTCTTTCATATTTCTCGGGCCAACGGGAGTGGGTAAGACCTTTCTGGCACAGAGTCTCGCCGAGTTTATGTTCGGCGATAGGGACGCCTTGATTCAAATCGACATGTCCGAGTACATGGAGAAATTCACGTCTTCGCGCCTGATTGGTTCTCCTCCGGGTTATGTCGGGCACGAAGAAGGCGGGCAATTATCTGAAGCCGTCCGTCGGCGTCCGTATTCGGTGGTATTGTTTGATGAAATCGAAAAAGCGCATCCGGATGTAATGCATCTTTTGCTCCAGATTTTGGAGGAAGGGAAACTTACGGACTCGCTCGGGCGCAAGATTGACTTTCGCAATACGATCATCATTTTGACCTCCAACATTGGGGCGGAACTCATTAAGCGTCAGGGAGTGATGGGTTTTGGAGCCACACAACGCGACGAGACGAAGTACGATGTGATGCGGGACAAAATCTTGGAAGAAGCCAAGAAAACGCTCAAGCCAGAGTTTATTAACCGACTGGACGACTTGATTGTGTTCCATCCGTTGGCGAAGCCCGAGTTGATCAGGATTGTAGACTTGGAGATTACGAAGGTGGTGGATCGTGTGAAGGCGAAAGAGATTTCCATCGTACTTGACGAAACTGCTAAGGCTTTGCTCGCCGAGAAAGGGTACGATCCCGATTACGGGGCGCGCCCGATGCGCCGGGCTGTGGAGCGTTACCTTGAAGACCCGATGGCCGAAGAATTGTTGCGTGGCAACATCAAGGCGGGCGACACGGTTAATGTGTCGGCCGTGGACGGGAAAATGGTGTTTCACGTGCCGGAAAAGCCTTTGGAGGATGTGTCACCTGTGGAGACGCTCTCCTAGAAACTGAGATTTAAGCCCGAACTCTGAAGTTAAAGTTAAAGGAGATCATCACGCGGAGGCGAGGAGAAGCGGAGGTTGAAAATGGAACATCCTTTTTTATAGGATTTGCATTTCTCCGCGCTTCCGTTCCGACGCGCGAGCTTCTTTTTTGGGTTAAGTGATTCGTTTCTTGGTAGAGAGACTAGCAGTCGTGAACCGGCAGGGGCGTTTGAAAAAGCGGTAGAAGTCCCCGCTTGAGTTTGCGGAGCTACCAAGACGCTGAGGGAGTTCGTCTCAGGCAGTCCTTTGGCGTTTCAGCGGTTGTTAAGCCAGCGAGCCAAGTCACGAGCGGCGTAGGTGATCACGCCGTCAGCTCCTGCGCGTTTGAAGGCAAGCATGGTCTCGAGCAGGCAGGCTTTTTCATCGAGCCAGCCTTGTTGGGCTGCGGCCTTGAGCATCGCGTATTCTCCGCTGACATGGTACGCAAAGGTGGGTAGTTCAAAGCGCTCCTTCACCTTGGCGAGAATGTCTAAATAGGGCAGGCCCGGTTTGACCATCACCATGTCTGCACCCTCGCTCAGGTCGAGGGCAACCTCGCGTAGGGCCTCTCTTCCGTTAGCTGGATCCATTTGATAACCTTTTCGATCGCCGATTTGTGGAGGGCTTTCTGCCGCGTCGCGAAAAGGACCGTAGAAGGCTGAGGCAAACTTGGCTGCGTAGCTGAGAATGGGAGTGTCTTGAAATCCCGCTTGGTCTAACCCCTTGCGCATGGCACCGATGCGACCGTCCATCATGTCGGAGGGAGCGACGATGTCGGCACCGGCACGGGCATGGGAAACGGCGGTTTGAACCAGCAGTTCCACCGAGTCGTCGTTGAGGGTGTGAGCACGTTCTCCGTCGAAGTGGGTAACACCGCAATGGCCGTGACTCATGTATTCACAGAGGCACACATCGGTGATTACAAGTAGGTTGGGGAGTTTAGCCTTGAGTGCATGGACTGCTTTTTGAACCACTCCATCTTCTGCATAGGCCGTGGAGGCGACCCTGTCTTTGGTTGCTGGAAGGCCGAAAAGGAGGACGGCTGCGACTCCGTCTTGGTGGGCAGCAACGGCCTCCGCAAGGAGTGCTTCGTGGGGCAGTTGAAAAACCCCGGGCATGCTCTTTACAGGGATCGGTGTAGTTGCTTTTTCGCTGACAAAAAGAGGCAAGATGAAATCCGAGGAACGTAAAGTGTTTTCTTGCACCAAATTACGAATTGCAGGCGAGGAACGCAGGCGACGAGGGCGGTGTAGGAGCGAGAGTGCCATTGTAGTTTTAAGGGCGCTGCGTTGAGCTGGGAGCAGTGAACCCTTCCGGACGCTCGGAGAGACGGGCGCGGGTGGGGGACTTTTGGGCGGCGAGTTCACTTTCTGAAACGCGAATACCGCCGGCGATCACGAGTCGTCCTTCGGCTTGGCTTTCGAGTCGTGGACGACCTGCTCGAGGGGTCTTGGAGCGATACAGCGCCTGTCCGAAGCGACCGTTGGCGACATCGATTTGAGAGAGAATATAGGAGTCCTCGCTTGTGGCGTGAAAGACGTAGAGGTTGTTCTCACGATCTAGTTTGGTTTGGGGTTCCATCGCGGTGAGGACGCGCCCTAAAGAGTAGGGGGGAAAACGCCACCCGGAGGCTTTGTCCTCAAGGCGGGCAAAGAGAAAAACGCCCTCTTTGCGCTGATGACTAACGACGCTGAAAGTGCGCGCGTTTCCTGATCCTTCCCTGCCTTCGGGTACGCCTACCGTCATCGTCCAGATGGTTTTGCCCAGTTCCATTGCGAAATAAACTGGAGGGGTGACAAACTGAGTGTTGTCTCCGTAGTTGATGCGTGCGCGGACACGGTACTGGCCGGGGTTGGAAAGCGAGTAAAGTGCGTTGACGTCGATGGAACGGGAGATGGTTTCGCCTGGGTTGAGAAACACTGGAACGATCGCTGGCGAGTTGGTGAGCTTCGAGGGGGAGGCGCCTTGAACAGCGTTTACGTCAATTTGGCACCACGCGCCACCGTCTTTGGTTCCTTCCAAAACGAGTTCGTGGCCGGAAAGGTTGGTGACCTTGAGTGTGACAAGGGCGGTTTCATCGACAAGAAAGTTGGAGCTAGCGAAGGAGAGCGAGACATTAAGTTGTGCCTGGGCTTGGAAGCAGAACAGACACAACAGTATGCAGGTTAAAGCAAGTTTTGGAAGCGCCCCAATTTGATGGCTTCGAAAAGGGTGAGGGATTGAAAAAATCACGGCGTGGCCTTTCTAGAGACGGTTCGAAAGCCGAGTCTTGGCGAGTGGGTTTCGGTGGAGATCGCAGTGCGTGCATCCAAGCTCAGGAGCGGCGAGTCGAAATGATTGCCCTTGGCCACTGCAGTTTTGGCGTCGGGCTTGGTTGCCGTCCATTCCGAGACGTTGCCGCACAAGCCGAGGACGCCGAAGGCGCTGGCGTCTTTCAGGGATTGGACTGCGATGGAGGCGTTGCTCTCGCCGGGTTTGGCGTCGGTTCGCTTGACTTGTGCGCGCTCGGGTTCGGGCTCGTCGCCCCATGGAAAAAGGAAGCCACGTGGGCCACGACCTGCCGCTTCCCATTCCTCTTCGGTGGGAAGGGCTCGTCCAGCCCAATTTGCGAAGGCATAAGCATCCCACCAAGATACTTTTGCTACGGGTAAATCCCATTCTGGATTTTGTGTGCGCGGATCGCGGTGGATTTTTTCCGGGAACCGTTGTGCCCAACCCTCTGGAACGTGGTTTTGATGGGAAGGCTGTTCAGGGTGATCGTAACGGCCGGCCTCTTTGGGATGTAGCCGCAGCCAATCTACGAAGTAGGAGTAGTGACGATTGGAAATCTCGGTAGCATCGATAGTGAAGGAAATGAGATTGGCTTTCCTTCCAGCGCCTACAAGATACTGGCCAGCAGGTATTTGAATCTGTCGAGGAAGCGTCGGCTCTTGCCGCAAGAAATGCCATGCAGCAGCTGCAGAGATTCCCAGTACGGATACGATTCCCAGGCCACGGAGCGCGTAGGTGAGTAAAACGCTGCGAGCGTCCACTTCCTCGCAAATTAGGATGTCTGCGTTAGCATCTCGGTTCAGTGAGCCAGCGTTCTGGTCTTGAGCGGCGAGTTGGTCTAGAAATTCGTCCCAACTTGAGATGCAGCGAGGGTGGGTGGAAGTGGTGCGTTCCAAGAAACGGCGGAAATTCTCTGGTGCGTCGAGGGGAAGGAGAGCGTGGAGGGCGTTTCCGAGCGTAGCGATATCGTCTACGGGGTTTGATCTGCCATGGGTGGCTTCGCTGCTTTCGGTGGCGATGTTTTGAAGACGGGGATTCTCGTCGGATCCGAGGAAAATATCCGTACTGGAGAGAGGAGGATGAGAGATTTGCTCGAGACCAAAGTATTGCAGGCCTTCGGCCACGGTCCGTGCGGTGAGTTTGAGAGTGGCGAGGGGGAGGGAAGCGCCCTTTTGGAGGAGGTTTTGCAGGGCATTGGCCTCGAGTCTTTCGATGGCGTAGAAGAGGTATCCATCGAGTTCGCCTGCTTCGTAAACGGCCAGAAGCGCTGGGTGTTGCGCGCGAGCCTTAGCACTGGCATCTGCGAGAAAGGCACCTTTAAGGGCGCTGTCAGCTAGATTTTCTTGGGCGAGAATGACGAGGTGTACTGTCCGGCCCAAGGTGGTGTGGACGGCCGCGAAACAGGGGCCCCACGATGTGTCTGGCTCTCTTCGCAGCAATTGGTACGGACCAAGAAGGGCACCGACTTGAAGCGTGCCGAGTTGCGCAATCTTGGGTTTAAATGGGGTGGAAGGGCGGTTTACCGGCGGTTTCGGGGCAGATTTTTCCAGAACCAGAGGGATAGTCTGAGCAGTTTGGCGGGGCGCATCCTGATTTGGGGTCTGCGCCGAAGGGGCCGATCGAGTCGGAATGTTTTGAGGTGCGGCAGTGTGGATCGGGGCTTCTTCTGGTTGAAAGTGGGACTTCGTTGGCGATGGGGCCTCGGTGGCCGTGGGAGCGGGAGTGGTTTTTCGTGGGAGCGCGAGAGATGTGGAGTCTACGGGAGTCGGGGCCTGTGGAGCCAGCAGCGCGGCGAGAACCAATTCGGGATCCACTGGGACTTGGAGAAGTTGATGGTCGCGCAAGGCTTCTGCGTGCGCACCGAGGTCGTGGCGCGTCAAAAAAACCGTCCTCATGGAGGGTTTGAGAGGCTGCACGGCATCGCGCAAGGCCACTCCGTCGACGCCGGGTAAAAATACTTCGGTCAGGAGGACGTCGACGCCGTTGAGCAAAGTTGCGTGCTGGAGGGCCGTGGGGCCGTCGGGAGCGCAGTATAATTCAAGCCCCTCAACAGAGAGGAGTGTTTCTTGAAGAGCGGGTAAAAGGTCCGCTTCCTTATCGACGAGGAGCACTCTCATGGAGCGTGGGAAAAATTGAGGCGCGACGAGAGGAATTAAGGAGCCGTTTCGCGAGTTAGCAGGCGTGGCGGAGGATATTGTTGGCCCAACCGTACGGGGTCCGCACGAGAATCGAGCAACTTGTCCTGATAATAGACGCTTGCGACATATCCGAAGTAGCGGCGATCTTCACCACCCCCCGGCGATTGACGGTAATCGACATTGAGAGTCTCGATGGAATCATCCAGCCAGTCCACAGGAGCGGAAGCCCATTTCCATCTTAGGCTCGCGTTTGTGCGCTCCAGCATCCGACCGTTCACTTGGTCGTAAAACTGGACCTGAATGGAGACGTCTTTAACTTGAACCGCTTCACTGACGATTCTTTTCACCGGCACACTGAGTGTAAACAAACGACGTTCTGGCAGACTTCCCTGAATTTCTTTGCTGATAAATTTTCCGAAGCGCAGCGGTCCGGAATTAGTCGAGGCGTCAGACTTATTCGACGCGGAGGCGGCATCCGTTGTTTTGGTGTTGAGGAGCCTTAATTTTGCGTCTGCCGCGGCGTAGTATACTCCGGCGGAGACACCGAATTGATGAACTCGGCTCCAGAGGTTGATAGCCCGCTCGGGCGGGGCGCATCTTTCCATCTGAATCGCAATGTCGGCGAGAGCTGCGGGCTGTTGAGGGACTTGGGACTCGGCGAGTTCGAGGAGTCTAATGGCGTTTTCCATTTCTCCCTTCGCGCCGGCCGCGCGGGATTGCTCCAGCAAATCCTGCCACGCGGAGCGCAGGGTTGGCGCGCCAAGCCGGGGTTCGATAAGCATGCTGGGGCTTAGGGAGGAGGTGGTTTCGTTTGACTGGGCCAGGGAGTTTGCAGAAGCGTCTGCCGGAGCCGACGGCGAGAAAAATAGGAAAGTCAATTGAAGGGCCGTACATCCTAGAAGAAGGCAGAGCGCCCAGCGGAGAGTACGGTTGGCCGGAATTTTTGGGAAACGCAACCCGTGAAACCACTGAAAATCAGGCCCGGTTGGCTCGGGTAAGGCGGGGAAGTTCAGGTTCATGGTCAATGCGTGTGGGGCTCCTCAGCAGGTTGGCTTTCCGCAGCTTGAGGCGTCTGCTTCTTCTTATATCGGAAGTACAGGTTGCGCAAATAAATGGGGAGGGGAATAAGGTTTTGTAGCACACCCACAGAATCCTTCCTGTAGATGGCAAAGTAACTAAGACTTAACAGACATCCCAGCAGACTGCATTCCCAGAACCCAAACGGGATCACGCTTTTTTTTGCTCGTTCTGAAGCGATGCCTTGAATGATGAATCTCAGCGCAAAGATCAAACTGCCTGAAAGACCGATGACTTTCCATGTGTTGAGTTCAAAATCGTTAAACTCAAATCCTAAAATAGACATGGCAAAAGGTTGATTAAGGGACATTGACTTTACTTTAGCTTCTTCATTGCGCAGCTTCCAGTTTCAAGCACCGCCACGCGGTTTTATTCCGCCGACCTATGACAAATCTTTGTTAACACAGAGACGGGCTCGCCTAAGTTTGTAAAAAAATTTGTGATGGGTGTGGAAGTTGCTGCACAGCCAACCCTCTTTTTATGAAGTTAAAAAAATTAATCCGCAAACTTAACTCGCAACTGCGGCAAGCGCGGAAGTACCGCACGCCATTTATCTTTGTCGTCGGTTTGATTGTGCTTGGTATTCTCCAAACGTCGTCTGTTCGTGAGTCAGATGCCCTCAAGAAAATTGAGGGTCAGACCATCGACAAACGTTTTGTGATCCGCGACAGCAACTCGCCTTTGGGGCAGCATCCTGAAATTGAGCTGGTTGGCATCACCACAAAGTCGCTGGATCAAAGTTCGATTAACGGCTTGTTGGAAGAAGCTCAGGAAGTCGAGGACGAGCGTTACGCGAAAGCTCACCCGGAACTCTTCACTCCCATCGCCGCACCTGCGCCTAAGGCGGAGGCTCCTAAGGCGGAGGCTCCTAAGGCAGACGCACCTAAGGCGGAAGCTCCGAAAGTAGAGGCTCCCAAAGCGGACGCTCCCAAGGTTGAAGCTCCCAAGGTTGACGCTCCCAAGGTTGAAGCTCCCAAGGTTGAAGCTCCCAAGGTTGAAGCTCCCAAGGTTGAAGCTCCCAAGGTTGAAGCTCCCAAGGTTGAAGCTCCCAAGGTTGAAGCTCCCAAGGCAGACGTCCCCAAGG
>Ga0114967_10004867_pt1 | contig 10733 bp, 4 predicted proteins | sample M_130628_MF_Meta_FD_92639 | JGI IMG/M metagenome (GOLD analysis project Ga0114967, IMG submission 92639) | Freshwater microbial communities from Lake Montjoie, Canada to study carbon cycling - M_130628_MF_MetaG | ecosystem: Environmental > Aquatic > Freshwater > Lake | place: Lake Montjoie... | reverse complement strand
CCAGCAGATCACCGACGCCCTCGTCACGCTCAACGACGGATCGCGGGCGGCGGCCGACGCCCTGCGGGAGTTCAAAGACGCCTCGCAGCACATGGTGCAGGCGGTGGATGGCATGACCGACACCGTCAGCCGCTTCCGGCTGGAAGGGTGACGGGGCTCCACCAGGCGGCACTCTTCAAGGGCCTGCCGCATCACCCGCCGGCGGCCTTAGCGTGATCGACACTTCGTGCTCGTCGATCAGGCCAGAGCGATCGGTCGCCAGGACGGTGAAAGTTACCTTCTTGAGTTCGGGATCGACCGACTCATCGCGGAACCGCACTTCACCCTTGTCGGGATCGATTTGCAAAAGAAGGGCGTCGCCGCCACCACTGAGGCTGTACTGGATCTTGTCTTCATCGTCAGGATCAATGGCTTCCGCCTGGTAGATCACCTCACCGGCCTGTGCCACCTGTTCGCTGGCGTTGAACTCTGGGGACGTGATCCGCGGTCTGTGGAGCACGCGTAATGTCCTCCACGCCGACAACCAGTATCGGTCGATCAGGCCGGCATCGCGAACATCCGCCTTGCCGTGGAGATCGTCCACAACCTCTTGGTCGAGGGTGAACTTCCCATCCTCGTCGTAATCGAGAAACCGCTCATTCCCATCCCACGTCCAGTTTCCATTGGCGTCGTCAAATGGTTCGCTCGCCCGAATCACTTTACTGGCACCGTTGGCCTTCTTGACGACATTGCCTTGAAACAGCATGGCACGTCTTTCCGGGCTCGGTTCTAACCACCGCACGAAGGTCCAGAGGCACCGAGCCCCAGAATCCCAGCTCATTGCTGGCGCGTTGAGACGCCATCCCTGAGGAAGCTCGCACATCGACCATCCCACAAGCATGGCCCCGCCGAGCATCACTCCGGCGAAAGCTCCCACGGCCGCCCCTCCAAATCGGTCCACTGCAGGGCGAAACCTGACGTCCTCGTCGGTAAAGAGGCCCCCGACCGCCACTCGCGCCACGGCCAGGATGAGGAAGAGAATGGCCGCATATGCCACTGCCAGGGATGCCTCTGTTGACACACCCGTCAATTCGACCTGCATTGCGAGACTGGGCGACAATGCCACGGCCATGAAAAAGCCCGTCAAAACGACCAGTGCCGAGACGACCGCCAAAAAAAGCCTATGACGAAAACCAAAAAAGGCCATCGCGGCTATGGCGCCAAAGGCCAGGATGTTGCCGACGATGTCGGTGGTACCAAGCACTATGAATGGCGACATCAGCATCATTCCCCGACTCCACCGACGCCACGATCCACCTCTTCGAGGCTGGTGACGCCCATCACGACCTTGTAGATCGCCTCGCGGCGTAGTGTTTTCATCCCCTGTCGCTCAGCGGCGGCGCGAATAATCGCCTCAGATGGCCGGCCCACGAGCAGTTGACGAATCTCGCTTCCCATGAGCATCAACTCGTACACGCCGGTACGACCACGATAGCCCCGGCCATTGCAGTCCTTGCAGCCGTTGGGGTTTGCTCGATACAGCCTCTTCACCTTCTCACTTGGGATGCCATACCGTCGCAACTCGTCAGGAGTCGGAGCGTATTTCACCTTGCAGGACGAACACAACACACGAAGCAACCGCTGCGCCAGCACCGCAGTGACGGCAGACTGGATCATCGTTGCATCGATGCCAATCTCGATCAGCCTGGCCACGGTGGTCGGTGCATCGTTGGCGTGGAGCGTGGTAAAGACGAAGTGGCCCGTCAGGGCCGCCTGCATTGCGATCTCAGCCGTCTCCTTGTCGCGGATCTCGCCCACGAGAATCACGTCTGGATCCTGACGAAGAACTGATCGGAGGATCGTCGGAAACGTGAGGCCGGCGGCATTGTTGACCGCTGTCTGCGAGACGTTATCCAGTTGATATTCGACCGGGTCTTCGATCGTCACAATGTTACGAACGAAGCCGTCGATTTCGCTGATCGCTCCATAGGCAGTCGTCGTCTTGCCGCTGCCGGTCGGCCCGCAAACGATGAACAGGCCGTATGGCCGGTTCACGATTTCGCGGACCTGGGGCAGGATGGCGTCGCGGAATCCCAGGTCGCTGAGGCCACCCCGGAGCACGCCTCCGCCCGGGTCCAGCAGTCGGATTGCAAGTTTTTCACCGTGCTTGCCTGGTATAGATCCCACCCGCACCTCAAACCGCTGTTCGCCTGCGAGCACTGCAAACGTGCCGTCCTGCGGAAGCCGGCGTTCGGCGATGTCCATGTCGGCGAGCACCTTGATAGCCGACACGACGGCCCGTCCTGTGGCGTGGTCGATCATCCGATCCTGCTGGAGAAGACCGTCGACGCGAAACCGCAACTGAACCTCGGAGGCTCGCGGTTCCATGTGGATGTCGGTTGCCCTGCACTCAATGGCGTCGCCGAGCACGTCTTTGACCGTGGAGATGGCCTTCGACGTCTCCTTGTCGAGACCGCTGGCGTCTCGGCTGCCGTACACGCCCCCCTCTTTCTTGAGCAGCACGATCGACCGTCCTGGGATGCCGTTTCTCGACGCCGGCACCGGGCTCGCGGCACTGGGGTCCATGCCGATCGCCTGGGCAACATCCCGCAACAGACGCCGGACGATTGCCATGGGACCCCGGCCCCATTCGCCCACCGTGGCAGTTTGCATGGCCACATACGCCGCGGCGAGCAATGCGATGAGCCAGGCGATCCCCTCCACAAACCAAAGCCCGGTGAAGAAGGCGCAGTAGGCAAGTAAGCAGCCCAGTGCGACAAACGCCTCCTTCCATGGCCGGGAGTCGCCAAACCGCTGCCGCGCGTCGCGGTCTATCCAGGCGGTCGCCGCTGTCCATCCCATGGCGACCATGCCCCACCAGAGGGCCAGGCTGACGAATCCGGGCGGTGGAAGGAGTTCCTTGAGCGACATCTCGCTGGCGACTCTCTGGAGACTCGGGGCAGAAACCCCCCCCATCATGGTGATTGCGCCTGGATTCGCAAACAGGAGATGAGAAAAACCGCGAAATAGCGGCAAAAAACAAGCCCGGCTCTCACCTCGTTCGTGGCCTGAGCCGCCCGCGGCAGGGCGTAAAGAGGCGTCGTACCTGTGCCGTACGGCATGGGCCAGGTCAGATCAAGCTGGCGTTGGGGGGCTGGAGAAAATGCGTGCCCCGTGGCGATCAGCGTTGGAATGCGGGAAATGCTCATGGATCGGGTCGTAGCGGGTCGATCACTCCTGACGATCATGCCGGTTTTTCGGCGCGGGGAATGCCCTGCCCGGACTATTGGCCCTCGACAGGGAAGCGACTCCGATGCGGAAAAACGCCTTCGCACGCCATGGAAAACGTGCTGCCGCCCGCCTCCGGGCGATTCGCCGCCGGGCTGCCGCCTGGAAACGCCGGGCTCGCCAAGCCCTCGCGCTGGCCCTGATCACGGCAGGTGCAGCAGGCGCTCCCTCGATCACCGACGCCCAGACGGGCCAGATGGGGATGGCGCCCGCCACCGGGCTCGGCAATCGCGCCGTGAACGCGTTTCAGGGCCTCAATGAGAACGGCCCCGGGATGTTTTACTACGGGATCAACGCCGCCGACCGCGGCCTGGGCTACAACGGCAGCTACATGACGCTTGGGGCATACATCCCGTACTCGGAAGATGGTCTGGGCGGCCTCTGGGCTGCCGACATCCGCAACCACCTCTCGGTAAACGGCGGCTACTTCGGCAACTTCGGGATGGTCCGCAAGCAGTTCCTCGGCGGCAGCCTGCTCGGCATCGGGGTCTATTACGACTACGACGCCGACGCCAACCAGTATTCGAACTACGGCCAGTGCGGCTCCGGCCCCTACGGCCAGTTCGGCAACGTCTACAACCAGGTCGGCGTGTCGGCAGAGTGGCTCACCGACTTCGGCAACCTCCGCAGCAACGGCTACATGCCGGTGGGCACCACGGCGTACACGGCCGGCGCGCCCGGCTACGCCTTCAACCAGAACTACGTGATGTGCAACTACGGCCTCGATGCGGCCCTCTCCGGGGCCGATCTTGAGGTGGGTGCCTACATCCCCGGCCTCTCCGACTGGGCCGGCATGGTCAGCGTGGGCGGCTACGCCCTCGGCAATGCCCGTTACGACTGGAACAAGGGACCCATGGCCGGCACCGACGTGGTGCCCTGGTTCGGCGGCGTCTACACCCGCCTCGACATGACGTTCCTGGAGAACTGGGATTTCTCGCTCCAGGCCAACAACGACAGCTACTTCGACTGGACGGGCTTTGCCCGGCTCACCTACCGCATGGGCGGCAGCCGACGGCGGAACGTGCCCGATCAGATGGAGCAGCCGATGATGCGCAACGAGCACATCGTGAGGGCCCATCAGACGCCCCAGGTGGCGATCAACCCCTCCACGGGCACGCCGTGGCGGGTGATCCACGTCAACAACGCCAATACTGCCTCCTCGGGCGGCACCGGTAGCGACACCGATCCGTTCACGACGGTGGCCGCCGCAAACGCCGCGGCCACAAACCCCTGGGACATCGTCTTCGTTCGCTACGGCACCGGGGCCGCCTACGACGCTGCCAAGGGCCTCAACACCACGTTCAGCCCGCTGGCCGCGAATCAGTATCTGATCGGCAACGGCGCGGCCTTCTCGATCGACACCGTGTGCTGCGGTCTGGTCCAGATTGCCAATGGCAGCGGCCTGCGGCCGGTGCTCACCAACCCCAACGGCGCCAGCATCAATCTGACGAACGGCCTGGTGGTCAACAACTTCAACATCGTCGGCTCGCAGGTGGGCATCCTGGGCACCGGCAACCTCTCGAGCGGGATCGACCGCCCAGGCCTGCCCCCCTACGGCTCATCGGTGGGGGCGGCGGTGGTCAACAACGTGTCGATCAACGGCACCCAGGTTGCCAACCAGACGGGTATCCAGCTCGACAACACCACCGGCAACGCGAACTTCCAAAACACCGTCGTCACCAACATGACGAAGGCCGGGTTTGCCGTGAACGGCGGGGATCCGAATGTGAACTTCAACGGCACGATCCAGAACGACGTGGCCAGCAACGGCGGCTTCGTGAGCCCGGTGGTCGCGATCCAGGGCACGACCGGCGGCCAGATCAACCTTGCCGTCGGCACGCCGCCCAGCGGGTCAACCGTACCCAACAAGATCGTCGACAACGGCGGGGCCGGCATCAAGATCGCCGACAACACGGGCGGCACGATCAACATCGGCAATGCCACCCTCACCAACACGAAGCCGACCGCGATCGACGTCACCAACAGCCAGGCCACGATCAACGTGACGGACTCGGCGATCGTGAAAGACACGACCGGCGCAGCGATCAATGTGGACGGCGGGGCTCCGGTATTCGACTACAAGGGCACGATCACCAACCAGCAGGGCAACATGCTGCACGTGAACGCCACGACGGGCGGCTCCGTGACGCTCACCGCCCCGGCCGGCACGCCCTTCGTGGACAACGGCGACGGCATCCTGGTGGAAAACAACGCCGGCGACGTCACCGTGAACCGCGCCGAGATCAACAGCCAGCAGGAAGGAATCCTCGTCCAGAACAGCTCGGCCGTCAACACGTTCAACGACGTGAACATCTCCGGGGCCACCAACGCCGGCGTAAGCCTCCAGAACAACACCGGCACCGACCAGTTCAACAACCTCAACATCCAGACGACCGGCGCTACCGGCTTCCTGGCCAACACCGCCAACAATGTCAACGTGACGGGCAACAGCAGCGTCAACGCGACCGGTGCCCCGGCCGTATCGATGACGAACGTCGCCAACGCGAACGTCAACTTCAACAACGTCACCTCGACCGACAGCAAAGCCAACGGCGTGCTACTCGACAACGTGACCGGCTCGGTCGCCGCAACCAATGTGATCGTGGACAACTCGACGGCGAGCGGCTTCGTCGTCAAGAACTCCAACAACCTCAACGTGGCCGTTGGCAAGGCCACGATCGTGACCGCGGCCGGCGCCGGCGCCAACGGCATCGAGGTGACCAACTCCACGTCGCCGGCGGGCGGGGCGATCGAGTTTAAGGCGGTGGACGTTACCACGGGCCAGGGGGCGGGCGTGCTCGTTCGCAGCTCCGACCTCGTAAAGATCGGCAGTGGCACGGTAGACGCGACCGGCGGACCGGCGATCGATTCCACCGATTCGAACATCGACCTGAACCTCACGAGCATCTCCAGCACCGACAGCGCTTCCAACGGCGTGAACCTCGTGGGCAACGAGGGCTCGGTGGTCAGCGGTCAGACCACGGTCACGGGCGCCGCGGGCGTGGGCATCAACGTGGTCGACAACGTGCCGGGCTTCATAGCCGACTTCGGCGTCACGGCCATCTCCAATCCCGGCACGATCGGCGTCAACATCACCAACGCCACCGAGCCCGTGCCGACGATCCTCACCTCCTTCGACAGCCTGAACATCACCACGAGCAACGCCACGGGCTTCCAGGCCATCAACGGCGGCACCGTGAACTTCAACAGCCCAGCCAACGTGTCGGCAACGGGTGGCCCGGCGATCCTGATCGAAAACACGCAGGGCACGACCAACTCTGTGGCGGGCAGCGGGTTTACCTTCGGCGACGTCAACTCCACCAACTCCACCTCCAACGGCGTCTTGCTCCGCAACCTCAACAGCAACTTCGCTGTGCAGGGCACGACCACGGTCGATGGCTCCCAGGCCACGGCGGTCCAGATCCTCGACACGCAGAGCCCAGCGGGCGTCTACGACGTGAAGTTCAACACCGTAAGCGTGACCAACCGCCAGAGTGCGGGCTTCGCGGTGGACGGCATCGCCGGGCAGGTGATCGTGCAGAGCCTGGTGATCGACAACGCTGCGGGAGCTCCTGGCTCCGCGGTGAGCATCACCAACACCTCGGCGGGCGGCGGTCAGGTGTGCATCAACAGCGGCAACATCACCGACAGCTCCGGCAACGGGATCTTCGTGCAAAACGCGATCGCGTCGATCCAAAACACCACGGTCGATTCGCCCTTCTCCAACGGCGTGCTGGCCCAGGCGTTTGCCGGTCAGACGACCACCGTCTCCTTCACGGGCGGCATCCTCACGGGGGCCGGCAACGATGGCATGCTCGTGCAGGCCTCGGGCGGCGGCATCGTCAACGCCACGGTGGCTCAGAACAGCATCGACGTGCTGCTCAATCCCGTGGAGGCGATCGTGCTCGATGCTCCGTCGCAGATCCTGCTGGATGCGATCAACAACTTCGGCACGGGCGGCGGCCCGCCGACGATCGGCAACATCGTGCTCAACAACTCAGGCGGCGGCGTGCTCGGCATCTCGCAGGCCACCGTGCCCGATGTGTCCACCACCAACTCGAATGCCACGGTGGTCAACGCCGGCGTGATCACGACAGGCCAGGTGGTCCCAGTCCCGCCGCCCTGCAAGCCTTGACGCGGAGCGGCGGGCAGGGTCGCCAGTCAGATCACTTCTTCTTGGTCACGCCCGTCGAGACCGGCTCGGCCGCGAACGCCGCGAAGGCCGCCTTCACCGCTGCCTTGTCGTCGTCGATGATCGTGCCCACGCCCGTGGCCACCAGCGTGCTGCCGCTGCGAACCTGCAGGCTCAAGGTCCGGTTGCCGTCCACCACGCGGTTGGCGATCACCGGCACCGACACCGTGACAATTGTCCGCCCTGCCGGAATCGTGATCGTCCCGATCGTCGCCGTGTAGTCCCGACTCGCCTTCGCAGTCCCATCAACCGTCGTGTAGGAAAGCGTGGTGGCCGTCGAGGCAACCGTTGCCATCGTGATCGTAAATGTGAGCCGTGGTGAACCAGAGTTGCCTTCGATCACCGGCGCCGCTCCCACCTGGATCGCCGGCAGCGGAGGCGATCCGTCGTCGTTCACGATCGTCACCGTCGCCAAGGCCGCATCGAGCAGCACCCCGCCAGTCGCCGACGCCAGTCGCACCGTAAACGTCTCGTCGCTCTCGCCCGTGGCGTCGCCCGTCACAATCACGTTGATCTTCGCCTGCGTCTGCCCAGCAGGAATCATCAGCGTCCCGGACTGCGACAGGTAGTCACTTCCGGAAGCCGCCGTGCCATTTGACGTGGCATAGCCCACTGTAATCGCAGACGACCGTGCCGCCGAAAGACTTATCGTCAGAGGAACGCTCGTCTTCGTTCCCGCCGCCCCCTCTGCGACCTGGTAGGCCGTTGGTGAGAAGCCGATTTTTACCGCGACCGGCGGAGGGGGCGCCGAGTCGTCGTTGGTGATCGTGATCGTGCCCGTGTCTTTCGCAAGCGTGGCATTCTGAGGGCTCGAGAGCGCAATCGCGAAGGTTTCGTCCGCCTCCACCTGCGTGTCGCCTGTCACCACCACGTCGATCTGACGCGAGGTGATCCCGGGAGCAAACGACACCGTCCCGCCCGTCAGCGGAAAACTGTAGTCGTTGTCGGCCTTGGCGGCGGTGCCGTCGCGGGGAGCCCACTGAACGCTCACCGTCTGGGTTGAGGCCTTGGAGAGGCTGATAGTCACGTAGCCCGACGTGTTTCCAGAGTTGCCTTCGGTCAGTGTCAGGTCGGAAACCGACAACGTGGGTAGTACCGGTGGGGGCGCCGAGTCGTCGTTGGTGATCGTGATCGTGCCCGTGTCTTTCGCAAGCGTGGCATTTTGAGGGCTCGAGAGCGCGATCGCGAAGGTTTCGTCCGCCTCCACCTGCGTGTCGCCTGTCACCACCACGTCGATCTGACGCGAGGTGATCCCGGGAGCAAACGACACCATCCCGCCCGTCAGCGGAAAACTGTAGTCGTTGTCGGCCTTGGTGGCGGTGCCGTCACGGGGAGCCCACTGAACGCTCACCGTCTGGGTTGAGGCCTTCGAGAGGCTGATCGTCACGTAGCCCGACGTGTTTCCAGAGTTGCCTTCAGTCAGCGTCAGGTCGGAAACCGACAACGTGGGCACCGAGGATGGAGGCGAAGTGCCTCCGCCGATCGAGACGGTGTACTGCCCCAGCGAGCCATACTTGGTGTAGCCGGTGCCGAGCGGATCCCCTTCTCCGGTACCCTGCACGCGGAGATAGTAGGAGCCCGCGGACACGGTGATGTTGAACGACGCGTTGAGCGCTCCGATGGGGTTGCTGGAGGCGACCACCGCTCCGGAGGTATTGAGGATTTCTGCAAGAATGTCGAGGTTGGCCCCGTATACCGCAGGCGAGACGGTCGCGTTGATCGTGCCCGCGGTCGTGAAGGCGAAGACATCAGCGTCGGTGTTTTGCTCGATGATTCCCTTGGCGGTCATGGTGGTCGTCGTGCTTACGATCCCCGTCGCAGACGCCACGGTATTTCCGTGGTCGTCGGCCCGGTATCCAAAGCCGTTTTTCGTGGTGATGATCGCCAGGTCGTCTTCTGTGTTGCTCGCGTTCTTGTACTCTCCCTTGCTCCACTGGGAGAGGCCCTTGTCGCCGCTGCCCATGATCGGAACCCAGCTCGTGGGCCCGGTGCCATGGCCCTGGTAATAGCCGGGGCCGTCGTGGTCGAGTCCGAGCGTGTGGCCCACCTCATGGCTGATGCACTGGGTCACGATGTTGGGATTCGTCTTCCACCACTGATCGGCGAAGGCGAATGCCGGAGAGCCCTTCGGATCGCCAAAACCGCCCTTCACTGCGATACCGGCCGCACTTCCCTGCCATTTTCCGTCGCCACCCACGACCACCCGCACGCCCCAGGCAGTATCGCCCGCCCCCGAGTTGACGAGCGCAGCCATCCCGGGATCCTCGGTGGTCACATCCACCTCGAAGGGCGCGAAGTCTTCGGTGACCCGCGCCCAAATTTCCTGGATAGTGGTCTTTTCGGCATCGCTAAACGTGGTGTAGTCGGCATCCAGGCTGAAGGCCGGCGTGTTGATATCGGAGTAGTGCCAATACGTTTGCCAGAGCGTGTTCGTGGTGAGATAGCCGTCGAAATCGAGATAGATCCGTTTCGTGGCGGCGGCGAGGCTGTGAAGTTTGAACGTGTCGGCGAGCGGAAATGCTACGGCGGCCGTCTGATACGCGCTCGCGGCACGATACTCGGCCGGCGGAGCAGGGACAGAACAACTAGAGTAACCGCAGGAGAGCGCCTGCAGATGGGCCTCCGTAGGCTGGCCCGAGCGTTCGGAGTCGGACTGGGAGGCCGACATCAAGAACCGCGACTCAAGCGTCTCGTGCAGCAGCGACTGCCGCACCAAACGCGAGCGACACAAAAGCCGATTCCTCCGCGAACCGGGGCCCAGCCGACTTCCAGCCAACGTATCCATGGCAGACCCTCAAGAATATGACGGCCCACTCCCCGATAGGGGAGGAGCTCCATACGTTGATGGGTATCCTACCCGCTCTGTCGGCAAGTTGAAAACGGGCCCAAAGACCCTGGCCGAGCGAAGTCGGATTTCAGATCTTCTTCTTGGTCACGCCCGTCGAGACCGGCTCGGCCGCGAACGCCGCAAAAGCCGCCCTCACCGCTGCCTTGTCGTCGTCGATGATCGTCCCCACGCCCGTGGCCACCAGCGTGCTACCGCTGCGAACCTGCAGGCTCAAGGTCCGGTTGCCGTCCACGATCCGGTTCGGGATCACCGTCACCGTCACCGTGGCGCTCGTCCGGCCCGCAGGGATCGTCACCGTGCCCATCGCCGCCACGTAATCGCTGCCCGCCTTCGCCGTCCCGTCGAGCGTGGCATACGTCAGCACGGTTGCCGTCGTCATCGCCTTCGCCAGCGTGATCGTGAAGGTCATCTTCGGAGAGCCGGTGT